>ERZ773359.2970-NODE-2970-length-20333-cov-756.636799_pt1 | contig 20333 bp, 20 predicted proteins | sample MGYA00374955_ERZ773359 | MGnify/ENA primary metagenome ERZ773359 (study PRJEB29098, sample SAMN04486028) | biogas fermenter metagenome | study: EMG produced TPA metagenomics assembly of the Biogas fermentation microbial communities from Germany - Plant 4 DNA1...
TGTTTTACTGGGCGATGATGTCATGGCTGCAGAGGTGCCGGTAATCAAGCAGATGCTGGATATATTCAGGGAAAAAGAGGCTCCAATTCTTGGTGTACAGAAGGTACCTGAAAGTAGTGTTTCCAGCTATGGGATAGTTAAATATAGTAGCCAGGAGGCAGGATTATATAGGGTAGAAGATTTGGTAGAAAAACCTGATCTGGCTGATGCTCCTTCCAACCTGGCTATATTGGGGAGGTATATAATTACTCCAGAGATTTTTCCTATTCTTGAAAAAACAAAACCTGGTAGAAATAATGAAATCCAGTTAACAGATGCTTTGAAAGAATTGGCCAGGCTTGCTCCTATGTATGCTTATGAGTTTGTTGGCAAGCGGTATGATGTTGGTAATAAGCTGGGTTTTCTGGAGGCAACTGTTGAATTTGCTTTGAGCAGAGATGATTTGGGGGGAGAGTTCAGGAACTATTTGAAAAAATTATTGGCAGAAGAGTAAATCCTGGATATTTGCCAGATTGTTTTGCCGGAGATGGGGTGCAGGATAGTGAGGGAACAATCTTTAAATGCATTTATTAATAGAAAAATGTTTAGTTTATTTATAATTATGGTACTAGTGGTTCTGTCAATAGTTTATTTTCTGACAGATGCTTTTCTGGAAAGGGTTGTAGATAATCATGTTCATGATGTAACCTTTAATATTATCTTTTCTTCCCTGAAACAGATCAGCAATAGTGACGATATTTTCCGGGAATTGGCCAGTATCCAGGAGAACTTTCCTTTTATTAGACAGATTTCTGTATACTCCAGTCCTGAACTAACTGGCAACACTCTTTTCAATCTGCCTGCAGGAAGAGACAGGGATATTTTCGGAACCCTCACTGAACTGGATAGTAGTTATCGGATGAAGCTGGACAGTTATTCTTTTGCTTATTATTTACGGTGGGACAATCAGGGAGGAAGCGGGTAGCCTGTATATTATTTTAAAGTGCTCATAGATTTTACCGATACTTTATCAACATTAAGAAATACTGTAAATCTGGTTATCTCTCTAATCATAATCCTGGCTTTTGTGGCCATTTTCCTGGTCAATAAGAGTTTATCCAGGAATCTGATAACTCCCTTTGTTGTTCTGGCGGAAAATATGAGTAATCTGGTAAGTCGGAATGAGGATTTAAGCACCATTGATGAAAAACTGGAAAGGACTGATATTAGAGAAATTAACATGTTACTGGCCAGTTATCAGGAGATGACTGCTGAGCTGGGTGATTCTTTTCAACAATTAAAGAAAGTTAATGAAGAACTGGAGAAGTCCTACCAGGAAACATCTGTTTTGGCAGAAAACCTTAATAACCTGATTAATGTAGTAACCAGGTTGACAGATAATGTTTTTTATAATAAAGAGAGCTTTTTGACTGAACTATTCCGTGTAGCCAAAAAATTAATTCCTGAAGCTGATTATGGAACAGTATTTGTTGTGGAGAATGATGGCATTAAGTGGCTTGATGCAATTGGCCATGATATGGAAGAAATCAGGCAAATATTATTTGACCTGGATTATTATCGAAGCCTGGATGAAGTAGCTTATATAAAGATGCAAGGCAAAGAAGAGGATAGGGAGGTATATGAGAAGCTGGTGCAGGGCTCTACTGAAAGGAAAAGGCCTGTTGGCTCCTGTCTTACAGTAAAACTGTTTAATGGCCCGGAACTGGCAGGGGCTATCAATTATGATATTGCTCTTGACAGTAAAAAGGATTTTAGCAGGCAGTCTATCGAAACCATTAAAGCCTTTGGCAATTTGGCTTCAGCCTTTTTGACTATGCAAAGTTATAATAATATTCACGAGAAATTTCAATTAGAGATTATATTGGCCATAATTAATATCCTGGAGATCCATGATAGTTATACCAGGGGCCACTCGGAGAATGTAGCCCGGATATCTTCCTTGCTGGCTAAAGAGATGGGTTATTCCAATGCGGAAATTAGAAACATAGAATGGGCCGGCCTGGTACATGATATAGGGAAAATATTGATCAGTAAAAGGATACTGAATAAAAAAGGGGTTTTAACAGCAGAAGAATATGAAGAGATCAAGAAACATAGTATCTGGGGTTATGAGGTCCTGGTAAATTCGGAGGAATTAAAAGAGGTTGCCTTATATGTCCGCCACCACCATGAAAGGTGGGATGGTAAGGGCTATCCTGATTCCTTGCAAGGGCAGCAAATACCGGAGGTAGCCAGGATTATTGCTCTGGCAGATTCCTGGGATACCATGCGCAGTGACCGGGTTTATCGGAAGAAACTTTCCCGGGAGATTGCCATTCAGGAGTTAATAGATAATCGGGGGAAACAGTTTGACCCGGAGATTGTAGACACTGCTTTGAAATTAATTGAGAAAGGTATTCTTCAATAGGAAGAAGCTTAAGGAGGCATTTATGAAGAAGGAATTATATTATAATAAGAGAATATTTTTGAGCATATTTATAGTACTTATTTCTTGCTTGCTTTTGTTTAATGGAAGTGTGGGGGCTTATGAATTAACAGCCCGTTCCCTGGGAATGGGTGCTGCATATTCAGCTATTGCTGATGATATAGAGGCAATCTTATATAATCCAGCCAGTATAGCTAATGCGGGCGTTCTTGGCCTAAATGTTAATACAGGAATGAGTATACATAACACAGAGTATCTGGAAGAGTTAAGGAAGCTTTATAAAAGTAATAAATTTGAGGAACTGAAGGATTTTGCCGGAGGACTTAAAGATAAAGCCGGGGCCAGGGGCCAGTTTTTCCTAGGAGCCAGGGTAAGCTCCATTGGCCTGGCTTATAATGTGAAAGAGGACCTTTTCATAAATCCAGCTCTTAATGATAATTTTACTGAAAAACAGAGTGAATATATCCTAAGCTATGGGAAGCAGCTCCTGAAACCACCCTTTGAAATAGCTGCCCTTTATTATGGAATTAATCTTAAATATATTAATATAGAGAGGAATATGTATGATTTTTCCCAAAACCTTCATGGAACTGCCAGGGGAAATACCTTCAGTCTTGACCTGGGGGCTCTGGCCAAAGTAACTGATAATCTGCGTATTGCCTGTGTAATGGAAAATGCCTTGGCTCATGCCCCTGAATTAGAGGGAGAATTAAGAAGGTATGAGTATGTAAATAATGAATGGAGCTGGCAAACTTTAGGCCAGGCCTATAATTATAAAAAAGAACTGGATAGCAAGGTCCGCCTTGGAGCAGCCGTTAGTATTCCCCTGCTTAATCTGACCCTGGCAGCAGACCTGGATAATTTCCTGGCTGCCAAGGAAAAACAGGTTTTACATTTGGGATTGGAGAAAAACCTATTTCTTAATGCCCTCAGTCTCCGCCTTGGAAAAGTCCAGGGAGAAGAACTGGATCTGAATACCTTTGGTTTGGGTCTTAATCTTACTGCCTTGAATCTGGACCTGGCAGTGGCTAAAAACAAGGTGGGAAATAATGAGTTAACAGGACTTATCTCAGCAAGTATTGATTTTTGAGGTAAATTGGGCCCCGTTTTCCGGGGCATATTTTTTATAATTTATTTTAGTAATTACCTTATGGATTAGTTGCTTAAAATTAGCTGTATTAAAGTTTTTCTTTCGCAGTAGTGGATATTTTCTCTTTGAAATATTCTAATTCATCAATGGTATTCTGTAAAATATCCAGAGTTTCTTCGATATTGTTCAGGGTTATTAATTCTTCGTCATAAAAGGGATCCCAGATTTCCAGAAGGTTTTCGAAGGTTTCTCTCATCCGGTAACGGCAGGCATCTTTATATTTTTCCCTTGTCATTAAATCAGCCAATAGTATCAGGCATCCTTTCTTTGGTTTATATTAGTAGGGTTTGTTTTAAGGGGTAGATTTATCCTTGAAAATAGAAGTGAGAAGATGAAGAAAAAAGCCTTACTTGTTTTATTCCTGATCCTCTCTTTGCTTTTGACAGCCTGTAGTAATCCTGAAGGAGGATTTGGTCCTTCCTGGGATATTACAGCCAAAATTCCCCTTATTAAGGGAAGTGAAGAGAACAAGATAACTGTCTATGATTTACTAGGTGAAGATGTTAACCTGGAGGAAGGAATCAGTATAAGCCTGGCAGATGGAGAGGATACCCTTTATGATCTGGGAGGGGAATTAAGCACAGTAAGTCTTGATATTGGAGGCGGAACTCTTGAACTTTCTCTTTTACCTGTACCTCCAGATATTACGGTTGCGGATGATTTAGGAGAAATCAAAATTGATACCCAATTTAGCAGGTTGGTTTTGGGAGAAAACCTGGCAACAGTGACAATAGAACCTTTAGATAAGGTTGATTTTCAAGATATAAAACTCTATATTTTTGATGATGGACAAAGACAGGATCCTTATGAAATTCCTATCGGGGCAGATGGTAAAGGGCAGTGGCAGATGGATGGGCTGGTATTTTCTTCAAACGATATTTTGATAGCTGCTGTGGCAGATAGTGCTAACATAGGAGAGGTAACAGTAAGTATAGATTTACCAGATAAACTGCTTGTTGAGAGTATTACCTGTGATGTTGGTGAGTCCCTTGCTGATAAGGATACAACAATCAATTTTGAGCTAGATCTGGATCTGGATGAAAAGATAAGAGAAGAACTGGAGAAGGTAGAGTTCTGGCCTGAACTGGTTCTTAATCTGGCTACCCTGGAGGGACTGGAAATTAATATTAAGGATCTTGTTTTTACAACCAGGGGAGCAAAACCAGAGGTAATCAATACAGAAATAGAGGGTACAGGTTCAAAGAAGACTGTAGAATTAATTGGGAAAAGTTTACTGGACCTGTTACGGGACCCTGGTATAACAGGTTTTAATGTCAGTGCTAATTATAGTATTACTGGAGAGGAAGTAACTGTAAACAGGACCAGTAAGGTCGGTATAGAGGCAATCAGGATACAGATTCCCTATGAATTTTCTGTAAAAGAAGATATTGTATATCAAGTAAATGGCCAGGAAGTGGGCAGCCTTGATCAGGATACAAGAGAACTTTTACAGAACAGGCTGGAAGCTGCATTGGTCATAGAAGATCTGTATAATAATTTCCCCTTTTCTGTGGAGATAGGGGTATATCTTGCCTCTATAAGTGGAAATCCAACAGAGGAATTTATTGAAGAGAATCTGTATACAGAAGCCAATAAGATTAAAAGTATTTCTATTGAGCAAAGGACTGGCTATAAAAGCTTTCCAGTAAAACTTGCTTCTAAAGAGCTGGAACCTTTTGCACAAGAGGACCTCTATGCTGGTGTTAAAATAATTATACCCAGGAATGCAACAGGGGAAACCTATAAGTTTAATGAAGAGGATGAGTTTACCTTTAACCTGATCTATATCAGTCTGACCGGGAAAATAAATGGTGGTGAAGAAAAATGAGAAGAACAAGAAGATTAGTAATTATGCCACTTATGTTTTTTCTGCTTCTGTCAGTAGCTGTCAATGCCAGTATGAGTGCCAGAAGCATAGGGTTAGGTGATGATTTTGTTGTTGTGGGGGGAGCGGAGGCCCTTTATGGTAATCCAGCCCTTGTAAACCTGGAGGGTAAGAAGTTTTTGTTGGAGTTCAGTGCCACAGGAGGCTTCTGGAACAACCTTTTCCGTAATGATTATATCAGTGAGGGTGATAAGGATAAATTACTGGATATTGCAGAAAAAAACGGCCTTTTACTGGGAGCTGAAGCTAATCCTGGTTTAAAGATGGCTATAGGCCCGGTCCTTTTGTTTACCGAAGGGAGAGGGCAGGGTCTGCTCAGGGTATCGGAAGATTATGCTGAATTATTGCTGAAGGGTAATGAGCTGGAAAGAACTTATAAGCTGGAAGGGTCTAATGGGGTAATGGCTTTTTATCTTGATTCTGGTATCAATTACTCCCATAGATTAAGTGATAAACAGGTAGAGTCTTTAAATGAAGCAATGAATAATGATGCCCTGCAATTAGACAACTGTTATGTTGGTATAAGTTATCATTATCTCCAGGGTGCTTTCTTCAAATATGAAGCCAGTGGAGAGTTTGGCCTTGGCTTTGATGAAGAGGGAGTAGGAGAAATTACCGGTAGTGATGGGGCAGTGGCTTTATATTATACAGAGATAGAGGAATTTGCTGACCTGGCCAGGGGTCATGCCTTTGATATTGGGGTTTATGCAGATCTAAATGAGCGCTATTCCCTGGGTTTCAGTATTTTAAATATAGGTGGAAGCATGAAAGTGGACAGGGTCAGGGAAGAGAGACTGGACTTTGTTTATAATGAGGAAAAAGAAGAATGGGAATTGAATGATACTTCGGATCAAGAGTTTTATCTGGAGAAAGAGAATATCATGCAATTACCTCTAATAGTAAAAATGGGAGGCAAGATGGAGGTAATTGATGGCCTGGATCTATTGGCCAATTATACAATCAGTTCCTATAGGGACTCTATCTATAAAAAAGGCCTGACTGAACATCGCTGGACCCTGGCTGCTGAATTTGACCGGCTGCAGTTTCTGCCATTACGGGCTGGTTTAAGTTATTCGACCCTGGAGAGCAATCTGGCCTTATCTGCCGGCCTGGGCATACATCTAGGCCCCCTACACCTGGATCTGGGGGTTTCTGACCTGACAGGCTTATTTTACAGGTCCAAAGGTTTCAATGCCGGTTTAAACTTATCTCTGGTTTTTTAAAATTAAAATAAAGTATAAATGCTGAAAGTAATACAATAGTAATTAAAGCCTCCCGGGCAGGGAGGCTTATATATTTAGTTTTAGTAAATAATAAGGGAAAAGAGGTAGATAAAATCATGAAACTATTGCTTATAATCGATCTGAAGGATAAATACCTGGAAATGATAGGAGAAGCTTTTCCGGACCTTACCATTATAAAGTCTCTGGAACCAGTCCAGCAGGCAAGAGAGATAATTGATGCGGATTTTCTGGTTGCTGGTTCTACCCCTGACCTTGAGCTAATAAAAAAGGGAGAAAAGCTGAAATTAATTCAGACCTGGAGTGCCGGTGTAGACAGGTATTTGAAAAAGGAAATAGTAGAACATTTGGCAGAAAAGAAGATTATGTTAATCAGCATGAGCGGGATCCATGGTGACCCTATTGCCGAACATGTTCTGGGTTTAATAATAAACTATACCAGAAGATTATATGATTTATATGAAGCCCAGAAAGAGAGGAAGTGGCAGTGGTTGAAGGTAGACCAATTGGCAGGTAAAAACATGGTTATAGTGGGGACTGGCAGTATTGGCCAGGAAATAGCCAGAAGAGCCAGGGCCTTTAAGATGAAAACAATTGGTGTAAAGAGGAAGGTAGAGGGCAAGGTGGATTACTTTGATGAAGTCTATAGTAATTCCCAGGTGGAAGCTGCCTTAAAAGAAGGGGATTATATTGTGGCTGCCCTTCCCCTGACAGAAGAGAGTAAGGGCTTTTTTGGGGAGAGGGAATTTGCCCTGATGAAAGAGAGTGCCTTTTTTATCAATATTGCCAGGGGAGAGGTGGTTGATGAGGGGGCTTTAATTAAGGCCCTAAAAGAAGGAAGGATAGCAGGGGCAGCCCTGGATGTTTTTACAGAAGAACCCTTAAGCCCTACTTCACCCTTTTATGGGCTGGAAAATGTCTATATAACTCCCCATATCTCTGCTGCCCATCCAGATTACAACCTGAAAGCTACCAGGCTATTTATCGATAACCTAAAGAATTATCTGGAGAAAAAAGAAATCAGGAATCTTGTTGATTATAATAGAGGTTATTAGTTAAAGACAAACCAGTCTGCCCATTCCCGGAGGGGGAAATCCTTACCCAGGACTTCCTGGAGTTCCTCCAGGTTACCAGGTTTTTCCCGGAGTATGGCCCTGGCCCGCTTTTCGCCAATCCCTGGAATAGCCTGTAGTTGGGCCAGGCTGGCTTTTTCGATCCTGAAGGGCCAGGGAAGGGCAGTGATGGAGCGGTAACCATGATCGATTACCCTGAGGTCCATAAAATGCCCTGGCTCTATTTCTCCCGGTATACCGATGAGGATGGGGTAAGAACCCAGTTGGCGGCCAAAGCTTATATTCCCCTTTCTACTTTCAATTAAGACATCTTTGATGATAGTACCTGTGGGGAAGACCCTTTGCAGCATGGGTTTATTAATTTCCCGGTTTACCTTTTCTTTATAGGCATTAAAGTTCTTTTGTCTAACCTTCTCTGCCGGATAGTTACCGGTTCGGACTACCTGCCGGATATTGATTCTCCGCAACATTAAACCTTCAGCATAGATTTTTTTTAAGTATTGATAATTATATTCCATAGTTTCCGGCCTTTCACCGATTAAACCATGGAGTAAGTTTAATCCTGGAAGGAGTTTTGGTATTCCATCTACTCTCTTTCCACCGATGGAGTTGAGAATCCTGATGGCTTCCAGGGTATTTTCCGGATCAGATTCAATATTATTCTTTTTTAGAACTACCGGGTCAGCTGATTCCAGGCCAAAGGCCGCTATATCCCCAGGGGTATTGTATTTTACTATTGTTTCCAGGATCTGCTGGCTTTCCCGGTATTTTGTTATATTGGCGGGATTAATATTATCCAGATGGAGGACCTTTAAATCGGGGTCAGCTGCCCTGATACCACTATAGAGTTCTTCTATGGCTCCTGGATTTAAGACAAAGCTGCCATCAGCCAGCCTTCTGGCCTGATAAAGGAGGAGGTCTGTCTGTCCTCCCAGCCGGAAGAAATGGTTGCCAGCCTCTCCCAGGGCTTTAACTTCTCTGATAATATCTTCTGGCCTTCTCTGGTAAAGGGTTTTTTTAAACCTTTCACTACAGAAGGCACAGTGATCCAACCGGGGGCAGCCCCGGAAGGTTTCTAGCTCACAGACCAGATAGGGATAGGAAGGATGTTTTCTGGTTAATCTGGCTCCGGCAACAGCCCATTCTGCCAGGTATTGCCCTATGTCTTTTCTATCTATTCTTTTATCCTCTAATCTTTCATAGAGGGTTACTGCTGCCACTTCATCACAGATCAGATCATAGCCAGGTACTTCCTTGATGACCAGGGTAAAGGGCCCACCCAGAACCTTCTGGGGATAAAAGAGCCTATTACCGATTTCTTTTATTTCCTTGAAGGAAATGGGTGTACCACCGAGATAATGGCCAGGCACAGTAGTACCGGCAATGATTATTACCAGGTCAAATCCTTCCAGGTCTTTCAGGGCTTCCTCCCAGTTTTCCCGGACCTGATCTATGGTATAATAGGAGATCATATCTTCCGGGATACCGCTACAGAGCAGGGCACCGTAGGTGTAGCGGATATGGGGAGAGATATAAGGGGGAACCCCCAGAGCAGAGGGTTCGTCCAGATAGCCATCTATCAGGGCGGTTTTAATCTTTCTCAGTTTCATTCTTATTTCACCTTCTATATTTTTGAAACAGGATGTATCTTGACTATAGCAAAATTTCATTTTAATTATATCTTATCTCCAGAAATAAGTCTATCAGCTTCCCAGATAGTACCAGGAGGTATTTTCTAGTAAAGCCAGAAATATATTAGAAAAGGAGTTCTGTTTAAAGAAAGGCAGATGGCTGTTAAAGAAAGACTCTTTTAGAAAGGTGGAAGACAGTGGAAACTTTAAAATCAGAAAGGTTTGTAGTTATAATGGTCATGCTTTTTATGGCCCTATTTCCTGCTTTTGCTGTTAAGGGCCTGGAGGATAATCCTCTTCTGGGGGCAGGGGGCTTATATATAGAGGAGTATTTTGGAAAAAAGCAAGAAGGTGGAGTGGAATATAAAGAGATGAAAATCTTTAATTATGAGGGATTAGAGATGATACAGTTGAGGGAGCTGGCTGATGAGCTGGACTGGACCCTTATCTATGAGCCAGCAAAAAGGGAGATCAGAGTCAGGAAGGGGCCTATCTCATACTCTTTGAGTACCAATGAAGATCATTTTTTACCTGGAGGAGGGGATAGGGTTTTACTAATCAAAGAGGGAAGGACTTATCTTAGCCTGGAGGGGGTAAGGAAACTTTTAGAACACCTGGGAGAGGAACTGGTCCTTACTGGTTTATATACAGGGCAGGATTTGTATAAAAAAGGAGATAATATCACTGCCCATCTGCGCCTCTACAATTATACAGATGAGGATATAAGGTTAGATTTTCCTTCTGGCCAGAGATATGATCTTTATTTATGGCAGGATCAGCAAGAGGTCTGGCGTTGGTCTGAGGGCAAGTTTTTTACCATGGCTTTAATTTTTAAAGAAATAAAAGCAGGGGAAAGCCTGGCCTATGATCTTGACCTGGATATCAGTCTTGAACCTGGTGAATATATCCTGGGTGGAGAATTGGCTACAATCCCGGAAAGAATCAAACTGGAGGAAGTAACTTTAAGGATTGTAGAATAGAGTATATTTGGATATTAGGGCATGATCCTTGAGGCCACGGGTAGGAAAAAATTAAATGGCAAATAGTTTATTATGAGGAGTCTTATCAAAGAATGACCGGTATTTCTTTATTTAAATTAATACTGTTTTCAGTGACAAGGGAGTCATAGGCCAGGATCTTGACTCCTTTTTCTTTGGCCCTTTGTAACGCCTGAGCGAATTCCGGGTCTGTTGCAATATTTGGGCTAAAATAATTTGCCCCCTGGAACTGGATCAGAAAGAAGATATAAGCCTGATAGCCATCTTCTACTGCCTGTATCATATCCAGAATATGTTTTCTTCCCCTTTCTGTTGGGGCATCAGGAAACATGGCTTTTCCCTGCTTTTCCAGGGTTACTCCCTTGACTTCAATAAAGCCTTCCTTATCTCCTTCTTTGAAATAGAGGTCAAAACGGGAGTTTTTGTAGCTTACCTCCCTTTTTACTTCCAGGGGATAGTTAAAACCCGGTAAAATTCCTTCCTTTAAGCTGTTGAAGACTACCTGGTTTGGCACCTGGGAGTCGATATTTATCAAGAGTTCACCTTTATAGGCGGCTATCAGGGAGTATTTGGTCCGCCGCCTGGGGTTTTGAGCCTTTTCCAGTATAACACTTGTACCTTCCTGGAGTATTTCCCTACACCTTCCCGTATTTTTTACATGGACTATTTCTTCTTTGCCTTTTAATAATACATGGGCTATGAAACGGTTGGGCCTTTTGATAAATATTCCTTTTTCCAGATTTGAATACTTCATTAGTACAGCCTACCTTTCTCTGGACAATCATTTTTATCTTTTATCCTTCTGGTTTTATCTTTACCTGCTTTTTATAATAGTTATATGATACTATAAAATTAGCTATATCATATCATAAAATATTATTTTATGCAGGATTTTCAAGTAATAAGGCTAATAATATATAGCATAGTAAATAATATAAAGCATACCTATATATTTATATATTAAGGATGGTGGTTGCCATGAAAAATGATTTGCTGAATATAGAGGAGGCTCTTTCCTTAAGCCAGGCTGAAATAAGACAGCTCTATAAAGAACATGTTAATCCAGGCCTGGCCAATATGTTATCGATACTCAATTTCGATAGAAAATTTGTCAGGGCAAAGGGAACAAAGGTCTGGGATGCAGATGGCAATGAGTACATAGATTTTCTCGGTGGCTATGGTTCTTTGAACCTGGGCCATAATCCAGATGTAGTTCTGGAAGCTGTAAAAAGGGTGATGGAACTGCCCAATATTTTACAGGCTTCACTGAATGTGATGACTGCTGTTGCGGCCAGGAACCTGAGCAGGCTTACTCCTGGTAATCTCAGCCATACTTTTTTTTGTAATAGTGGTACAGAAGCGGTGGAAGGGGCAATCAAAACTGCCCGGATTGCCTCCGGAAAACAGCGTATCCTCTATTGCCAGAACTCCTTCCATGGTAAGACCATGGGCTCCCTCTCAGTAACCGGCAGGGAGAAATACCAATATCCCTTTGAACCACTAATTCCAGGTAATGAGAAGGTCCTTTTCGGAGACCTGGAAGCCCTGGAGGAGCGTTTGAAGGAAGGAAATTTTGCCGCTTTCATCGTTGAGCCGATACAGGGAGAGGGCGGAATAAACGTACCGCCCAAGGATTATTTCCAGGGTGTGCGGGAGCTCTGTGACAAATATGGAGTCTATTTTATCCTGGATGAAATTCAGACCGGTTTTGGACGGACCGGGAAGATTTTTGCAGCAGAACATGAAAATATTGTGCCGGATATTCTCTGTGTGGCTAAATCCCTTGGTGGGGGAGTAATGCCTATTGGAGCCTTTGTCACTACTGCTGAAATCTGGAATAAGGCCTATGGAGGAATGGATAAAGCCTTATTACATACATCTACTTTTGGAGGTAATACCCTGGCTACTTCGGCAGCCATAGCTGTTATGAATGAATTGGTTGAAAAGGATCTGGCAGCTAACGCAGCAGAACAGGGAGAATACCTATTGGGTAAATTAAAGGAATTGGCTGACAAATATGATATGATTAAAGAGGTCAGAGGTAGAGGATTACTGATTGGTCTTGAATTTAAAGAACCAGAATCGGGTATTTTAGACAAAATCTCCGGTGGAAGGGCCAGTAAATTGTCGAAAGAATACCTGGGTGCCATGGTTGCAGGTGCCCTCCTAAATGACCATAAGATAATAACTGCCTATACCTTGAATAATCCCAATGTAATCCGTTTTGAGCCGCCTTTGATAATCACCAGGGAAGAGATAGATTACCTCATTGATGCTCTGGAGAAAATATTTAGTGAAAATCGCAGTATCTTCAGTATGACTATGAAGAGTGCTAAAACCATTATCGGCAATATTTTCAAGAAATAAAAGATAAAAAAACAATCCCTCTCTAAAGGAAATGATAATTTGTAGTATCTAAAAGGAAATTGTTTCCCATGAAACAATTTATGGAAAAAACAGGTTATTTTTAAAATTGCGTCTTTTGAGATAGAAAGAAGAAGTGGAGCAGGAGGAATTTCCATGAATATAGCCTTTTTTACGGATAGTTATCATCCTTATGTTAGTGGGGTTGTCAATTCTATAGAAAGATTCAAAAAAGAATTGGAGAAAGAGGGACACAAGGTCTATATCTTTGCCCCAGCTTATCCGGATACAGAGAAAGAGGAAGGGGTTTTCCGTTATATCTCCATTCCGGCAGTAGTCCAGAAGGATTTCCGGCTGGCTATTCCTTATTCCCGGAAACTTATTCCTGTCTTAAAAAGCCTGGAACTGGATATTATTCATACTCACACCCCTTTCCTGATGGGCTTTCTGGCCAGACACGCAGCCCACAAATTAAGGCTGCCTCTTGTTTTCACCTTTCATACTTTGTATGACCAATACCTTCATTATCTTCCTCTGCTAGGTGGAATGTGTGGTAATATTCTAAACTATTATCTACAGAGCTTTTGTAATAGCTGTGATCTGATTGTTGCACCTTCTAAATATGTAGAAGCAGATCTTAAAAGAAAAAGGATAAGCACTCCAGTAGTAGCAGTTTCTACCGGGATAGACCTGGCTCCTTTTAAGAGTAATGATGAGGAAGAGTTAAATAAATTAAGAAAAGCCTATAATATTCATGAAAAAGAAAAGATATTACTCTTTGTCAGCCGGCTGGGAGAAGAGAAGAATCCTTTTTTCCTTCTGGAAGCCTATCATAGACTAATCGATAAATACGGAATTAACCCACCCTTGTTTATTGTCGGCGATGGGCCGGAAAGAGAAAAAATGGAGAGATATTGTCAGAAAAAGGCTTTGACGGAACAGGTGATTTTTACCGGTAAAAAAAGATATGCTGAGGTAGTTCAATTATACAAGATGAGTACACTCTTTGTTTTTCCATCAAAAACAGAAACCCAGGGCCTGGTTACCCTGGAGGCTATGGCCGGAGGTTTGCCGGTGGTAGCTGTTAATGCTGCCGGGTCCAGCACCATGGTGGAAGATGGGGTAGATGGTTTTCTGGTTCAAGAGGATCCGGATGAATTTGCCAGGGCTATCTATAAAATCATGACAGATGATATGCTTTATAATAAAATGAGGATAAATGCCTTCAAAAAGGCGGAGGAGCTTTCCATTGAGAGAATGGCAGCAAGATTGCTGTTGGCTTATAAAACAATAAGGAGCAATAAGCAGGAGAAGGAAGCCTTATAGGCAATAAAGGGCTTTTGCTAATAATGGAAAAAAATGATATAATATAATCCAGGAATATAGGATAGGTTAAATCTTTTTCATTTTACTATTGATTCATTGCTTGATTTTTATATAAGGAGGCTTTGAAATGAGTTTAGATCTCCGGAATTGTCCAAACTGTGGTAGGCTTTTTGCCAAAAAACCGGGAGTTGATCTCTGCCCTGTTTGTCTGGATACTGAAGAGGAGGATTTCCAGAAGGTTAAAAGTTTTTTGTGGGATAATCCTAACTCCACCATTGAAGTGGTTCATGAAAAGACAGGTGTTAGCAGGGAAAGGATTATAAAATTTATCCGGGATGACCGTTTAATTGCTGAAGGCTTGACCCTGGATTATACCATAGAATGTGAGCGCTGTGGAACTCTAATTCCTTCGGGGCGTTTTTGTAAAAAATGCCAGGATGAACTGGTCAAGGGACTCAGTCCTGATAAGGACAGAAGTCAGCAAGTTTCTAATAAGCGGGATGAAAAGAGCCGTATGCATTTGTATGACAGAATTCATAAAAGAGGAGAATAAGGGAAAAATGGATCAATCTTTATTGATCCATTTTTATTTGTATTTATATTTTTAAGAAATATGGAGATACAGGGATTAAAATTAATGTAAACCAGGATAACCGGCTATAATGAATGATATTTAGATTTAATTTATTTGCCTATTTTCCGATAAAAAGAACAGGAGTGACAGATATATTTATTTAAGAGGTGATCTCTTTATGCGGATTTATAAAACCGATAACCATAAAGTACAATATCTGGAGAATTATAAAAGGAACAGATTCCAGGAGCAGAATGTCAATAAAACAGCAGATAAAGACAAGGTTACAATTTCCCACAAGGCTTTAAATATCAAGGACATCCAGCAGGAAATGGCCAGAATACCTGAAATAAGGGAAGATAGGGTGAAGGAATTAAAGGAACAGGTTCAGAAGGGGACTTACCGTGTTCCTGCCAGGGCAATAGCCAGTAAAATATTAAATTACGGGTTGGAGTGAGGGTTTTGTCTTCTAAAGAGTTTCAAAAATTATTTGTAGAGGAGTATGAGGAGTATACCCGGCTCTATGAAATAGTTAAAAACAAACAAGAGGCTATTATAAATAATGATATTCAAGAATTGGCAGAGATATTAAAGGAAGAACAGGCTATTATAGAAAAGATTGAAGAAATGGAAGAAGCCAGGGAGAAGATATTAAATCAATTGGCCCTGGAAAAAGATATAGATAGTAAAGAAACAATTACTTTTACTGAACTGATGGAGCTAATGCCGGCAGAAAGGGTTGAATTGGAGCAAATAAAAGAGAAGTTTTTGCAGCTGCTGGACAAATTGCAGGAGCTTAATCAGGAGAATAGAGAGCTGATAGAGCATTCCCTGAAAATTACTGAGTCTTCCCTGGAATTTATTAGAGAAGCTACCGGAAGGACTAACCTATATAATTATAAGAATGACGAGACTAATGTTCAAACAGATCATATAATAGACAAAAGGGTTTAGTGGAAAAAGTAGTAAATGACGTCCGTTGACAGGATTAAAAAATAGAAGAGGTGTTAGAAGATGTCTGTTAATGCATATCAGAGATACAAGGATGCCCAATATAGTACAGCAAGCCCTGAACAACTTATGCTGATGCTATATGAGGGAGCTATCAAATTTGCCCGTCAGGCCCAGGAAGAGATGAGAGAAAAAAATATTGAAGGAGCCAATAATAAATTAAAAAAGACGGGAGATATTATCAGTGAATTAATGGTTTCCCTGGATATGGAACAGGGGGGGGAGATTGCCCGGAACCTCTATAATCTCTATGATTACATGAACCGCCGTTTAATTCAGGCCAATATCAGAAAAGACCCTGGCCTGGTAGATGAGGTTATCACTCTCTTGACTAGCCTTAAGGAATCCTGGGAAGAGGTTATAGGCAGGGTAAGATCCCAGGTTATACAGAATGCAGGGGGACTTAACCTTGAAGGATAATCAATTTCAGGTACTGGATACTCTGCTAAGTGAAAAGATTGAATTATTGAAACAACTGGCAGAGTTGACCAGAAAGCAAAGTTCTGTTATTGAAGGGGAGCAATTGGAAGAATTGCAGGTTTTAATTGATAAAAAGATGGAGATTATGAAGACTGTTGATAGGCTTGATGAGAGTTTAAATCCCATACTGGATAAAGTCAGGACTTTTGTTGGATTAAAGAATAATGAAAGCCTTGCTAAAATAGAAAAAAGGGGTAAATTGCCGGCAAAGACTATCAGTAAATTAAAGTCCTTAGGAGAAATTCTCCAGGAATTACAGAAGATAGATCAGGAAAATTTAAGCAAAATGAATGAAAAGAGAGAAGAACTGGCTCAAAGGATGCTGGAGATACAGAGTGGCCGGAAAGCAAATAAGGGTTATAAGCAGGATAGCCGGATTTATTCAACCTATATAGATAGAAAGGGATAAATATAATTTGCTAAATAGGAAAGGGGGATGGGAGATGAGGCTCAGCATCATTGATACCGAAAAAACTTTGATGATACAGGGAAGGGATAAATATCAGCAATTAAATCCTGGTTATAAAAATAATAACAATAAGGAGAATCTAGATCGGACCTATTTTAAAGAAGAGTTGGAAGAGAGTATTGAAGAAATCAATAAAACTGTAGAGGCACTACATAAGGACTTAAGATTTCAGGTTCATGAAAAGTCAGACAGATTAATGGTAGAAGTTATAGATGTAATAAAAAATGAGGTAATCAAGGAAATTCCTCCCCGGCAGCTACTGGATATGCTTGGACGGATCAGGGAAATGGTCGGACTTATTATTGATGAAAAGATATGATAAAAGGGGAATATCTTATGCCTAATAACCAGGATAGCTTAATGGAGATATTGAAAAAAGAACATGAGCTTTATGATAAATTGTATAGTATAGCCGGGAAGAAGAAGGATGTTCTCCTGGCTGAAGAAATAGATCAATTGGCAGAAATTGTTTTGGAAGAAGAGGGCTTTTTACTGGAGATCAGGAAACTGGAAGAGGAACGTCTGGTTCTGGAAGAGGGTTTAACAGATTTAAAGGATGAAGTTATTGAATTGAAAAAAGAACTGGTAAACCTGGCTGAAAGAATAAAAGAAAGAAATTATTTAAACAGAAAGCTTATTGAGAATTCCCTCAGCCTGATTAATCTTAACCTGAATCTAATCAAGAACCATGGAGGGAAAAAGATTTATGATAAAAAGGGCTTAGTAGCTCAACAGGCCAATGCTTTTGTCAATAAAAAGGCCTGATCTCGAAGGAGGTAGCAATTATGTCTACATTTGGAGGAATTGAATTAGGCAAAAGAGCCTTGCAGACACAGCAAAAGTCTCTAAATATTACCGGTCACAATATTGCCAATGCCAATAATGAAAAATATTCAAGGCAGCGGGCAGTGCAAAGTGCTACAGATCCTTATACCCTGGCTTCATTATACAATCCTGCCGGGGCAGGACAGGTAGGTACCGGTGTTTATATAAAATCTATTATGAGAATGAGAGACCAGTTTATTGATACCCGTATTAGATATGAGAATCAGGGTTATGGGGAATGGTCTGTCCGGAAGGAAAACTTACGGCAGATTGAGAGTATTTATAATGAACTGGATAATGGAGGGGTAAAAAATAATCTGGACCGTTTTTTCCAGAGTTTTCACGATCTGGTGAGGGATGCGGAAAGCAGTAACTCGGTCCGGGAGTCAGTTATCCAGAATGCTATTACCCTGACCACCCAGCTGAATCATATTGATAGATCACTGATGGAATTCAGGGACCATCTGGGGAGTGAGATTGAGTATAAGGTTGCTGAGGTAAATGACCTGGCCAAAAGGATTGCTGCCCTGAATAAGCAAATCAAGATTATAGAATCAGATCCCACCAAAAAAGCCAATGACCTGGCTGATGAGAGGGATGCCCTGATAGATGAGTTGGCAAAAATTGTTGATATACAGGTGAGGTTTGATAGCTACAATCAGGCCAATATTAGCCTGAATGGACTTGGCATAGTCAATGGAATAACTGCCAATGAGCTGGAATATAGTCTTATTGCAGAAGACAGGACTTCAATTGATGGGGTTTTATATGAAAATGTATTTGATAAATATGTTTTTTCCGTTAATGGTAATCAGGCCAGGATAGACAGCGGCGAGATTTATGGCTTGATAGCAGTCAGGGAAGATATTGTTGACCAGAAGATGAACAAGCTGGATTTATTGGCCAGGACCCTTATTGAAGAAGTTAATGCTGTCCACCGGAGGGGTTATGGTAAAAAGGATTTACCTGGTCCAGGTAATGATTACGAAGAAGGTGGAGTAGGCAGAGATTTCTTTTTGGGGACAGATGCTTCAAATATCAAGGTCAATGATGACCCGGTTAATGGTATTATAGGATTTCCGGAAAATATTGCTGCAGCTCCCCGGACTGAAGATAAAAATAATGATGGGGAGAATGATTTAATTGGTGATCAATCCATAGCACTGGAAATAGCCCAATTAAGGGATAAATCTATAACTGCCCTGGGCAGCACTTCCTTTAATGATTTCTGGCAGACCCAGGTCAGTGAATTGGGTATAGAGATCAGCCGGGCAGAGGCCATGGAGACAAATCAGAATATCCTTCTGGAATCCCTGAAGGAGAAAAGGCAGGAGGTTTCCGGAGTTAATCTGGATGAAGAGATGACGGAAATGATTAAATTCCAGCATGGTTATAGTGCGGCAGCCCGGGTTATTTCAGTAATCGATCAGATGCTGGATACCCTGATTAATGGTATGATTTAGGAAAGGGGGCATGATTGATGTCACGTATCACCAATAATATGATTATAAACAATTTCCTGGCTAATTTTACCAGAAGCCAGAAAAGCCTGAATAAATATATGGAACAGCTTACAACCGGCGAGAAGTTCAGCCGTATTTCAGATGAACCGATTTATGCAGTCAAAGCCATGAAACTGGAAACAATCTTGCAATTTAATGAGAAATATATTGAGAATGCCGAAGAGGGAATTAACTGGCTTAATGTTACTGATAAGGCCCTGGATGATGTAGTTAAAACACTGCGGAAGCTGCGGGATAGTGCTGTACGGGCAGCAAATGGTTCATTGACTCCTGACGACCGGCAGAAGATACAGCAAGAGGTTCTTCAATTAAAAGAACACCTGATTGACGTGGCCAATAGCAGATATGGGAATGCCTATATATTCAACGGGACAGAGACAAAACTTCAACCATATGTCAATGCGGCCAGCACAGATCCTGATGATTATCTTGCCAATGGCTCTGTTTCCGACGGTAAGCTGACCAGGGAGGTAGGGGCAGGTATAATTATCGATATAAATGTAACCGGTGCAGAGATAGGCTTTGCACAGATCTTTGCTGATCTGCAGGCTTTCAGTGATGCCCTGGAGTATGATGATACGGAGACTTTACAGACAATGATGGGCACTATAGATAAACGTATCGAATCTGTACTGGGGGCCAGGGCACAGGTAGGTTCCCGGCAGAACAGGTTGGAATTAACTGTAGACCGTTTTGAATCCCAGGAAATAGCCTATGCTGATATATTGAATAATACAAAAGGTGTTGATATAGCAGAAACCATTATGAAACTAAAGAATGAAGAGAATGTCTACAGGATAGCCCTTGCTACAGGTGCGAGGATTATTCAGCCTACATTGATGGATTTCCTGCGTTAGAATATAAGAAATATCATTCCACCATTCAACGTGAGCCTTGACCTGGTAATTAACAGCAACTTAAGTTCAGTGATAATTAAAGGTGTGGTAGAATGAGAATCCCTCAATTGGAGATAAGGTTTACCATGGGCCAGATTGCTGCAGAATGGGAAAAGGGGTCCATGGAGATTGAACAGAACAGGCCAGCAATCAGGCTGGAATATGCGGGTAGCAGCAAGCCCTATCAGTTATTTCCTGATATGGAGATAGACAGCCCGCCGCCCAAGATAGAGATTGACAGCAGTAAGCCTCTGGAGGAACTTGGTTTTTACAGGATTCATGCTTTGATCAATCACCTGAAAAACGAGGGTAGAGGAAAAGTTATTGAGGGAATAGTGGAAACTTCCCGGGATGGGGATTTCCTGGGAAAACTGGAGCTTGGCGGGAATAGAATAGCTCAACTAAGTAAAAATAAGATGAGGGAGGAAATACCAGAGGTAAATGTAGATTTACTTCCGAAAA
>ERZ773359.2973-NODE-2973-length-20315-cov-5.337512_pt1 | contig 20315 bp, 22 predicted proteins | sample MGYA00374955_ERZ773359 | MGnify/ENA primary metagenome ERZ773359 (study PRJEB29098, sample SAMN04486028) | biogas fermenter metagenome | study: EMG produced TPA metagenomics assembly of the Biogas fermentation microbial communities from Germany - Plant 4 DNA1...
TTTGAGCATTAGGATAGCTAGATAAATCGATCATTAATCTTAGTTCACCATTAGCTGGTCGTAATTGGAAATTCAGTGTGTGGTTTTGATTAGGGTGAATTGTAACAGATTTCACGGTATCCTGATAGTTTATAACACCTTGTTCATCAAGCAGTTGCAAAGAAATATCCCAGGTTCCGGCAGGAACTGACAGGGTAGTTGTAAAACTATTACTAGCAACGGGGACGACTTGTTCAAGTTGATGTTTTCCTCTAGTGAGAATGATGTAGGCGGTCCACTGGTTATTTATGTCTAGTGGAAGATTAGTAGATTGAATGACAACTTGACCAGTTTTCTTGGGTGTGATGGTAGGTGAGTGTAAACTGCAGCCTACTAATAATAGGGAAATGAGCACTAAAATAAGGGACTTTTTTTGCATCTGTAATTCTCCTTTGTTCTCTCCCTTAGGCTACACCTCATAATATAACACAATTTTCAGAAAAGTCAACAGTGATAAGGAGGTGACAGTGATGCGAGCAGAATTAGTAATGATTGGTACCGAATTGTTGTTAGGAGAAACGGTGGATAGTAACGCGGCGTACCTAGCACAAGAATTAGCTAACTTAGGGATTGATCTTTATTATAAGTCCACAGTCGGCGATAACTGGTTGAGAATGCTTGAAGTATTGACGCAAGCCTTAGGTCGATCCGATTTGGTCATCACTAGTGGTGGTTTAGGTCCAACCATGGACGATCAAACCCGTTCCTGTTTATCTGCTTTAGCTAATCGTTCTTTAGTATTAAATCCGACTGCAGAAGCACAGATCCGTGCTTATTTCGCTAAAACTAATCGGCCGATGAGTGATAATAATTTAAAACAAGCTTTTCTTCCAGAAGGTGCCCAAGCTATTCCTAATCAATGGGGAACAGCACCTGGTATATTGTTGGAATTAGGTAATAAGATCCTTATTTCTTTACCTGGGGTGCCTAGAGAATTAAAAAATATGTTTCAAGCATCAGTTGTACCTTATTTAATTAACAAAACAGATGGGAATAGATTATATTCTCGTACCTTGCGCTTTGTTGGCATTGGTGAGTCTACTTTAGAGGAAATGGTAAAAGATATTATCAGCAACCAGACAAATCCAACTATTGCGCCATATGCGTCCTTTGGCGAAGTTAAAATTAGAATTACTGCTAAAGCTAAGTCTTCTATTGAAGCAGAGGCCTTAATTGCTCCTGTTGAAAAGCAGTTAAGAGAAACTCTTGGACAATGGTTGTATGGCTTAGAGCAGGACACTTTAGAAGCAGTTGTGGGTCAAATGTTAATCGAACGTAAGGAAACAATTGCCACTGCTGAGTCTTGCACAGGTGGATTAATTGCTCATCGTTTGACAAATGTTCCAGGTAGTTCTAATTATTTTATGCAAGGAGCCATAACATATAGCAATGATTCAAAAGTTAAAATTTTATCTGTCCCTGAAGAGTTAATTATTAATTATGGGGCTGTTAGTGAACACGTGGCTAAAGCGATGGCTGAGGGAGTTCGGAATCTAGCCAATTCCACTTGGGGCTTAGCTGTAACTGGGATTGCCGGTCCAAGTGGAGGAACCGGTGAAAAACCAGTGGGATTAGTGTATATGGCTATTTCTCATCAGGATTTTACTAAAGCAGAAGTCCATCGTTTTACCGGAAATCGGGAAGAAATTAAACAGCGAACAGCGCAAGCAGCTTTAAACTTAGTAAGGGTTACTATTAAATAGGAGGAAACATTGATGTCATTTAATGCAGGAACATATGGCAGTTATCGGCGGCGCCAATTAACTTACCGGGAAAGAAAAAAACTGTTGCCCTTTGTATTTGCGATTATCGCTGGAATTTTAGCCATGAATCTATTAGGCAGTTTAAGTTATCAAGTTAGTGCCTTACGGCTATCTTTTAGTGCTAAGTTTGCTTGGCCTGGAATTACAAGCCTAAGTATTCCACCGATTGGTAACATTAATGCCGCAACTCACTGGCTGCCAGTGCAAATTAAAGTTGCCTTAGAAAACATTGACTTAGATATTTTACGTAGTATTATTTTAGCAAATGAGCAGGGTGCCGGAGAAGCAGTAGTCAATGCAATTTATAGCGAGGGACAGCGAATTTTATTTTTCTTTTGTCTAAAATTAGTGCTAATTGCTGGTTTAGGCAGTGCTTTTGGAGTTATTCTTTTAAGGCAAACATCTTTGAGACAAATCATAAGTGGCTTTTTTATTGGTGTATTATTAACTACTGCATTATTAGGCGGAATTTATTTAACCTATGATTTAAATGCTTTCAATCATCCAGAGTATGAAGGTATTGTAGAAGCAGCTCCTTGGATGATAAATTTAATCCAAGAAAGTATTCTTAAGGTAGATCAGCTAGGTGAACAAGTTCAAGCTTTAGCCACGAATTTGTATGGTGCTTTTCAGCAGATTGAAAATTTAACGACTATAGGTAGTTTGGATGCGGATCTTACTGTATTACATGTTTCGGATATTCATAATAATCCAATTGCTTACGATTTTGCTCGCCAAGTAGTTGCTAGTTTCCCGGTTGATTTTATAATTGATACAGGAGACTTAACCGATTGGGGTACAGCTTTAGAGGCAGAAATAGTTAATAGAATTGCTGACCTGGATGTGAAGTATGTATTTGTTTCTGGGAATCATGAATCACCTGATGTACTCCAGCGTTTACAGGAGTTAGAGCAAGTTATTATCATTGATGATCATGAAAGAACTGTTCACGGGTTAAGAATCGCTGGTGTAGGTGATTTATCCGCCGATGATTATTCACCGCAAGTGGTTCCGTTGACTGACTTAGCTGATTTGGCAAAGGCAATTAATCAACATTATCAAGCAGTCCTAGATCCACCAGACATCTTTTTAGTACATAATCATCGAGTAGCTGCTGCAATTGAGCCTAATATTTTTCCAGTAGTACTTTTTGGTCATAATCATCGACAATCCATTAATATTGTGGAAAACACTGTGTATGTTAATGCAGGAACTACCGGCGCAGCTGGTATACGTGGACTGCAAAGTAAAGAACCAACTCCTTTTAGTTTAGCTTTATTACATTTCGCTTTGGATGAATCCACTAATAAATATAGCTTAATTGCTGTAGACGGTATCAATGTTCAAGGCTTGTCATCAAGTTTTTCTCTTGAACGTATATTCATTAATTCTGATAGAAGGAATAATATAGATGATGTCGAAACTATAAATGAAATCCAGTAACGAACATTGATTTCGCAAGGAGAAATCACCAGTTTTAATAACTGGTTGTTTTCCTCCTTTTTCTTTGTCGTGAGGGCGAACAAGGGTTTGGTGGACAACTTTTCTTAAGGAGTGATTGTATAATGAGTGATAGACAACGAGCGTTAGATACTGCCTTACAGCATATTGAAAAACAATTTGGTAAAGGTTCGATTATGAAATTAGGTGAGGCTGAGGCCAAGCTTAATGTTGATGTTATTCCAACGGGAGCCTTACCCCTAGACATTGCTTTAGGTATCGGAGGTGTACCACGAGGTCGTGTAGTGGAAATTTATGGACCAGAAAGCTCTGGTAAAACTACTTTAACCTTACATATTATGGCTGAAGCTCAGAAAGCTGGTGGAGTTGCTGCCATGATTGACGCTGAGCATGCTTTAGACCCTGTTTATGCCCGCAAACTAGGTTTAGATATTGACAATCTATTAATTTCTCAACCAGATCATGCTGAACAGGCCTTAGAAATTGCCGAGCATTTAGTTCGTAGTGGAGCTGTAGATGTGGTAGTTATTGACTCGGTAGCCGCTTTAGTGCCTCGGGCTGAGATCGAAGGAGAAATGGGCGATTCCCATGTAGGTTTACAGGCTCGATTGATGTCTCAAGCTCTCCGTAAGTTAACAGGTGCCATTAGTAAATCAAATTCTACAGTAATTTTCACGAATCAAATTCGAGAAAAAGTTGGAGTAATGTTTGGCAGTCCAGAGACTACTCCCGGTGGACGAGCCTTAAAATTTTATGCTTCTATTAGATTGGATATTCGGAGAATTGAAACTTTAAAGGCTAATAATGAAATGATTGGTAACCGTACTAGAGTTAAAGTGTTGAAAAACAAGTTGGCACCTCCTTTTAAAGAAGCAGAGTTCGATATTATGTATGGTGAAGGTATATCCCGTGAAGGTAGCATCCTCGATATGGCGGCTGATATTAATGTGGTAAATAAAAGTGGTGCCTGGTATTCTTATGGCGAAATGCGTCTCGGACAGGGTCGGGAAAATGCTAAAGAGTTTCTCAAACAGAATCCTGAACTAACGGATGAAATTGAGCGTAAAGTTAAGGAACATTATGGATTAATAAAATCAACTGAGGAAGAAGTAAAAGCAGAAGATGGAAAGAAAGCAAGCAAGGACGAGTAATATAAAGGCTCGTGCCTTACGCCTACTAACAGTAAAGAATCGGACTGCTGCAGAATTAAGACAAAGACTGCTCAAAGATGGGTACTTAGAAACAGATGTGGAAGCTGTAATTTCCTGGCTGCTTGATCTAGGTTATCTTAATGATCGATTAACAGCAGCTGCTTTAGTTGAGACCCGCTGTCGATTTCGTCCAAAAGGAATTAAAGGATTAGATTATGAATTGCGACAAAAAGGAGTTGCAGAAGAGATTATTCAAGAAGTAATGATCTCCAAGGAGGATGAGCGACAGTTAGCTATTTCTTTAGCCGAAAAACGGCTTAAAACTATGGCAAATTTGCCCTTAAAGACTAAACAGCGAAGGATCATTGGATTGTTGAACAGAAGAGGATTTAGCTGGGATGTCATTCGTTATGTCTTAGATAGGCTGTTAGGTTCCTCTCTTGACACTGACCTGTAAAAGGTCTACAATATAGGTATTGGAGCGAAATTAAATAAGGTCTAGTGAGAGGCCGAGTTCTAACTCGGCTTTCTTTACTCATATTTGTTGACAGGGGGTGAACAATGTAGATATTTTCATAGCAATTATTAAATATTTAGCTGTAGCAGTTATCGCTGGCGGTCTAGGATATTATATTCGTAGAACGATTGCCGAAGCAAAAATCATTTCAGCTGAACATGAAGCAGAGCGCTTGATTACTCAAGCTCAACAAGATGCGGAAGCTAAAAAGCGTGAAGCGTTATTGGAAGCGAAAGAAGAAATTCATAAGCTTCGTAGTGAACAAGAGCGCGATCATCGGGAACGCCGCTCTGAATTACAACAATTTGAACGCAGATTAATGCAAAAGGAAGAAAGTTTAGATCGAAAAAGTGAAGCTTTAGAAAAGAAAGAAGTTGCTTTACATCTTAAAGAACAAGAACTTGATTCCGAAAAAGAGCAAATCTCACAAATTTTAAAGCAGCAATTAGCTGAATTAGAACGTCTTTCCGGCTTAACTGTTGATGAGGCAAAAGCCATTATCTTAAAGCAAGTTGAGGATGAGGTTAAGCACGAAGCGGCGATGATGATTAAAGATATTGAGAATCAAGCCCGAGAAGAAGCTGAAAAACGTGCACGTGATATTATTTCATTAGCAATTCAAAGAACAGCAGCAGACCATGTGGCAGAAAGTACAGTGTCCGTTGTTAGTTTGCCGAATGATGAAATGAAAGGCCGAATTATTGGTCGAGAGGGTCGTAATATTCGAGCTTTAGAAACATTAACAGGCATTGACTTAATTATTGATGACACTCCTGAAGCTGTTATTCTTTCTGGATTTGATCCAGTCCGACGTGAAATTGCCCGGATTGCCTTAGAAAGATTAATTGCTGATGGTCGTATACACCCAGCTCGTATTGAAGAAATGGTCGAAAAAGCTCGTAAGGAAGTAGAAACCATCATTCGTGACGAAGGGGAGCAAGCTACTTTCGAGGCGAATGTTCATGGATTACATCCAGAGCTGATTAAGTTATTAGGTAGACTGAAATTTAGGACTAGCTATGGCCAAAATGTGTTGAAACACTCTGTCGAAGTGGCACACTTGGCTGGTATTATGGCTGCCGAATTAGGTGTGGATGCTCGTGTAGCTCGCCGTGCTGGCTTGTTGCATGATATCGGTAAAGCTGTTGACCATGAGGTGGAAGGAACGCATATTGAGATTGGTATCGAATTGCTTAAGAAATACAAAGAAAGCAATGAGGTTATTCATGCCATGGCCTGCCATCATGGTGATTACGAAGCTGAAAGTATTGAAGCTGTTCTAGTAACGGCTGCTGATGCCATTTCAGCTGCTCGTCCAGGTGCACGTCGTGAAACATTAGAAACTTATATTAAACGACTACAGAAATTAGAAGAGATTGCTAATGAATTCGAAGGTGTCGAAAAATCATATGCAATCCAAGCTGGAAGAGAAATTCGCATCATGGTTAAACCAGATGTAGTTGATGATATTAGTGCTGTTAAAATCTCTAGAGATATTGTAAAACGCATTGAAGCGGAGTTAGAATATCCTGGTCAGATTAAAGTAACAGTAATTCGTGAAACACGAGCAGTCGAATATGCTAAATAAGCCGGGAGATTTTTTCCTGGCTTATTCCGTATTATAGAAAGATGAGGTTGAATTGACGTCAATGGATGAGCTATACCAAGAATCTAGCCAAGTAAACCTATTAGTAGCTTTATTATTAAGGTTTCCTATACTTAGTCGGGTTCATTATTATCCGCAAGAAAATCAAATTAAGATGGTAATATTTCTCGAAGAAATGACAGAAGATAATTTTAAGCAGTTAGGTAACAAAATTTCTGAGCATTTAGAAGGACATAATCAATTGTTGTATAAAGATCATTATCCAGTTGAGATTCACCAGGATAATTCGGCAGACTTGTCTAGCATAATTATCTTACATCAGCTTAATCTATCCTTTTGCGAAGAAATAACAATTATATTAGAACTTATAAAAGATAATTTAGAATCTGCAATTATAACTGAAGGGACTCAATTTTTAGACGACTTGCTTGTTACTAAAGATGACTTAGAAGAGCTTATTATAAAAGCACGCAATGAAAATAATAAAACGAAGTTAATAGGATTACGTTCTGATGGAAAAGTATTAGTCTATAGCGATCAGCATCGGAACCTGAGTAGTTAGGGGGATATTTTTGCGCGTATTATTACTGGGTGATATTTATGGACGACCTGGAAGACAAATGTTAAAAGAAATCTTGCCGCAGATAAAGCAGGAGTATAGTCCGGACTTAATTATTGCAAACGGTGAAAACTCAGCAGGTGGTTTTGGTTTAACACCTAAGATAGCTAAGGAATTATTTGCCATGGGCATTGATGTTCTAACAAGCGGTAACCATATTTGGGATCAGAAGGACATTATTCCTTATTTAGATCAGGAACCACGAATTCTGCGTCCTGCTAATTATCCGCCTGGGACACCTGGCAATTTTTTATATTATGCTACAATTAATGATCAAAAAGTTGCTATAATTAATTTGATTGGCCGAGTGTTTATGGGTGATTTTGATTGTCCTTTTCGAAAAATCGATCAGCTGCTAGAAGAAGTTCAACAACATACTCCGTTTGTGATAATTGACTTCCATGCTGAAGCTACTTCAGAGAAGCAAGCTTTTTCTTGGTATGTTGATGGTCGAGTTAGTATTGTTGTTGGAACACATACACATGTTCCAACTGCTGATCAACGGATTTTACCTGGTGGTACTGCCTATACTACTGATTTAGGGATGTGTGGTCCATTAGATGGTGTTTTAGGCGTTAGTCGTGAAACAATTATTAATAAGTTTTTGACTCAGCTGCCTACTCGCTTTAGTGTAGCGAAAGGACCTCGTCAATTATGTGGTATAATTGTTGATTTAAATCACGAAGGAAAAGCAGAAAAAATATTCCGTCTATACTATGAAAAAGAAAATATTTAAGTTGTAAAAAAAATATTATGAATAAAAAAGGAATTTCTCCCTTGACGCTTAATATATATAGATATAGCAGTAAAATTTGAGCTATAGATTCATTTTAAAGGGGAGGTCACTTACACATGGAAGTATTAAAAGTTTCTGCAAAATCTAGTCCAAATTCAGTGGCAGGTGCGTTAGCAGGGGTTTTGCGAGAAAGAGGTAGAGCGGAAATTCAGGCAATTGGTGCGGGTGCATTAAATCAGGCAGTTAAAGCTGTAGCTATTGCTAGAGGGTTTGTGGCCCCAGGGGGCGTCGATCTAATCTGTATTCCTGCATTTACAGATATTATGATCGATGACGAAGAAAGAACAGCCATCAAATTGATTGTTGAACCTCGGTAAAAAAGATTAATTTTGTATTATCTAATTTATAAAGCCTGTTTGCCAAGAGCAAACAGGCTTTAAACTTTTGGAGGGTAAAAAATGCACATTTTTGATGCCCATAATGATACTTTGCTAAAATTATTGGAAGCTGGTTCCCATCAAGATTTGAACTCCATAGCTGATAGTCACGTTAACTTAGAAAAACTAAAAGCCGGACAGATAAAAACAGCAATCTTTGCCATTTATGTCCCTGAATCTTATCGATTTGGTTTAGCCTTGCATAAAGCCTTATTAATGGTTGATATTTTCTGGCAGAACTTTCACAAATACCAATCTGATTTGCTTCCGATATTATCCATAACTGACTTAGCGAAGGTTAGAAATAGTGGGAAAATTGGAGGTATACTGTCGCTCGAAGGCGGTGAAGCATTAGAGGGTAGCTTAGCTAATTTAAGAAATTTTTATCGCTTAGGAGTTAGAGGATTAACCTTAACCTGGAATAATCGTAATCAGTTAGCTGATGGTGTAGGTGAAGGAGAACAGGCCCAAGGATTAAGTAAATTTGGACTTGAAGTAGTAGAAGCAATGAATCAGCTCGGTATGTTTATTGACGTATCACATTTGGCTGAAAAGGGATTTTGGCAAGTGTTAAAAATTAGCAAAGCTCCAGTAATTGCTTCCCACTCTAATAGTCGAACCCTATGCGCCCATCCACGTAATTTAACTGATATTCAAATTAAAGCCTTAGCTGATCAAGGGGGCGTAATTGGAGTGAATTTCTATCCATACTTTGTAAAAGAGCCGGCAAATGAGGTAGATTTGGTAGCTGTGGCTGATCAAATCGAATATTTGTTAAAGGTTGGTGGAACAGATTCAGTAGGTATAGGCTCAGATTTTGATGGCATTTCTTGTGTGCCCAAAGAATTAGAAGATATTTCTAAAATCCCTAGACTAATTGATGAACTAAAGAAACGTAAATTCAGCGAGGCTGTAATAGAGAAAATCATCGGTGGAAACTTCTTCCGTGTAATAGAAGAGATATTTTCCAAGAGCTCGTAAAAGAGCTCTTTTTTTATTTTTTGGTTATACTAATTTCGAACAGAAATTTAGGAGGTGCAAAAATGACAGTTATTAAAGTTGTGGAGTTAGTTGGTCAATCGGATAAAAGTTGGGAAGATGCTGTGCAAGTTGCCGTGAAAGAGGCGGCTAAGACAATTCGTCACATTAGTGGAGTGGAAGTATTAAATTGGACAGGTGGCGTAAATGATGCTGGTGAGATTGAAGAATATAAAGCAAATGTACAAGTAGCTTTTCGCGTTGAATCGTAAACGACTTTTTGGTAATACTAGCAATGTGATTATCTTGAAAATGAGGTGATTCCATGGATTGGCTAGGTACGATAGTGCGCTTTATTGTATCAGCACTAGTACTAATGCTAGTGGGGCTGTTCATTCCTGGCTTTAAAACCTTAGGTTTTTTGAATGCGTTGTTGGCAGCTATTGCTATCGCTGCAATTGGCTGGGTAATTGAAGCCACATTAGGTAAAAATGTATCTCCATATGGCCGAGGAATTGTTGGATTTATTGTGTCCGCCTTGGTAATCTGGACCGCTCAATTTATTGTTCCAGGCATGGCTGTTTCATTTATCGGTGCGTTACTGGCTGCTTTTGCCATTGGAATAATAGACATGTTTGTACCAACTGTAGTCCGCTAAAGCGCCACCAAGGCGCTTTTAATCAATTTACATTAAAAGGTGATTAGATGCAAAGAAAGCTAGTGGACAATTTAGCTGTAATTAAAGACAAACTCGGTTATGGAATCAGTTTTGATATATTTATTCGGGAGTTTAAAGTAGCCGAAAAAAATGCAGCCATTGTGTTTATCGATGGCTTTATTAAAGATCGGGAAACCTCTGAGTTAATGCAGATTCTTATGAACATCCCCCGGGGAGGTTTAGCACCAAATGGAGTTAAGCAGCTTTTAGAACATTATCTGCCGTATTTTGAGATAGATACCACAGACAAAATGGATGAAGCTATTGATCAATTACTATGTGGTCCGCTCCTGCTATTTGTTGATGGTATTGCTACTGCTTTTATTATTGATGTGCGTGAATACCCTGTTCGGGGAGTTGAAGAACCAGATTTAGAGCGGGTAACTAGAGGTTCCCGGGAAGGATTCGTGGAAACGGCTCTCTTTAACACGATTATGGTACGACGCCGGGTTCGTGATCCGAATTTAAGATTTGAAGCCTTACAGGTAGGTACTCGTTCCAAAACAGATATTTTTGTGGCCTACATAGCAGATATTGTTGATCCTGCATTAATTGATGAAGTTAAAGAAAGAATTCATGGTATTGAACGCGATGCTCTAACGATGGGCGGTAAGAACTTAGAAGAATATATTTTAGGTACGTCTTACAACCCATTACCAGTTGCTCGCTACACAGAACGACCGGATGTAACTGCTGCTCATCTTTATGAAGGTCATGTGGCAATTTTTGTGGATACTTCTCCATTTGCTTTAATTGTGCCGGTGACTGCTTGGCATTTTACCCAGCATGCAGAAGAATATTTTCAAAATCCTGCTGTCGGAACTTATTTACGCTGGATTAGGACTTTAGGTATCTTTTTGTCCTTATTTTTAGTACCAGTGTGGTATGCTTTAGTGCATACTGAAAATCTACCTGACTTTTTATCCTGGATTGGCCCGAAAGAAATTGGGGTTATCCCTTTATGGCTGCAGTTTTTGATTCTAGAAATTGGTTTGGACTTGATTCGGATGGCTTTTATCCATACACCTAATGCTTTGGCAACATCTTTAGGTATCGTCGGTGGTATTTTACTTGGAGACTTAGCTGTTTCCGTCGGATTATTTGCCCCTGAGGCAATTCTGTATATTTCAGTAGTGGCTGTCGGTACCTTTGGCACACCTAGTTTAGAATTATCTCAGGCACTACGGTTATTTCGTTATGTTTTATATATCGGCACCGTACTGTTTGGCTGGATTGGTCTTGGAGTAACTACTTTATTTGTGTTATTAGTCTTTGGCTTAACTCAGTCGTTCGGTGTGCCTTATCTGTGGCCGCTAATTCCATTTGATGGACCAGCACTATTAAGGATAATATTTCGTTATCCAATTCCAAGTGTTCGTAATCGCCCAACGATTACTAAACCCAAAGATAAAGATGCTCGAGCCAAAAGAAAGTAAGGAGGAAGTAGAGTGAAAATAGGGATTCCTCGGGCCTTATACTATTACGAGCATTATCCGTTTTGGGAAACTTACTTCCATAAGCTAGGATTTGAAATTGTGCTATCCCGTAAAACTAATAAAGAAATTATGGATTGGGGAGTTTTCTATGCGGTGGATGGTGCTTGTTTACCCGTAAAGATCTATCATGGACATGTTTATGATTTGGTTCAGAAAAATGTTGACTATATTTTTATTCCGCGAATTATTAGTGTAGTGCAAAGGGAGTATATTTGCCCTAAGTTTATGGGGTTACCAGATATGATTTGCAGTAGCGTTCCTAATTTGCCAACAGTTCTAGTTCCGGTGATTGATGCTAGAAGAAATGGATGGAAAGTTTTTCAGGCATACTTTGCCTTAGGTAGAAAGTTTGCTTCGCCAGCAAAAGTAGTTCAGGCTTATTACCGAGCCTGTAAAGCATTGCAAATGAAGCAGAATTCTCCAATTATCTCAGTTAAACCTAATAGATTAACTTTAGGTATTTTAGGTCATGAGTATTTAATCTATGATGATTACTTAACTATGGGTATAGTAAGCAGACTAAAAGCCGGCGGCTATAATCTGTATACACTCGATTCATTTGACTCTAACTTGTTAAAACACTTTAGGGAGCCATCCTTTAAACGCATGTTTTGGACATCTGGTCGGAAAATAATAAATGGTACAAATTATTTAAAAGAACAAGTTGATGGCTTTATCTCTTTGGTAGCTTTTTCTTGTGGAACTGATTCTCTGGTTTGTGATTTAGTAGAAAGATTTTGCCAACGAAATCAGATACCCCATCTGTTGTTGAATTTGGATGAACACACTGGACAAGCTGGTATCTTCACAAGATTAGAAGCATTTTTAGATATGTTAGAGAGGAGAGCAGTCCATGAAGTTAACTGTTCCTCACATGGGGAATTGTTACATAGCCTTTGAGGCCTTGTTACAAGAAATGGGTCACGAAGTGATTCTGCCTCCTACTTGTAGTAAGAAAACTCTAAGTCTAGGAACAAAGTATAGTCCCGAAACGATTTGCCTGCCCATGAAAATCAATGTAGGAAATTATATCGAAGCCATCCAATTAGGAGCAGAAGGGATTGTGATGATTGGTGGTTCTGGTCCCTGCCGCTTAGGTTATTTTGCTCAAGTACAAAAGGAGATCTTAAAAGATTTAGGGTTAGATGTTGAATTGATTGTGTTAGAGCCTGCCAGGGAAGGTTTAAAGAATTTAAAAGATCAGATCCTACGGTTAGCCCAGCCAAAAGGGATAGGTAGTTTATGGCGGGGTTTACGTCTGGCTTGGGAAAAACAAAAAGCTGTGGAACTTTTAGAAAATGCCGCATGTTATGTTAGACCGCGAGAAAAACAACTAGGAATTACTTCACGAGTACTACAAGCTAGCTTGGCTAATATTCGACAGGCTAATAGTATCGCCTCTCTTAGAAGAATATGCCGGGAAGAACAGGCTAGAATCCTAGATTTAGCAAACCATAGTCCAGTTCAGCCATTAAAAGTTGGCTTAATCGGTGAGATATATACAATTTTAGAGTCATTTACGAACTTAAATTTAGAAGAGCGGCTAGGACATCTTGGTGTACAGGTTACTAGGGAAGTGAGTGTACTTCGCTGGGTACGAGATCATATTTTCCTTAGTCCCTTTGCTTCTTATCGCATTAAAAGATTGGTTAAACAAACCGATGGATATTTGAATAGCTGGGTAGGCGGCCATGGTTTAGAAAGTGTCGCCAGTACTATTCAGCTGGCGAAAGCGGATTATAATGGGATCGTTCACATTATGCCTTTTACGTGTATGCCGGAAATTATTGCTCAAAGTGTCCTGACAAAAGTTAGTGCAGATTTGCAAATTCCAATCCTCTTTTTAATTGTTGATGAGCATACGGGTGAGGCAGGTTATCAAACAAGGTTGGAAGCTTTTGTCGATTTGTTACAACGCAAACAAAAGGAGTTTCAGCATGAAAAAGCAACAAGCTTATTTGGGTGTTGACTTAGGCTCAGTTAGTACAAATTTGGTTTTATTAGAACCTAAAACTAAGAAGTTGTTGAAGAAAGTAAATATCCGTACTCAAGGTAAACCGATGCAAGTGCTTCAACAAGGAATGAAACAGCTTTTAGCGGATGAGCATCAAATAGTTGGTGTTGGGACTACTGGCAGTGCTCGAGAATTAGCAGGAGTAATGTTAGGTGCAGATGTAATCAAGAATGAAATTACAGCTCATGCAATAGCTGCAGCTAATGAAGTACCCGATGTTCGCACAATTCTAGAAATAGGCGGTCAGGATTCAAAAATCATTATCCTTAAGCAAGGAGTAGTAGTGGACTTTGCGATGAATACAGTTTGTGCTGCTGGAACAGGTTCATTTTTAGATCAGCAGGCAGGTCGATTAAATATACCAATCGATAAGTTTGGTGATATAGCTTTAGTGAGCAAAACGCCTGTTCGGATTGCTGGACGCTGCACTGTATTTGCTGAATCTGATATGATTCATAAGCAGCAATTAGGTCATAGTTTACCAGATATTCTAGCTGGTCTATGTCAGGCAATGGTTCGTAATTATGTCAACAATTTAGGAAAAGGCAAGGATATTCAAGCTCCAGTTGTTTTTCAAGGTGGAGTAGCTGCCAACAAGGGGATGAGAAAAGCTTTTCAAGAAATCTTAGGCATGGATATATATGTGCCACAAAATCATGATGTTATGGGTGCTATTGGGGCAGCTATTCTAGCTGAAGAATATATTGAACAAGGACATCGAACTAAATTTTATGGCCAAGACTTGCTTAGGTGTGTGTATTCAAACAATAGTTTTGAATGTACTGACTGCCCTAATCACTGTGAAATTGTAAATATTTACAAGGATCAACAGTTAGTTGCCAGTTGGGGAGCGCGCTGTGGAAAATCGCATGCCAGTTTGTCAACTGTTGCTATTTCACGATCTTTGTGCTAAAATAAATTTAACCCTCGCTACGCGGGGGTTTTTCCACATTGTAGGTGATTGGGGAGAAGTGTAATTGATGAACGGAACAATGTCAATTAATAAGCAAGGACACTTAGAAATTGGTGGTTGTGATGTTGTTGAATTGGCTCAAAAATATGGTACTCCACTATATATTTTTGATGAAGAAACAGTAATTAATAATGCCAAAGCTTATTTAGCTGGATTAGCGGAATTAGAAAATTATGAAGTAATTTATGCTAGTAAAGCTTTCTTAACTTTGGGGATGTGTAAATTAATAGAAGCCTTAGGCCTAAGTATTGATGTGGTTAGTGGTGGCGAACTTTATGTGGCACTGCAAGCTGGATTTCCAGTAAATCGGATTTATTTTCATGGTAATAATAAATCTATTTCTGAGTTACAGATGGCTATCGATGTAGGAGTAGGCCGGATTGTAGTTGACAATTTCTATGAGTTAGAGACTTTGGCTGAGATAGCTGCGAACAAGCGCCGTCAAGTAAATATATTACTCAGATTGAATCCTGGTGTGGAAGCAGATACTCACAGTTATATTCAAACGGGACAGCCAGATTCTAAATTCGGATTTAGTATTGGCAATGGAGATGCTGAGCGGTCTGTGGATTTAGCTGATGGTTTCGAATACATTAACCTTAAAGGGATTCACTGCCATATTGGTTCACAAATTTTTGATATTTCTTCTTATAAAGTTGCGATAAATGTGATGATGGACTTTATCTTAAACTATAAATCTAAGGGAATTACTTTGTCGGAATTAAATCTTGGTGGCGGATTAGGTATACGATATACTAAGGCGGATCAACCTGTTCCCATTCCGGAATTTACTAAGTTTTTGGTAAGTTCTGTTAAAGAAGCGGCGGAACAACGGAATTTGGAGATCCCTAGAATTATGATTGAACCAGGTCGTTCTATTGTGGGCGAAGCAGGTACGACAGTTTACCAAATTGGTGCGATTAAGGATATTCCCGGGATTCGGACTTATGCATCGGTAGATGGCGGAATGACTGATAACCCACGGGTGGCATTATATCAAGCACAATACCATGGGATAGTAGCTAATAAAGCTGATCAACCAGCCGAAAAAACGTATACGATTGCGGGTAAATGTTGTGAATCAAGTGATAAATTAATCGAAAATATAGAACTACCTCAATTAGAACCTGGTGATTTACTGGCAGTTTTATCCACAGGGGCTTATAATTATTCCATGGCGAGTAACTATAACTCATTGCCCCGTCCAGCAATTGTTACTGTTTACCGAGGAGAAAGTAAGTTAATGGTTGAAAGGGAAACTTACGCTGATTTGATCAGATTGCACAGGATCCCAAAACGATGGCAAGCGGGAATTTAACGCTATTAAGAGGTGGTTGGATTGTTAATCGAAATATTGTTTCTAGTACCGGCAATATTATTTGCCATATCTATCCATGAGTTCGCCCATGGAGCAATGGCCTATGGTTTAGGGGATCCTACGCCCAAGTACCAAGGTAGGCTAACGCTAAATCCATTAGCTCATTTAGATCCGTTAGGCGCGATCATGTTATTAGTATTTCGTTTTGGCTGGGCCAAGCCTGTACAGGTTAATCCATTATATTTTAAAGATCGACGTAAAGGCATGATGCTAGTGGCCTTTGCTGGTCCATTAGCGAATATTACTTCAGCGTTTATCTTTTACCAAATTTATCAGATTGTACCACCACTCTTGCCTAATTTAACTTCTGCTAGCATAGTAGCAATTTTTCTGGAAATCAATATTGCTATCAACATAAGTTTAGCGGCTTTTAATTTGTTGCCGTTTCCACCTTTAGATGGTTCAAAAATTTTAGGTGGATTCTTACCGTTAAAATATCGGCTTTCTTTTGAGCGGTTAGCTCAGTTTTCGCCAGTTGTATTAATCCTCTTATTATGGAGTGGCATATTTCAAAAAATTCTATCACCTGTGGTAAATGTCTTGTACTTTTTAATTGGTATTCGCTAGAATGGTGGTTGGTTATGGGATATTTGGTAAAACTAGAGGTTTTTGAAGGTCCCTTTGATTTATTATTAAGTTTAATAGAACGAGCGGAAATTGATATTCTAGATATTCCTATCGCACAGTTAGCAGATGATTATCTTGATTATTTACATCAAATGCAGGAGCATGATTTAGCTGTTAGTGGTGAGTTTTTAGTAATGGCTACAACTTTGCTACAGATTAAAGCCAGAATGTTGTTGCCCAAACCACCTGCGATTGATGGAGAAGAATATGATGAAGAGGATCCACGAGAAGATTTAGTTGCTCGGTTATTAGAGTATAAATTCTATAAAGAAGTTGCCAATTTATTACAAGAACATTATCAAGCAGCAGAAGCGGTATATCCCCGGATCATACCTGATGATTTTAGTGAAAAACAGCCTGTCTTTACAAATTTAGTTGGAGAAAATGATCCGAATTGCTTAGCCCTGTTATTGCAAGAAGTTTTACAAGCTTTAGCCGAAAGTGAAACAGTACACGAAGTGGGAAAAAGAAAACGAATTTCGTTAAATGAGTGTATTGCTCAAATCAGACTAAGTTTGTTAGCAGAGAAACGGGCAACCTTTAGCGATTTATTAATAGTTAAAGAACGGTATTATATTGTAACTACATTTTTAGCGATACTTGAATTAGTTCGTATGTGTGAGATAGTTGTTCGGCAGGAACATGAATTTGGTGAGATTTATATAGAACTTGCTAGCCAGTAGTGTGGAAGGGTGTATTTTATGTCCTTATCCTTAGATGAAGCGCGCCGAATTATTGAAGCATTAATTTTTGCTGCTCCTCATCCAATTACTGTTTTGGAGATTAGTAATATTCTGGACTTAGAACAGGAGCTAGTACAGCGGATTATAGAAATGATCAAAGAGCAGTATGCCAAAAGCGGGATTACTTTAAGAGTAGTAGCTGGTGGCTATCAATTTGTTACTCGGCCTGAATTTGCGCCATGGATTGAAAAAATTGGGCGGCCAGTGATTACTACACCATTATCGGCAGCTGGTCTAGAAACTTTGGCAATTGTTGCTTATAAGCAGCCAATAACTCGCAGTGAGATTGAAGAAATTCGAGGAGTAAGCTCTCAAAGTGCGATTAACACATTGTTAGAACGAGAGTTAATTGTTGAATTAGGACGTCGTGATGGTCCAGGTCGACCAATTATTTATGGTACTACCAATCAATTTTTGATTCATTTTGGTTTAAAGTCTTTGGATGATCTACCTCAAGTTGATAATTTACCAGATTATAAATCCCGGGATGCATAAGTAAGAACTAGAGATGGGGAAAGTATGACTGAGATAGATAATGGAGTGATCCGATGTTTCTCAGTCTTTTTTTATTGTCCTTGTTGACCTTAATTCTTATAATGCCGTTAAAGTTAGAAATTCAGTATTCACGAAATGATCTGGTTGATCAATTACAAGTTGTTTTTTGGTTGTGGCGCTTGCCAATAGGGATTAATAATTCACTAGTTCAATTTATGAAGAATAAAGTGGTACCCAATAGGAAAAAAAATCCGGTTTTTGATACCACCCTAATTTTCCAAGAAATTGAGCAGTTAAAGTTGTTGGTTAAATATAGTACTGGTGAGGCCTCTATTACTGGAATAGCCAATGGCTTGCTGTGGGCTGGAATAAGTACAGTGTATTCTTGGATGAGGAATTCCTTTAAGTTTGCAACTCGCCCGATGATTAATATTACACCATCCTTTGGTCAGGCCAAACTAGAGATTAGGTTGAGCTGTATATTTCGTACTCGAGTAGGTCAAATTATTCTTAGAGCGCTTAAACAGCAATTTGGGAAAAGGAGGGTGCCAGGATGAGTGATAATCACCCGATTGAGGCCTTAATGGAAACAGCAATGGAAAATTTAAAGATGATGGTGGATGTGAATACTATCTTAGGTGAACCAGTAGAGACGTCCGATGGCAGCGTAATCTTACCAGTTAGCAGAGTCAGTTTTGGCTTTGCAGCTGGGGGCACAGAATTTAGTTCTGATAGTGAGTCAGAGGCTAGCTTTCCATTTGGCGGTGGAAGCGGTGGTGGAATCTCGTTAAACCCTGTAGCTTTTTTAGTGGTCGGGAACCAACAAGTTAGGTTGCTTCCAGTAGATAATTCAGCAATTTATGATCGGATTATCGACTTAATACCGAAGGTGATCGAACAGTTTCAAGGAACTCGACGGGGAACAACTAATGGAGTAGTTAAACAAAATGCTTTTGATCTTGGACCGATGCGTACTTAAGAGGGGATTTCCCCTCTTTTTTTACTTGTAAATAATTTCTAACTCGGGTATTATTGGAATATCTAGGAGGATAGGTAGATGAAGGAAAGATTACAGAAAGTAATGGCTCATGCCGGTGTTGGCTCACGACGGGTCTGTGAACAAATGATCTTAGATGGATTAGTTAGTGTTAATGGAAAAATTGTTACTCAACTTGGAATCAAGGTAGACCCGAATAAGGATGTTATAAAAGTTAATAATCGAGTAATTCAAGGTAAGGAACCATTAGTTTATTATCTTTTACATAAGCCAAAAGGCTTTATAACTTCCGTCAGCGATGAACGAGGACGTAAGACTGTAATGGAGTTGCTGCCAGAAGTAAAACAGCGAATATATCCAGTTGGGCGTTTAGATTATGATTCTGAAGGTCTATTATTATTAACTAATGATGGTCGTTTAGCCAATCGATTAATCCACCCACGTTATCAAATTCGTAAGTACTATTTAGTCAAAGTGGAAGGTCAGTTATCGTCTGCGACTTTAGAACAGTTGAGAACAGGAGTGGAATTAGAGGATGGCTTAACTAGTCCAGCGATTGTTCAAATAATCAGTTCGGATGGGAAAGAATCCCTTTTAAAAATTGGTATTCATGAAGGACGTAAACGACAAATACGACGAATGTGTGCTGCGGTCGGCCATCCTGTGAAACGCTTAATTAGGGTGCAAATGGGTCCAATAAAATTAGGAAAGCTAGAGCCTGGAAAATACCGCCAGCTAACTGAACAAGAAGTGGGTAAATTACGACAGGCGGTGAAGTTTCGTGGCAAGTAAAGTGTTAGTAATTGGCGGCGGTGCAGCTGGGTTATTAGCAGCCGGTTTTGCAGCACAAAATGGCGCACAGGTTAGTTTGTTGGAACGCAATAATATTTTAGGTAAGAAAATCAGAATAACGGGAAAAGGCCGTTGTAATATTACCAATGCCTGCGAGCTATCGGAGTTTATAAACAATTATCCAGGCAATGGTAAATTTTTATATAGCGCTTTATATCAGTTTAGCAATTATGATGTAATTAACTTTTTTCATTCTCTTGGTGTCCAAACCAAAGAAGAACGAGGACGCCGAATATTTCCTGTTTCTGATGACGCAGATCAAGTGGCTGATGCTCTTGTTAAGTTTGTTAAACAGCAACAGGTGCAGATTTGTTTAAATACTTTAGTAGAAAATGTATTAGTCAATCAAAATCGATCGTTTAAGGTAGTAACTAATCGAGGAAATTTTGTTGCTGATCGAGTGATCATTGCTACAGGCGGACTTAGTTACCCGAAGACTGGCTCTACTGGTGACGGTTATCAATTTGCTAAGCAGTTAGGACACAACATTGTTACTCCCTTTCCTGCTTTAGTAGCTTTGAGAACCAAAGAAACATGGGTTAAGGAGCTGTCTGGCCTTACTTTACGAAATGTAACAGTTTCAGTGACTAATGGCAAAGAAATCCATCAAGAGTTTGGCGAAATGCAGTTTGCCCACTTTGGACTAACAGGCCCGACTATTCTAACTCTTAGTCGTCAAGCAGCCATCTGGTTAAATGCAGGTGCTCAAGTGGAT
>ERZ773359.2977-NODE-2977-length-20268-cov-7.371147_pt1 | contig 20268 bp, 18 predicted proteins | sample MGYA00374955_ERZ773359 | MGnify/ENA primary metagenome ERZ773359 (study PRJEB29098, sample SAMN04486028) | biogas fermenter metagenome | study: EMG produced TPA metagenomics assembly of the Biogas fermentation microbial communities from Germany - Plant 4 DNA1...
TTTTGGAATATACTGCCCATCCGCTATAATATCCATTTTTATACCATCAAAATCCCCTGTCCCTGAGGGTCGAAGATTAGTTGTGGATACACCCACCCTACCTACCATATCTTCATAGCTTTTACTGCTGGTATAACCCTCATCCTTTGAAGCTCTAGTACGGAGAAATAACAGCCTTGACAATCTTCCGTTTCTAATGGCTGATCTGTATAACAACACCACCATTATTACAATAAATACGAATACCAAGAAAATTACTACCGCCAATTGACCTGATGTTAAAACAGAAGATCCTACTACAATCCCTGCAATTAGGGACACGATACCTGCTATACCCGCAACGCCAAAGCCTGGCATGATTAGTTCCAGAATCATCAATATACCGCCGAATATGAACAAGGCGATCATAAACCAAATATCATTTGCTGGCATTCTACCACCCTCCCCCATTTAGATAAAGGTCCAATAATAATATATCATACATCTATGGGGTTTACCAACTGTTATTAGTCCAAAATTAAATTGGGGTTTGCAATATGCGTCGCAAACCCCAAATGATATATACATCAGCTTTAGCTTGATTAACCCTTATATACTGATATTCTCTTCCAGAATCTTGATAAGTAGCTTAACTCCATTATCCATATCCCCAGCATCTATTGTTTCACTGTCACTGTGGACATACCTACAGGGAATGGAGAGTACACCAGAGGGAACCCCACTACGAGAAAGGTGAATAGCACCAGAATCCGTTCCCCCATATTCTAGTATCTCCAGCTGATATGGAATGCCATGTTTCTGGGCTGTAGTTATCATTAATTCCTTAACTTTGGGATGCGCAAGTACCGATGCATCCTTAATTTTAATAGCAGGACCATCACCCAATGATACCGCCATGGGTTTACACTTGGGGGTATCGCCTGTAGCGGTGACGTCAACTGCAATAGCTAGATCAGGTTCCAAGGCGTAAGCCGACGTTTTCGCCCCCCTCAGACCCAACTCCTCTTGTACAGTAAATACAAAATACAGATCATTGGGGGAATCTCCGATACTCTTTATGGTCTTAACTAAAAGAGCACATCCAGCCCTATCGTCCATAGCCCCCCCAATATATTTTCCGTTACTAGCACTAAACAAGGAATGATATACTGCTACATCGCCTATCTGGACTAAACGCTCGGCTTCTTCCCGGTCAGAGGCTCCTATATCTATGTACATCTTGGAAAGGGTGATATCCTTCCAGCTGTTCAGTTCGGTTTCATAGCCTATTACCCCAACTGTCCCGTTTTTAAACACTACTCTACGGCAGATAGAATTGGCTACGGATATACCCCCAAGATTCGCAAACCTTAAGAAACCTTTATCATCGATATGAGTAACCATCAGCCCGATTTGATCCATATGTGCTGCCAGCATAATTCTTTTACCGTCTCCAGTACCCTTCTTTACCGCTATGAGGTTACCCATGACATCAACATCAATTTCATCTACATAGGATTCTATCTCTTCGCGAATGGCCTCACTTACCAATTCCTCATTACCTGAGGGACCATAAATTCCTGATAGTTTTTGGATCAAGTCTATCATAAACTCTCACATCCTTCTAAGAATTCTTTAACCAACCTAACAGTGTTATCCAGATCCTTTAAATCCATTACCGATGAAGGTGAATGAATATAGCGGCAAGGTACCGATATGACAGCGGTCATTGCACCAGCTCGGGATCTTTGGATTTCGCCTGCATCATTGCCACCGGTTATACCTTCCTTAATCTGATAGGGTATGCCAGCATTCTTGGCGCACTCAATCAAAAAGGAGACCATCCTTTTATTGCTGTAAGAGGCTAGATCAGCAATGGATATGGCAGGCCCATCACCCATTCTGGTAGTATGCCTGTGAGGCTCAACTTTCGGGACATCTGAACATGTAGTTCCTTCCACAACCAAACCGATATCCGGTTGTATATGGTATGCAGCTACCTTTGCTCCTCTGAGTCCCACTTCCTCCTGGACTGTAAAACAGGCATATAAATCAAAGGGATAATTGCCTTTTAGGGATTCTATGAGGGTAAAGCATCCAACTCTATCATCAAGTGCCTTGCTCTTTACTCTACCATCCCCAAAATAGACCAAGTCACTGTCAAAAACAGCATAATCTCCCAGACTTACCAGCTTTTCTGCCTCTTCTTTACTCCTGGCCCCTATATCGATATACATATGTTTAGCCTTAACGGCATTTTTACGCTCCGAAGGTTCTTGAAGATGTATGGCTTTTATCCCCATTACTCCGGGAACTCCCTTGTCTCCAATTTTTACCCTTTTGGAGGGAAGAATTCTTGAATCTATAGAGCCAACAGTTGCAAACTTTAACATTCCATTGTCTTCAATTCTGGTAATAATGAATCCTACCTCATCCATATGAGCACAGAGCATTACCTTGCGTTTGGGATTGGTACCTTTCTTGTAACCTATTACATTACCCATCCTGTCTATATGTACTTCGTCAACCAAAGGTGTAATCTCATCAATTATGACTTTTCTGATATCCCCTTCATCGCCTGAAACCCCTCTGGCACTGGTTAATCGTCTCAATAAGTCAGACATTCTTCCCATCCCTCCTTCATAGACGCTATAAATAGAGCAGTCAGTCTGGCTGCCTTCCTAATATTCTCCATATTCAAGGTTTCAACAGTGGTATGCATGTATCTTAATGGGAGCTCGATCAATACCGTAGGAACACCTTCACGTGAGACCTGAATCGACCTGGCATCCGTACCCGTTAGACCGGGTTCGACCTCTATCAAGTATCCTATTTCATTATCATCCGCTACATTCATTAGTCTTTCTGTTAATTTTGGATGCATGTTTGGTCCTACAGCGATGACCGGACCCTTGTCCATGGCATGGGTTTCATCTTTTGGTGCGTCTGGGGTGTCACCATGAGTGACATCTATAGCGATACCTATATCCGGATCAACGCTATAGGTACTGATGATGGCGCCCCTGGTACCTACCTCCTCCTGAGAGGTCGCCACGAAATAAACTTCCCCTGAAAAGACTAGCTTATCCAATTCCTTCATAGTTTCAAGCATCATAACCACGCCTGCCCTATCGTCTATGGATTTGCCACATACCATATTACCGCCTAGGCTTATCAGTGGACTCTTGAAAGTAATTAAATCTCCAATTGTGACTTTCTTTTTAATATCATCCGGATGAAGCCCGACATCAATCATCATCTCATCCATTGGGACGGCTTTTTCAGTCTCCCCCTTTTCCTGTAGATGAGGAGGCTTTGCACCTATAACACCGTACAACCTTTCCTTGCCATGGATAATCACTTCCTGGGATAGAAGAATCCTTTGATCTACACCACCTATATTAGTGAAACTAATAAATCCTTTGTCATCGATGTCCTTTACCATCAGACCGATCTCATCCAGGTGAGCAGCCAGCATTATCCTGGGTCCCTTCTGTCCTACATTGCCGATTTTTTTGCCGTACACGTTAAAAAAGGCGTCACGGCGTACTTCATGACAATAGGGTTTAAACGCATCCATTATTACCCTGGAGATCTCATCCTCATACCCCGAAACACCCGGGATATCAATCAACTCTTTTAAAAACGCTTTGGCATCCATTTAATCACTCCTCCAATATCATGTAGGGTGGCCTCACTTTTTGCGACCATTAGAAACTATTTTACCCCCTTACCAATAGGATATGACCGCCTCGGGGTAAAAACGTAGTCGCCTTTTGAATAGCTTTATAATAATCGGTTTGGTGATGAACTTTTACATTACCCATTTTTTTCTCCACTGCAGCTTCCATCTCGTTCATATTACTGTTTGAAAAATAATCATGGATTATAATACAATGGCCACCGTGCTGACCTATGATATCACCCAACCTTTTATATTTATCAATATCCTTGGATTCATCCATACACAGGACAGTAACTATACCATCCCGATCTTCCAGGCTTTCAAACACTTTCTCGATCTCATCCAGATCAGAATCTAAGATATCCTTTACCAGTATGCTGTTTACAAATCCTAACTGTTCTACTAGTCCGGGCATATCCTTAAAAGCCTCTATTCCCTTAACAACATCATCCAGATCCAAACCTTCGGCCAGTCCCCAGCCGGCAGCAGCTAAGGCGTTATAGACATTATGTATACCTGGAATGCTTAGCTTAACCTTCCTTTTTCCCTTCGGGGTTATCAATAAAAAACTACTTGATTCGGGGAAAAGTTCCAGGTCCCGGGCGGTAATATCTGCTTCATTGAACAAACCGTAACCTACACTACTGTCACGTATCAAATGAAACGCGTAGAAATCGTCTACATTGACGACAACAGGACTTTGAGTGGTCTTTAGGTGATCGATCAGAGTTTTTCTCATCTCAAAATAGTGATAATCAGCCTTTTGGTTTTGAAAATAAGTGTATAAGTCGGTATAAATAATACCATCAAACCATATATGGCTGAATCTGTCTTCCGCGATACCGGTATAGGTACATTCAATTATACCCCAGTGGACCCCCTCTTTCACGGCCCTGTGTAAGAACTCGTTCATATTAAGAGGGTTCATACCTCCAGAATATTCATTCCACGAGTGGTCGCCTACTTGACAATAATCAATACCTAGCATAACCCCTGGAATACCTGCTACGTTTAAGATGGATTTTATCATCCAACCGACTGTAGTCTTTCCATGTGAACCAGTAATACCGACCAAGCTCATATTCTGGGATGGATTATTGTAAAAATTCCTGGATACTGCGGAAAGAAAACGTTTGTGGTGATATGTCCTAATAAAGGTAATGTTGTTTTTCGGTATTTCATTATCACTTCCAATGACAATGGCTATGGCACCGTTTTGAATGGCTTGTTCTATGGCCTGTTCGTAGGACATTTCTAGTTTTTCCGCAACATAAATATACAGATATCCTTTTTTTACATCCCTTGGATGTAGGGCTATACCTTTCACGTCAATTCTCCTACGACCAACTATTTCAAAAACAGGGGTGCTGGCCAGCAATTCCCTAAGTATCATTCGCTTCATCCTTCCAATTTATTTAACATCATTGAGTCCACACAGCCCATAAGAAGGTCAAAACTATAATTCCAGGCAGTTGCCTGATTCTCCATCAATCAAGTATAGTATACTACTTTCCTATATGCTTTACAAGATAAGGTAATAACAGCAAAATAAATAGCCCTTAGAACTATATTTATCCCAGGGCTATCTTTAAAACACAAAAATTATCCTCCTGTGCAAGTTCATAATCTTAGGTAATGAGCTATTGATTAGCGGATGATTTCATTGATTTAGCTAAGAAAACTTGGCTTATGAAATGCAGAAAAGCCGTAGCTTTAAGCAGGACGCTTAAAGCCGCTTCCTTCCGGCAAGACGCCGGATAGGGAGCTATCAATAGCCATTACCGGCATATGATTGATTTGCGCATTGCATTAAATTAACAGCTTTTATAACGATAGTAGTTTATTACATATCAAAACAACCAGCACTATAGATTCGTTAAACACGCTGATGTATAGAAGTTACCAGCTGGGCACCTCTTTCTAGAGCCTTTTGGTTTATTGGAATTAAGTGTTCTTTGGATGGACCTAAAACTTCCCTCAAAGATTTCATAACAGAATCTAAGGAAACCGCCTGGGTTTTCTCCAAGTATGCACCTAGCATTACCATATTGGCTACCCGGAAATTTCCCAGTTGATCTGCAATTTCATTGGCCGGTATATAGCAGGCATCTATATCGTCCCTATTGGCCTTTTTATTAACCAAAGAACTATTGACTATAAGCAGGCCTCCTGGAACGAGGGCCTGTTCAAATTTTTCAAGGGAAGGCAGATTCATGGCTATAAGTGCAGTAGCTTCGGTGACTACAGGCGAGCCAATCATGTCATTTGCAAGGATTACACTACAATTGGCAGTTCCACCACGCATCTCAGGGCCGTAGGAAGGTAACCAGGATACATTCTTACCATCCAGCATTCCGGCATAGGTCAATAATTGTCCCATGGACATAACTCCTTGTCCGCCAAACCCTGAAATTATTATTTCCTGAGCCATATCAATCTACCTCCTTTTTGATGCCAAGTGGATAATAGGGAATCATATTCTCCTCTATCCATTTTAAGGATTCCACTGGGGTCATTCCCCAATTGGTGGGACAGGTTGATAGGACCTCGACCATGGCAAAGCCCTTACCTTCCAATTGGACCTGAAAGGCTTTTTTAATAGCCCTCTTAGCCCTGTTTATATTCTTTATATCATGTACTGATACCCGCTCTATAAAGGCAGCACCCTCTACTGTAGCCAACATCTCACTAACCCTGATTGGATGTCCTTCCGTATCGGGATTTCTCCCATAAGGCGATGTTGTAGTCACCTGTCCAAGAAGACTGGTTGGAGCCATCTGACCACCGGTCATACCATATATGGCATTATTGACAAATATAGTTGTTATCTTTTCCCCGCGATTAGCTGCGTGGACTATTTCCGCTATACCAATGGATGCCAGATCCCCATCCCCCTGATAGGTGAACACCACATTATCAGGATGAACTCTTTTAATGCCCGTTGCTACTGCCGGTGCCCGACCGTGTGCCGCTTCATGCATATCACAATTAAAGTATTCATAAGCAAATACCGCGCAGCCCACCGGGGCAACTCCAATAGTTTTTTCCCGTATTCCCAGCTCGTCTATGACTTCGGCTACCAAACAGTGAATTATTCCGTGTGTGCAGCCGGGACAATAGTGAAAAGGCTTGTCCGTCAATGCCTTAGGTCTTTCAAATACCTTTGTCATCTTCACATAACCTCCCTTATCTTCTTGATCTCCTCCAGGACAGCTCTGGGTGTTGGCACCATTCCTCCGGTTCTTCCGTAGAAATAGACCGGTTTCTTGCCATTAACGCTGAGCCTTACATCCTCTACCATCTGACCCATGCTCATCTCCAGTGTAAGGAAGGCCTTCGTATGATCCGCTTCTGCCCATCGATCTATTGTATCATCAGGAAATGGCCACAAAGTTATAGGTCTGATTAATCCTAGATTAATCCCCTCTTTGGCTGCCATCTGAATTACATTTTTCGCTATTCTGGCTGTGGTACCGTAAGCTACGATAATAATTTCTGCATTCTCACAGTTATAGCACTCCACCCTTGTCTCATTCTTTTTCATCTCATCATATTTTCTATATAATTTGTGCACATGATCTTCCAGAGCCTGTGCATCTATGAATAAGGAATTAATGATCCTCCTTGGCTCACCATCCTTATTTCCCGTGGTGGCCCAGGGCTTTTCGGGTAGCACAATATCCCTTTCCTTAAATTCCACAGGTTCCATCATCTGTCCCAACATTCCATCCCCCAGCACCATAACCGGATTGCGATATCTATCGGCAATATCAAAGCCGTCCATTACCAGGTCCACCATCTCCTGTATACTGGCAGGAGCCAGAACTACCATATGGTAATCACCGTGTCCACCGCCTTTAACCGCTTGGAAGTAGTCCGATTGAGCAGGTTGAATACCACCTAATCCCGGACCACCCCTTACGATATTCACAATTAAACAGGGTAGCTCTGCCCCAACTATATATGATATTCCTTCCTGTTTTAGGCTTATGCCCGGACTGGAAGATGAAGTCATCACCCTGGCACCTGCCCCGGCAGCCCCGTATACCATATTTATTGCAGAGATTTCACTCTCTGCCTGTATAAAGCATCCCCCTACTTTGGGTAGCATCTTTGCCATATAAGCAGGTATTTCATTCTGAGGTGTTATAGGGTAACCAAAAAAATAACGACAGCCCGCCTGAATAGCGGCCTCCGCTATTGCTTCATTACCCTTCATCAATACCTTTGCCATACATTAAACCCTCCATTTCCCTAACTAATATCTATCTTTCTACTTCTATAACTACATCAGGACATATCCTGGCACAAAAGGCACATCCTATACATTTATCCATTTCAACTACAGTCGCAGTATGATAGCCTTTGGAATTAATGCGTTTTGTATCCATGATAACAATATTCTTAGGGCACACAGTAGTACACAACTGGCAACCCTTGCATAATTCCTCGTTAAAAGTAACCTTCGCCATATTGAAACCCCCTATCTTTGTCACATAAATTTCAGTTTATAATAAAGAACTATATTCCCCACTGAAATAACCCGGCAGCCCCGCTTTGCCAACTTGGACCATATTAAAGGACAGTTTCCTATTAACTATATATAAATTTATCCCAGTTGGCAGAACGGGATAGTTTTTATCACACTAGAAGCATTTCACTATTCCCATGGTGGACGCATAAATATGTTCAGTGGAAATGCCTTTGTTCTAAGGTCAACAGGGAGGCTCTTAAGAACCTCCGGCATCCCGGAGATATAAGCTATCGGCTTATCTATCTTCTTGGATATTTTTTCTACTATTGCCTGTCCATCTAAAATGTCGCTAATTGTTGTTTCATAGGATATGTTGGAATTATTAATCAGATGGGTTACACCCAATCTGGAATTGGCCTCTATAGATTCCATCATATCAATAATATCCTGTTCATTGCTGGATAGAGGTCTTCTAACATTTATGACATAGTAAACCCTGTAATATTCTTTCCTGAAATAGGGATAAAAGACGCCCAGAGCAGTTGCCCCTATGTCATCTCCCCCTACGTCAAAGATAACCTTATGATCCCTTGTCTGAAATACAGAATATATCTGAGCTGATAGGGATGGGATATCCAGGCCTGTCCCGGCGAAATTAGGTGATATTACCTTTATGCCCTGTTCTTCCAAAACCTCCCTCTTTTCTGTCGTTCGAAAGAAGGGGTTGACTATATCTAAATCTACGATTACAGTTTTCTCACCACTGGCTGCGGCAGCCATGCTATAGTTTATGGCCAACTCCGTCTTACCACTGCCAAAATGACCGGTAAATATGGCTATTCTTTCGGACCCGACATTCATATATATCACCTGCCTTAATCCATTTTTAGGCATTTGTCCAATACACCGGTTTTAATAAAAACAGCCATCTCGGGGGGAAGCGAAAAACCGAAGGAATTCTTCACCACCGAAATGGCAATAATACTTCCTTATATTGAGCTTATCTACAATCTATTGATGAACAACCAGTACCCCCGGCTTTGACTCAATTTAACAAGTCTTATTTCGGCCAGGAATAGTAAACTTGCCCCAAATACTCGTACTCCGCTTTACCATTGGTTATCTCTGTAATCATATTTGTAAAATTATCCCAATCTATCCATGTCATAACTCTAACGGTCACGTGATCTGTATATTCTATGTCCAATATGGGTATCCCTTGTTGCCTTAGAAAATACTCTAAATTACCCCAAAGCCCATAATCTACCGACAGGGAACCTTTATTACTCAGTGTCATTTCTACCCTGCCAGCCTTTTGTAAAGTTTCGGCTGCCGATTTGGAATAGGCTCGTACCAAACCACCTGCCCCCAATTTAATACCACCGAAATACCTGGTAACCACCACTAATACATCTTCTATCTCCTGCTGCAAAATCACCTGTAATATGGGCATCCCCGCTGTACCCCCAGGCTCTCCGTCATCATTAAACCTTTGTATATTGCTTCCACGACCTAGTACATAGGCATAACAGTGATGACTGGCATCGGGAAATTCTGCACGGACTTGTTCCAATAACAACAATGCATCTTCCTCGTTATTAATAGGAAACGCCCGTCCAATAAATCTTGAGCGGTTGATGATGATTTCAGTTTCTGCTTCCGTACCAACGGTATAAAATGATTTTGCCATCAATAACCACCCATTTCAAAACTTTTAATCTATTATAACACTTCTTGTCTATTTAATAAAGCCACGGACCTGTAAAATGATTTTTGAAACTTCCTTATTCCTATAGTATGATATATAATAAGTACAATCAAACTACAGGGTTTGACTTACACCAAGGCAGATATCGTTTTGGAAATTCAAGAACCTTTAAATCAATATAAACGGAGGGATATATGTTGAACAGTTCAGAGCAGATCAAAAGAGCCCAGGAACATCTAGGAAAACTATTAGAGGGCCAGTTAGCACGAATTGAAAGGATGAAAGCCACTAAGGAATTTATTAATTACGATGAGCTGGAAACCATCATTATCGGTGTAGTGGGCGGTGATGGAATAGGCCCATACATAACAGCCGAAGCCCAAAGAGTATTAGAGTTTTTATTAAAGGAGGAAGTTCAGAGAGGTAAAATCAAATTCAAGGTTATAGAGGGCCTTACCATCGAGAACCGTGCTAAGGTAGGCAAAGCTATACCCGAGGATATATTGGAAGAGTTGAAACAATGCCATGTAATCCTAAAAGGCCCAACCACTACTCCCCGTGCAGGTGATCCATGGCCTAACATAGAGAGCGCCAATGTCGCAATGCGTAAAGAATTGGACCTTTTTGCCAATGTAAGACCGGTCAAGGTACCCGAGGAAAATATTGACTGGGTCTTCTACCGAGAAAACACCGAGGGAGCCTATGCCTTAGGCAGCGATGGAATGGTAGTGAACGATGATCTCTTCCTTGATTTTACCGTTGCTACATATGAAGGATCCCGTCGTATCATTAAGGCCGCCTTTGAACATGCCAGCAAGTCCGGAGCAAACAAGGTAACCGTTGTAACAAAAGCCAACGTAATCAAGACTACCGACGGCAAATTTCTAGAAATTGCTCGTGAAGTAGCTAAAGAATACCCTCATGTAGAGTGGGACGACTGGTATATCGATATCATGACAGCAAAGCTCATCGATAAAAACCGCAGGTCTCAATTTAAGGTTATGGTCCTACCCAATCTCTATGGAGATATCCTTACAGATGAAGCAGCTGAATTCCAAGGCGGGGTAGGTACTGCAGGAAGTGCTAACATTGGAACACGCTACGCAATGTTCGAAGCTATCCATGGTTCAGCGCCTAGAATGGTGGATGAAGGTCGAGCACAATATGCAGATCCCAGTAGTATTATCCGTGCAGCAGGTATGCTGTTAGAACATATAGGATACACTGAGGAAGCCAAAAAGCTGTCAATGGCCCTTGATATCTGTGGACAATTTGAAAAGAGGCTCGTTATCACCGGCAGAGACAATGGTGCTACCGGCGGAGAGTTCGCTGACTATATAATGGAAACCTTGAACAGCGATGATTTGGTAGACAAGTGGAACTCCTATCTATAAGCTTATCAGATTAAGCCATCTATATAAGCCGAGTTAAACGAATAATAAAAACTCACTGCAAAAGGGACCGCATTTATGCTGTCCCTTTTACTATTTGAAAACGTGAAACCACTCACAAATCCCTCGAAGAAATCTAGAACGTAACATAGATTTCCTTTTCATCATCCCAGCCCCGATAAGCCATGAGAGCATAATATAGATTGATAAGCCCATAGCTATCTTTAGGATAAGATCAATGTAATAATTCCCAATGATTTGGGGTACATGATATTTTTTTATGGCATAAACCATACAAATCACGGCTAGTATAACCTTTAAAGCCTCCTTAGTTAAACCCTTGATATTGAAGGTACCCATATCCCTCCTTATAAAAATGAATAATGCCAACACACCTACGGTAGAGGAAATAGATGTTGCTAATCCTAATCCGCCTACCCCCATATACTTAACAAGTAAAATGTTCAATACTAAATTGGATACCAGTGTTATAATGCTTATTTTCATTGGGGTAGAGGTATCCTCCAAAGAATAGAAAACCCTGGTTAGTATTCCCCTTATGCCAATCCCCCACATTCCCATGGCATAATAAAACAGGGCATTTGCTGTAAGCCTGGTATCAGCCTCTACGAAAGCCCCCCTTTCAAATACAGTCTTGACTATGTCTTTGCTAAAAATCATGATGATAGCTATCATGGGAAGGGTTATCTGTATTATGCCCATAATGGCTTTATAGGCCATATTTCCCAACTTTTCATAATCCTCTTTCGAGTTCATTCTAGCAAACTTAGGGTAAATCACTGCAATGATAGCCCCTATAGCAATATTATCGGCAAAGTCAATAAGCTTTGTTGAATAATTTATGGCTGAGATGCTACCTGCCATAAGGAATGAAGCTATCGCGTTATCAACTAAAATATTCAACCTATCTATGGCAGACCCCAAGATACTGGGAATAACGAGTTTCCAATAGGCTACAGTTGAAGGATCTTTAAAGCTGATTCTCAGCCTGTATTTTATTTTATTTGCTAAAGCAGGCAATTGTATAACTAGCTGGGATAATCCACCTACCAATGTCGCCCATGCCAAGGAATATATACCATATACATCAGAAAAGAGGGCTGCCACCATGGCTATTATTAAATTGGATGGAATGCTTATCATTGAGGGTATTGTAAAGGATTCATGGCTCTGTAACACCCCGGTAGCTATATATGAAATACTGATAAATATAAAGGCTGGAAACATAATCCTGGCAAGATATGCTGCTGTAACCATGCTGTCAGCAGATAATCTGGGGGCAATCAGGGCTATTATCTGTCTGGAAAAAAGCGACCCTAACCCTGCAAGGATAAGACTTGCGAAAATAACCATATTAATTATATTACTGGCCAGAGCATGGCTTTCATCGGGATCCCTTCTTAATTGTTGCGTATATATGGGCACAAAAATTAAGCCCATGCTGCCCCCAATTATGGAAAATAATATGGAGGGCAAACTATAGGCAACGAAATAGGCATCCGTTATACTGCCTGCACCATAATGCGAAGCTATTACTGCTTCCCTGAAAAAACCTGTTAACTTACCAATTACAGAAAAAACTGTTACTACCAATACTGACCTTATTGTCTTACTCCTAGAGTGCATGGGCTAAGCCCTCCTCCTATAGCGACAGCCAAACAAGCATTTCCTGATGAAGTCCTCAATAGCCATCCAACCTCTAATCCTGGCAACAAACAGGTATCTACCATCGCTTCTCAATACAGGTATTCTCTTTAAGGCATGTGTTTGGTTTTTTTTAATTCCTTTGCCGATTCTCTTCCCGTTGGATATGAGGACAGCTGTATCGTAATGCTTCCTTAACAATTTTTCTCCGGCCTCACTATAGATTCCCCTTGGATAGGCAAAGTGCCTTATAGGCTTCCCTAGTTTTTTTTCCAATATATTTTTAGACTCGATTATCTCCTTTTCAATTTCAGCCATGGATAGCCGATTTATATCCCTATGGTCCATGGTATGGCTGCCGAATTCAACTAATCCGCTCTCATTTAGCTCGAGTATATCCTTCCATTCCATTAGCCTGAAATCAGTTTCATCATGATCCCACCAATATCTCTTTGTACTTTCTATATATCCAGGACATAGGTACATTATAGAAGGGTATTTATACCTATAAAGAATGGGAAACGCATGAGTGTAATAATCTTTATATCCATCATCAAAGCTTATTACAATATGCCGCCCCACTACCGCATCGTTTGATATCATAGAATATGCTTCTTTCATTGAGATGACATTGTACTTTTTCCTATATAGATAGTCCATATGCCAATTAAAGCTAGCCTTAGTTACCGCCAGCTCTTTCTTTACATCGTCATCCACTCTATGATACATCAAAATGAGAATCTCATCTCTGGGTCTAAATAGAACAGCGTGTATAATACCCAAGGGTAGCAAAAGGTATTTAATCATAGTCCTCAACAAAAACAACATAAGCTTACCTCGTTATACCCTTGAGCTCATTAAAGGACAACCTACCAAGCCATTTTGTAAGTCGTAAACGCTGGAACTTATTAAAACCTGTGTTTTTTGCAAGACCCATGAGATAAGCATTTCTGCTCTTTATTGCTAAATAACATCGTCTGTTTCCTAACCCCTTCAGATATGATAGGACTGAGTTTAGTGATCCTTGGCTGATCCTGCTTCCCTTATGGTTAGTATGATGCTCATATATGAAGGCAGAATCCTTATTCATTTTCCAATTAAAATTAAGCTCTGGAATCTTAATACTGAAAATATCAATCCAATAACAATGTATGAATTTCCCGTCACATACCAGGATACACCTATCCCCATCTAAAAACCTTCTAAGGACTTCCCGTGGTTCCACCTTCATTATATCCGTTAGTAGCTCCAGCCTATCCACAAATGCCTCCTCTGTTGTATATGCGCCATAATCTGCTTCGTCCTGGTTTTTCAGCCGCTTATATAATATGTGGTAGTCATACCTACTATAAATATGTGTTATAAGCCCTATAGTCTTACTTTTTAGCCAGCCATGCCCTCGACTTAAAGCCTTTCTTGCATTTCCGGGATAGAGCAATAGTTTAAATTTACCTAACCTGTATTTTACAAAGTTATAGATTCCTGGTTGTTTCTTTAGAAACTGCCTCAAACTCCACGTCAATCGGCGAAATTTAAAAATTAATCTTGCAAGCATACCATCATTTGAGAAAATGAAGCTAATAACATCGGTTTCATCATCTGTCCATGCTGCCTTGTAGGGCTCATGCCCAACACCGAAGTCAAATACTTTGTAACCTTTTTCGAAGCAATCTTTAATTTTATACCTCAATACCAACTCTCCCGCGCTAAACATGGCGAAATTATCATCATGCCCTATTCGATAAAATGTATAGCGATCTTTGTATGTGAAACCATAGATAAAGGAGATTAAGCTACCGCTTAATTCAATGACATCTACACTGGTATCAAATAGCAATTTATCAGACATTGCCAATTCCTTGAAAAATTCTCTGGTTTTGCCCTTTGAGAATTTACTAGACCCGATCTTTCTTTGCCACCTCTTATCGTGGATCTCGAATACTCTATCTATATCGCTTTCCCTTCCGGCAAAAGGCCTAAAGGATAGTTCCCCCAACCTTGCCAGTCTTCTTTCCTTACGTTGCATGGTACGAATACTACTGCGACGAAATCTAGTAGCTACATAGTCATTATAATCCTTGCTATTTAATACTAGAAAATAGCATTTCAGACTTGGTTCTATATAGTTCCTTTGTGCTTTGTCCATATAGTTTTTAATTATACTGAATTCATCGGTGTCTTTGAAGATCCCGTGTATATTAATAATATAATTCCCTTTTAGATCCATAAGATAATCCAGGATGCTTTCTATGACGATACACTTGTATCCGTTCTTTATGGTAAATCCCATATAGCTGGTTTCATCACCCCCAATAAACCTTATCTCATCATATCCCCTGGCAGGAACCTCCATCAAAGGGCAAAAGCCCAATATCCTATTACCTTCTTTGGCTATAAGGAATAATAGTCTGTTCCCTTGCCTATGATACTTCCACCACAGATGAAGCCAGTCAAAGGTCATAAATACTATGTCACAATTATTTTCTGCTAAAATGCTATCCCATGTAGCTCTATATGGTATTACCTCATTCCAATTCCTAAGCGCCTCTATCTCCAGTTTTACCCACCTCCACCCTTTCGACATCTGAGATAATGCCATGGTAGTTGCAATTAACAGACCTCAACGGTACGTTGGGTTTATACCTGGCACCTGTTTAGCTGATCGAAAATCATCACTTACAGTAGCGGGAGCGTCTATTTGACTCATCGTAATGCTAGCCATACTAAGGCCTATAAAAAACCATAAATGTCTCCAATGTATTGTGTCTATGACAATGCTATTAATCAGGATTCCAATTAAAATAGCAACTAAAGAAGCCGGTGTAATAACAATATACGTTCTTTCCTGCAAATGGTGTCTAGTTAATTCATATATAATGAAAGTAAGGCAGCCAAGGAATAAGAGAAACCCAATTATACCGTTTTCCATGGCAAGTCTAATATAAAGATTATGTGCAGAGAATACCGACCCGGTATATCTCAATACATAATATTCGAACTGACCCGGTCCGTACCCAAAAATGTTTATAAAGGCCATGGCAATGCCTTTTATTTGAGTCTCGAATCGATCCCTATCATATGTTTGAAAGTTTATCCTACTTAATAAGAATTGTCTGTACTCGTAAGGAATTACAGTACTCCATATGGTGGATATAACTATCATTATCAAAAAACCGTAGAAAAGAATTTTTTTAAGGTCCGAATCACGAAGGCGTATTTTTTTTATATTCAATGCAAGATATACCAGCAAGCAAACACAAGTATTTAACCAAGCACCCCTTGAGAAGGAGAGGATAATCCCAAAAAGATTTACAATTGTAAGGACAAAATGGATCCAAACAGGACCACAAATGATTTTTTTTCTCCAAACATCTTCTATAAGCAAGATAACAGCTGGGACCAAAAAGGGGCCAAAAACGTTGGGATCTTTAAAGAGAGCCATTACTCTATATCTGTCATACATCAATATTGATGGTAGTAATCCTATATGGCCCATAAGTCCTAAAAGAGCGGAAACTGTGCTGGAGACTACATATGCTCTTATAATGTCCTTGATATTATCCCAGGAAATATACAACAATAAATAATAACTATAAGCAATTAGATAGATAGTGATGAGATGATATCGTATGCCTGCCATCTTCTCATGGGCAATAAACAACTGTAGTGTGCCGATCAAAATATAGAGTATGGGAAATAAGATCATTGGGGTTGTATGGCTCATTCTGTGAAATCTTAAATGGCCAGCAATTACTCCAGTCAACAAAAGGAATATGAATATCAGATCGCTAGGTGCAGGTTCAAATCTTACCATTGACAAGAGCAATATGTTCAAAATAGCAACCCAATGATATCTAAAGACCAGCAATGCACCAAATACACATACCCCTGTTAGTATAGATATATATAAGAAGCCGTCTCCCCTTAGAATGGTAGATAGCCCAGCGATTAGAGCTGCTACTATACACATCACTATAATTTTTTTACCAAAGATTTTTGTTTCGTCTATACACCCCTTCATATTCTTCTACCATCCTGTCCTTCGAGAATTTTCCCATTGCCTTCTGTCTGGCTGCCTTGCCCATCTTTATCCTCAAATCTTTATCCCGTAATAGTACAGATAATTGATCTGCTGCATTTTTTATATCAAACCCATCCAAAATCAGACCATCTGTCCCATGATCTATAATTTCCGGAACTCCACCAACGCCACTACAGACTATTGGTTTTCCAGCGAACATGGCTTCTATAATAACGATCGGCAATCCCTCCCACAACGAAAAGAGAGTAACGACATCCATATCATTAATTAGCTCCCTAGTGTCTGTACGTGTCCCCAACATAAAAACATGGTCACTAATTCCAAGACTATCTATGGTTTCGATGCATTTATCACGCAAGGGTCCGTCACCAATAATAACCAATTTAGCCCTGTAACCCTTACTCAGGATTTCATTAAGGACCTGGATAGTATATATCGGCTGTTTCGGTTCCCGAAGCCGCATTGTAGTACCGATTATGAGTACATCATCTTCTATATTAAGTTCTTTGCGGAGTTTGCCAACGGTAGTAGGTGCCTCGTCTATACCATTGTAGATAACAGCGGATTTTTCTGGACTTAACCACCCCATTTTTATTCCTATATCCCTATGATATTTTGAAACACATAAGCACATGGTACATTTTCTGCCGCATAGTGTTTCGGCCAACCCCAATAACTTCTGAAGCCACTTTGGCTGATATTCGTTAATGCCCCAGCCATGTACGGTAAAATATATATTTTTAACACCTGCTAAATAAGCTGCCAATCTGCCTAATATACCCATCTTGGAGCTGTGAAAGTGGACAATATCGTATTTGTTGCTTCTCATGATTCTATATAGTTTTATAAAGGTCAATATGTCATTGATAGGCGAGATTTCCCGTCTGAGCTCGGGCACCCCAATTATTTCCACATCTATACCCTTTTGAAATCTTAAATTCCTTACCCATTCTATTAACTCTCCTCCGGGATAGGTTATAAGGGTTATGTTATACTCACTCCTCGGCAGGGAAGATATGAGGTCGTATACTACCTTTTGTGCTCCCCCCATCTCCGAAAGGGTTATACCCATTAGCAGTTTTATAGGTCTATCTACTTTCATACCCCTGCCTCCTAAATATATATCTTAATGGCTATTGCGACCATTAAGACCATAATAATTAGTGCAAGAATTGGTAGATTACCTACTGCTATCACAATACCTAAAATACCCGCAAGCATAGCACAAAAATATATTATTGAAACTATCGCAACAGGTGAATGCCCTTTATCTATAAGTTTATTATGCAAGTGACCGGTGTCAGCCTTCATCAAACTATATCCTCCGGTTGCCCTCCTTACCATGCTACTCCATGTTTCAAATATAGGCACAGCCAGAATTATAATTGGAACAAATATGGAAGCACTTCCACCGTCTACATTTATATACATAATTGATAATAACGATAATAAAAACCCTATAAATAGACTCCCTCCATCACCCATAAAGAGTTTAGATGGATAAAAGTTATATATTAGGAACCCAAGGATACTACCCATAAGAATCAAAGACACATGTTCTAATAGACTATAGTCAAATATCATAAATATTATTGAAAAGGACGCAATGGCAATAAGTGAAATACCACCTGCCAATCCGTCAAGACCATCGATTATATTAATCGCGTTTGTAATGCCAACAATCCATATAACACTTATAACTATATCAATTGGTAAGAACCAAAATCCCTTCCATCCGAAAAAATGACCAAGATTAATTCTAAACCCTAAAAGAGCTATTATGGTAGCGCAAATAGTTTCTACACCCAATTTGTGTATTGCCCTAACATCCTTGATGTCGTCTATGGTACCGATCAACACTATAAGTCCGGAACATATTATCAGATGGTGAATTTGAATAGTGTATTTAACAAAAATCAGTACAGTTATGACAAAGGAGATAAAAATACCCAGTCCCCCTAAAAGAGGTTTGGGTTGCTTATGGTGTTTTCTTTCATCCGTCTTGTCTGTTATACCAAATTTTCGTGCTATCAAAATAATAATGGGCAAAATAAAAGATGAAATAGCCAATGAGATTAAGAAGAATAACATTCATAATCACCTACGCTTTAAGTCCCAAACTATTACCAGTGCGGATAAAAGCATTGCAAATATGCCAGCAATCATCATGTTCAATACAACATTAGGTCTGGAAGGCTCAAAGGGAATATATGGCTCCTCCACTACCTTAAGATAGCTATCACCAAACAGCTCTTGAACTCTACCCTGTAACCTATCCATAACGAATCTGGTTATATTAAAGGCCGTTTCCGGATCTCCGTCCTCAGATTTTATATATATTAAATCGGTATCGTCTTCATAGGATACTATTATTTTGTTCCGCAAATCCTTTACCCTGTATTGTAGGTTCAATTGGGATATGATTTCGTTCATCATTTGAGTACCGGTGGCTATAGTTCTATAGGTCTTTGCATCCCTCAAGGCTCTATTATCATCGCTCTCTCTATCACTATATATTATTAGTACACCCGTAGACTCATAGGTCTTTTCAATTACATAATTGCTTAGCAAAAAGCTCATGGAAACAGACAAAACAAATATACAAAGAGATACTAGCATTGCGCTTTGTGGAAAACCCATCTTTACCCTGAATTTCATATTTCACACCGCCATACGAGTAATAGTAGCAGAATTATCTATACAACCATCTTATGAAAGATACGGGTTTGGTGCTACAAAAGCAAGAGAATTAAAATGATGTGGGACTTTGTAGTAAAGGAATAGATTAGATATGTTTTTAAGTACGTCTTAATGAAGGGTATCGAGTAGGAGGTGAATTTTTAATTTATTCAGCGTCCTCTCACACCACCGTACGTACCGTTCGGTATACGGCGGTTCATTAGAAATTAATGTGCCATAAGATAACGTTCTTTGTACATTGTTCCTTCCGTCTTCTGACCCCGATGGTATACTACGCACTTCCTTTGATACCCGGGTTTCTTTCCCTTCCTCCAATGGATAGCCCCTTAGCCGGGTTGTCTGCGGTCTTTGCATAGATTTTGTCTGGCGCTTCCTTCAGATTCCATCTCACGGTGGACACCTAGGTTGCATAGGCGAGCAGTAAGCGTAGCGCACGACCAGCCCTTGCCTTCGGCTAGTGGTTCCCACTACCAAGCCCATAGCGGACTTTCACCGCCAAGTTATCGCACATGCCGGGTAGACAATAAAAAAAGCCTATTTAACTAAATATTAAATAGGCTTTTTGTATAATTGGCTCCCCAGGCTGGATTCGAACCAGCAACCCCTCGGTTAACAGCCGAGTGC
>ERZ773359.2979-NODE-2979-length-20266-cov-6.871159_pt1 | contig 20266 bp, 23 predicted proteins | sample MGYA00374955_ERZ773359 | MGnify/ENA primary metagenome ERZ773359 (study PRJEB29098, sample SAMN04486028) | biogas fermenter metagenome | study: EMG produced TPA metagenomics assembly of the Biogas fermentation microbial communities from Germany - Plant 4 DNA1...
TTCTATTTTAAATAGATTTTTCCTTCAAAAACCTATAGTAATTTTACACTAACTATCTTGATGTTATGTCCACTCATTTTCATACTCCACTCCGGTATAGGGAGTATCAACTTCCAGGTTATACCGGGCCATGAGTAAAGCCATGGTCGTAAAGGCTGTTACCCGGGGCGCCAAAATGGCACCGGCGATGCCCAAAAAAGCAGGTATTTCCAGCAGTGTCCCTTCGGCATTACGTACACGAATCTGAGTTCTTGTCCCCTGACTGAAAAAGTGTTTAATGGGGGTAATCACATTGTCGGAAACCATGTTTTTCATTCCCTTCATCCCCAGATTCATGCCCGGCCGCTTTCCCTCCAGGACACCTTCCTCTGCTTCAAAATTTACCAGGGCTTCAACCACATCGCCATTTGCTTCTTCCAAAAGCTGTTTTGCCTCTTTGTAATTTAAGCCTGTCCGTTCACGAATTAAATCAATTTTAGAAAGTGTGATCTCCATTTCCTGTCCTCCTTTGCAGCATAATCATAATCATTTTATTTTGTGTTAAGGGGCAGAAAATTATTTGCTTTGGACAGGACGCAGCTTTTAAGCTAAAAATTTACTTGCTGCAAAAATCTTAAGGATTTTAAATTGACAACCCCTAAAGCATATTCCAGCAGTTTCGTACTAACTTGCTGTATTTGTTCACTTGCCTCGGGAGATAAATGACAGACAGAAAGTTTAGTAAAGCCTAAGGCCAAAAAACGCTTCATAATCGCTATTGTTGCCGCCCCCACAGGAAAACTCTCCGCCGGCCGGGGACAGTTTGCACACAGTAAACCTCCCTGGGAAGGATCAAAATAAAAAGGTCCCGCCTGGGAACCACAGAGAAGGCAACCGTCTAAAGCAGGTCGTAAGCCCAAAAGATCAAGAAAGCCCATTTCAAAACAGCGGGCAACCCGGGCGGGGCAACTATCTTGCTCCAACGCCTCCAGCGCCGTCACCAGAAGGGAAAAGAACTGCTCTGCAGGTTCACCCTCCGGTAAACAACGCTCACACAGTTCACAAAAATACTGGGCATAACCTAGCCGCTCCAAATCAAAATGTAGTTTGGTGTAAGGTTTAATTAACTCTCCTTGGATAAAAGTATACATAGTCTTTCCGCGGAGAAGCAAAAATTTACCTAATGTTAACGACTCAAGTAAGGCCGAAAACTTACTTTTTGTTTTCCGGCTGCCTTTGGCCACAGCCGTAATTTTTCCTGTTTCCTGTGTCAGCAGGGTCACTAATTTATCTGCTTCACCAAAGCTTCTGACATGGAGTACAAGTCCATAAGTTCTAATTTCTTTCATGCCTACCCCTCTATTCCAGTTCCAGCCCAAAGGCCTGCCAAGACCCCACTTTATTCCGCCAATCCGGTTTTACTTTTACCCATAATTCCAGGTAAACCTGACTTCCTAAAAGAGCTTCAATTTCTTGCCTGGCACGTTGGCCGATTTCCTTTAGCCTTGCTCCATGTTTGCCGATTACTATACCCTTTTGCGAATTACGTTCCACATAAAGATTGGCCTGAATATCAATTAGATCCCTGCCGGGTCGAGGTGAGATGGATACTATCTCCACCGCAATGGCATGGGGTACTTCTTCTTCCGTTAACTCCAAAGCTTTCTCCCGGATAAGTTCCGCCACAATAAAACGCTCCGGTTGATCAGTAATCATATCTTCCGGATAATACTGGGGGCCCTCCGGAATAAAGGGTAAAATTTTTTCGATTAAAATCTCCTGATTGGCACCTGTCAAGGCTGAAATCACCGCCGTACCGGCAAAGGCAAAAAGGGAAGCGTAATGTTTTGCAAACTCTTTGGCTTTTTCTTCACCGCTTTGGTCCATTTTATTAACCACTAAAATGACAGGAGTCTTTACTTCCTCCAGTTGCTTCATAATATATTCATCACCTGCTCCCGGTCCGGCAGCGGCATCCACTAAAAATAAAATGACATCAACTTCACGCAGGGTACGTAAAGACACCTGCACCATTTTTTCTCCCAGTTTGTGTTGTGGTTTATGAATGCCCGGAGTATCCAAAAAAATAAGCTGGTAAGAATTTGTCGTTAAGATACCACGAATTTGGTTTCTTGTGGTTTGTGGCTTATTGGAAATAATAGCTGCTTTTTCCCCAATCAAAGCATTCATTAAAGTAGATTTTCCCACATTAGGCCGGCCGATTAAAGCGACAAAGCCGGAACGAAACATTGGCACCACCTCTTTTTGTATTTTTCTCTCCCCAGGGCAAATTATCCTGCAGCCCACCGGGTTTTGCATTGACGCCGGTTGAAGTTTGGCGCTATAATGGAAACAGAAAGGGATAGAGGTGAAGAATTTTGCCGGAAAATCAAGAGAAAAACAACGTCAATCGTTTACAATTACAGGTTAATCATGCTGTGTTGATAAATATTGTCTTTTTCGTCGTTTTGCTGATCGCTCTTTTACTTAAGCCTGTGATTGGCTTTTTGCCGTCCGTCCTTATTGTAGGCATAGCTTTTATCTTCTCCGTACGTTATTTAAGACAAAAGAAAAACAAGCAGCCAAAATGAATCATTTAAATAAAAGCCAGAGGAATAAAAAAATAGCGTGGTGTTAGCAAAACATCACGCTATTTTTATGGTAATATTTCCCTAGACTTTATACCGGCTTACTGGGCAAATTGCAGACTTGCTAAAATTGCTTCAAATTCGGGAAGGTGTTCTTTATAGGCGTCTTTTAGAGAACTGTAGGTGAGGGCATAAACATCCCCATCAAGTTTAAACACCAGGTACTGGTATGTCATTTGAAAAGTGCCTACTTTGCAGTTAAAAACAAACTTTTTCGCATCCTTACCGCCTACGGTTGCATCTTCCACATCCTCTATAAATTGAACTGTATTGTAGTTATCGGAAATATGGTCTTGTGCCACTGTTTCTAAATCGGCTTCCGCATCGGAATAAGGTTCTTTTCTGAGCATGACACTGGAGCGATCTTTTCTGTAGTATAAAAGCACTCCCTCAGTCCCCATTGTATCCCTCTCCGCCCAGCCGCCGGGAATTGTCAGCGTTGCCTCCGTACTACCTACCTCTACAGTAACTTCCTTTTCTTTCTGTCCACAGGAAATCAGCAATAGTCCAAGCAGGAAAATAACTAAATAAAAAGAAACTCTTTTCATTTTTTCCTCCCTTTCTTTTGAACTCATGCTGCATACATTGAACAAAAATTATGTAAAATAAATCCCCCCTTTTAAATTTCTGCCATGGGATTGCCTCACATAGAAAACTTTCTTTTTTTTATTATACACTAAAGACAGTATGTTTTGAAAATTAAAACTAGTGTAAATTTAGTTTTTTGTTATTCAGGACAAAAAAAGAGGCTAAAATAAAAGCCTCTTTTTTACCATTAAGCTTTACTATTAAGCTTGTTTATTTTTTTGCACCCTTTGAAAATCGGGACCAAAAGCTTCCGGCAAAAGTTCATCTAAGCGAAAGCAACGCTGCTGGCCTTCTAAATTGGCACAAACAACCCACATGGTAGGATTAAATTCACTTAAAACCTGCCGGCAGGCGCCACAGGGCAAAGGAGGATACGGCAGATCCGCCACCAGGGCAATAGCTACCAACTCCCGGCTGCCGGATGCCACAGCGGCAAAAGCGGCAACCCGTTCCGCACAAACAGTTAACCCGTAGGAGGCATTCTCCACATTGCAGCCGGAAAAAATTTCTCCTGAACTTGTTAACACGGCAGCACCCACCGCAAATTGCGAATAAGGTGCATACGCATAGGTGCGGGCCTTTAGTGCCGCCTCCAGTAAACGTTTTACGTCAAACAAATTTTTCACCTCTAACGTTTAATATAAGCCGGGAGGGTGAGATTTTCTACTTCTTCAATCTCCACGCGCAGTTGACGCGATAATTCCAGAGTAATGCGCATAATATCCAAGCCGCTGGAAAGCACGGCAGGATCCCCAATGGCATAAATTTCCACCGGATTTACGGCAATGCGTTCATCATTAACCAAGATACTGGGCCCCACGCAACGAATGGCACTGGTGGCCGTTAAACGTTGACCGCCCACGGCAATACCGCTGGCGCCGGCGGCAAAAAGCTCATTCACCGTATCACGAATATCAGTTTCGTGGACGATGGTGTCATTGGTATACCCGTCTTCTGCATCATAAATTCTGACGATGATCCCGGGACCGCTCATGGGCGCAAAACCTGCCTGGACGCGCAGGTCATGTACAGTTACCCGTAAAGCATCTATTTCTCTGTTTAAAGCCCTAATCTGGTCTGCCACACTTAAAGGCATCACCAGTTGTCCCTTGCCGTTTTCTACTTCAACTTCCACCACCAAGTCCTGAACCAAATCACCTACGGCAATATTTTCTGCAATTTTCTCCATTGTTTCCTGCGTTACCAAATCATCCGGTTCAACCTGCACACCGTCTTCCCGGCCCAATTTTACAGTCAGGTACAATTTATCTTTCACTGCCATGATATTGGGGTCCTGGTTTATTAAAGCTAAGACGGTTTCGCGCTGTTTTGTTTCAAATTCCTCCAGTATTTTTTCTTGTGTCCGGTTACCGTTGGCTAAAATCGCTTTATTTAATTCATCAGCATTAGTGGCCAATTGGATTTCATAACTAAAACGTGAAAGCGCTTCATGCACCTGTGCGCGGTTTTCCACGCCGAGGCTTTGTGCTAAACGACGGTTGTATTCCACTAAAGCATACGCCGCTTCCTGTTTAGAAATTAAATCTTTTTCGGCAGAAGGGTTTAGATACGTATAAAGCAGATAACCACCTGCTGCCAGTAAAATTAAATTTAATAAAAGCAGGACAAAAATAAGTATAATAAGGACGTTTTTCACCGTCAGTGCCTGGTTAGACTTATTCATTAATTTAAGCCTCCTGTGTCAGAGCTTACTCAAAGTAGAAGAAACTTGTTAGATATATTACTGGGTTTTGCGTGGAATTAGTTCAAGGAAATTTTGCCAAAAATTTCGGTAAAAAAATCAATAGTCCGACAATAATGGCATAAACGGCAGCTAAAAGTGCAGCACCTGCCGCTGCGTTTTTTGCCAGTTTTGCTAAAGGATGGTACTGACGGGTAAAAAGGTCCACCACCCTCTCCAGTGCAGTATTAAGCATTTCCATGGTCATAACTAAAAAAATTGCCGAAAAGACAAAAAGCCATTCTAGCCGCTCCAAAGTGAACCAAAACCCAAGCATCAGCACAATGACGGTAGCTGCTATATGCAGGCGCATATTGCGTTCACTTCTAAGGGCATCGGCTAAACCACAAAGGGCATAGTAAAAACTTTCCCGCACATTCTTAGTTTTAAATTCCTTCACGTTTCGCACCAACCCATTGCAGCAACTCTTCCTCACATTTACGCATTTTTTTTTGTTCTTGCGCGTTTAAATGATCATATCCAAGCAGGTGCAAAAGCCCATGTGTATAAAGATACAAAATTTCTCTTTCCACACTGTGGCCATACTCCCGGGCCTGTTCTTGGGCACGCTCAAGGGAAATAATAATATCACCTAAAAGCGGCATCTGGCCATTGATTTTTTCCTCCCAAAGCGGAAAGGACAAAACATCCGTGGGTTCATCCACCTGGCGCCAGGCTTGATTTAAAGCTCTAATTTGTTCATTGTTGCAAAAAGTCAGGCTCACTTCCGCCTGTGCCGGCAGGTGATGGCTCTCTAAAGCTTTGGACGTTATGGCCTCAATTTTTTGTATAATCTGTGGGGGAATATGGGATCTTGCCTCCTCATTCATTACCACCGGCATGCTTTCTTCCCCTTTCCACTTCCGCTTTCAATTCTTTTTCCGGATATTCAATGCGTGAGTGATAAATTCCCCCAAGGATTCTGACAAAGGTAGATGCTATTGTATCCAGATCCTTTAGGGTCAGATCACTTTGATCAAATTGCCCGTCATTTAATTTTTCTTTGATGATTTTACGTATCATGGCTTCTACCCTGCCAGCCGTCGGTTTAGATAAAGAACGGACGGCTGCTTCCACGGAGTCAGCCAAAAGGACAATGGCTGCTTCTTTTGTCTGGGGCAGCGGCGCATCATAACGAAAATCTTCCTCCCGCAAACTCTCCCGGTCGGCGGCATTTTTTTCCGCCTGCTGGTAAAAATACGAAATCAGACTGTTACCGTGGTGCTGGACCACAATATCCTGTATGACTTTTGGCAATTTGTATTTTTTCGCCATTTCTAAACCGTCTTTAATATGGGAAGTAATAATTAATGTACTTAAATTAGGGGAAATTTTCTCGTGCGGATTCTCACCCAACTGGTTTTCAATGAAAAAATATGGTCTTTTCAGTTTGCCGATGTCATGATAAAAAGCGCCCACCCGGGCCAGCAGCGGATCTGCCCCTACAGCTTCCGCCGCCGCTTCCGCCAGGTTGGCCACAATCAAACTATGATGATAAGTACCCGGCGCTTCCATTAACAGCTTTTTTAGCAACGGGTGCCCCGGATTGGCCAATTCCAACAGCGTCACAGACGTGGTTAAGCCAAAACCGCTCTCCAAGTAGGGCAGCAGCCCAATGGCCATCACGGCTGAGAAAATACCGTTACCCACGGCAGCGATAATATTGATGCTAAATTCGCGTAAAACATCGTAGCCCAGTTGTGCCGTTCCGGTATAAAGAAAGAGACCTAAAAAAGCCACAATGTTACTGGCTGCAACATAAAGCCCCGCTTTCGTTAAATCAGATCTTTTTTGCAAGTGGCTGACGCTATAAGCGCCAATCAAGCCGCCAAAAAGAGAAATTAACAAAAAGCGAAAATCATTACCTGTCAGTAAAACTACAAAGACGGAAAAAACAACACTCATCAGTACCGCCAATCCACCGTTTAGCAGGATGGCAATCAGAATGGTACCCATGGCCACCGGCACAAGGTAGCCGGAGAAATAATTGGCGGCAATGGAAAAGGTTAAAGTAATCACGACAATTAAACCTAAAAGCAAAAGTTTTTTCGTATCATGATAGATATCCTGCTGATAAATATAAAGATATAAACCCACAACGATAAAGAGAATAATTAAAATGAGGGATAAACCAAAAAAAAGCGGGTAGCCCGTAGTACTGCGCAAAAGCCCTAAAGCCTCCAACTGCTCCAGATGGCGCTGTGTAACAATTTCCCGCGTGCGAATAATTTCGTCACCTTCTAAAATACGGACAGGCTCCACGGCGTTACGTGCTGCTTCCCGTGCTCTTTCCGTGGCTTCAGCATTGTAAATCATATTAGGCTCAATGGCTGCTTCCGCCAGTTTAACCATCACACGTTTATGGTCCTGCTCAAATATTAAAAAGCTGATTTCCTGGGCGGCTTGCCTCCGGGCGGTTTCCAGCCCGGACGGTTTTACCCCTTGCTGCAGAATCATTTGCAGCACCTCAAGGAGCTGCTCCTGCATTTCTGTTAAATCCTGACTTCTTGCCTGCAGCAGGGAAACAGCCTGCGGTTGCGTCAAATCAATTTGGGCATTGGCCATCAGATGGGCAATTTTTTCCGCTTCCGTAGCCGTACTTACACGTATCTCTTTGACCTTGACAAAAAAGGCATTGACTAATTCTACCGCCCGCTCCAAAACGGTGGGATCATAATCATACATTTCTGCCACGGAGGCGGCTGCCTCTTCGCGCAACCGTTCCGTTGCATACTTATCAATGGCTTCCCGTTCCGCCACAATGCGCCGTGGACTGGGTTTACCCAGTTTCAGCTCCACGCGCGAGGACATTAAGGTTAAATACAGCATGAGAAAAATTACTGTAAAAAATAAAACCGCCAGTGCTCCCCGCTGCCAGCCGGGATTGCCCGTAAAGCGTTTTAATTTATTCACCAGTAATTCTCGCATGCGGCTGGCAAAACTCATTGTCATCACTCCGCTTTTTCGTACATATCATAAGCACGGATTATTTTTTGCACTAAAGGATGTCGCACAACATCTTTATCTGTCATATAAACAAAGGCAATGCCGGGGATACCTTTTAAAATCTCTTGCACTTGCGCCAAGCCTGAATAGCGCCCCCGGGGCAAGTCCACCTGTGTAATATCGCCGGTAATGACTGCCCGGGAATTAAAGCCTAAACGCGTCAAAAACATTTTCATCTGCTCGGAAGTAGTATTTTGTGCTTCATCTAAAATGATAAAAGAATCATCAAGCGTCCTTCCCCGCATATAAGCCAGGGGGGCAATTTCAATCATGCCTTTTTCCAGGTAAGTACGATAGACATCTACCCCCAGCAAATCATATAACGCATCGTATAAAGGACGCAAATAAGGATCTACTTTTTCTTGCAAATCTCCCGGTAAAAATCCCAGGTTTTCACCGGCTTCCACTGCCGGCCGGGTTAAAATTAAACGCTGCACACGGCGCTCTTTTAACGCCTTCACCGCAATAGTCATGGCTAAATATGTTTTTCCGGTACCGGCCGGACCGATCCCAAAAACAATATCGTTTTTGCGCATGGCATCTAAATATTTTTTTTGCCCTATTGTCTTGGGTTTAATTTTTTTCCCCCGGGGGGTGACAAAAACCATATCAGCAAATAATCCCCGTAGGCGTTCTGCTTGTCCATTGCGAATCAGCTCAATGGCATATTCAACATCGGAGACGGTAAGAAAATGACCCTGTCGTATCATCCACAAAAGCTCGTTGAATAATAACGCCACATTTTCTGCGTCATCCTCGGGTCCTTCAATAACCAGTTCATTGCCCTGAGGCAGGATTTGTACCTGGAAAAAACGATCCACAATGTTTACATGTTGATCAAAACGCCCTAATAAAGTTTGCATCTCTTCATTATTCTCTACCGGGATGACCGTCCTGTGCAGTTTAGCCGTCAAACTTTTTTTCGCCTCCGTTTATAGTTTCTGTCACCGCAATGTTTTCCAGTGTTTCAATAACATAGCGTACGCCAACCAGTTCCTGTTCGTCAAGTATTTTTTCATAAGTACGCCTTTCAATTTTAGCGCCGCTGGGCACTTGCAATTCAGCCAATGCTTTAGCCCTTTGTATAGCCGTTTCCAGCGCCTGCGCTTGGGAAATACGCTTTTTATTTTCTATAACTTCGTAGTGCGTCTCAGTAACAATTTCGACAGGAAAGCGAAGAATCCTTTCGGAAAAACTCTTTGCCGTTTTTTCTGTCTCGTAAGTGGCAAAGGGTACTTCTGTTCTGCCCACCTTTAAGACAGACTGTCCATCCACCAAAAGCGTCCAGACGGATGTTTTACGCCCTGTACGTTGACGTAGAGTTTGGGTTAGAGTAGCTTCGCCATAGCCTTCATACCAGACACGGGCTATTACTTCACCGCGAGCCCGCACGGGTACAGGTGTAGGTTCCCAAGTTTCATCCGGAGTATACTGGGGCTGTAAAATCCCTTCCACAAGCAATTGCCCGCGCCTGACGGTCTCACCGGGCTCTACTCTGGCTTCGCCGTTAATCACAATCACTTCCGTTATCAATCCGTCTTTGGCCGCCACCAGGTTAGCCGGCCCTTCAACTTCTAAAGGTGGTCTGGTATCTTCCACAACTTCAATGATGAGCCTTGTACCTTGCACATGAAGCCCTACCCATTCAAGTTGCGGTTCGGCCAAAAGCATCATATTTGCTACTTTATCTTTATTTAGACGCTGTTTAAGCATGCCGGGATAAGCACCGCATTCTGCCGCCAGGTGGCGAATATATTCTGCCTGCAGTACTTCATTACCTTCCACGCTCACAAAAAGGATAAAGGAAGAAAGACAATAAAGAGCAAAAATAAAAAAACACAAACCTAAAACAAGCCCGCGGCGCCGCGTAAAGCGGTGATAAAGAAAGGGGAAACCGCCTTTATGTAAGATACGCAAGCGACAGCCGGTCCGCGAAGCGAGCCGGCGTAAAGTATAGAAGCTATCCAAATCTATCTTCAGCACTATTTTGTCTGTATCTTTTTGCAAATCCCAGAGGGGAATCCCGTCGTGCATAGCCAGGTTAATTAGCTTTTCTGTATTTTTGCCTTTTACGGCTATGACCAGATACCCTGTAAAAAAAGCTTGCAATTTTAGTATAAACACGCTTTGTCCCCCCTATGCGACACTAGGAGCCGTATTGCAGTTTCTCGATGGTGCCGGCAATGGCGATTTCTTCATTGGCCAGGTAGCGGATGGTTAAATCCTTACCGCTGACAATAAGCTCGCCCAGATTTAGAGCCAAGCGGATACGTTCCGTTGTATATTCAATAATTCCGTGATGGTTTTCAATATAGCATTGCAAGTTACCGATCAAAGTGATGCGTGGCAGATTAAGTATAATTTCCTGTGGCAATTCCAACATTTCAGCCAAACTGTGACGCCATTTGGAGCTTTTTTTTTCTCCCATGCTTTCCCCTCCATCCTTTTTCATTGATATGCAGACAAACTTTTTGTTATGCAAAAGAAGAACCGAACCCTCAAGTCAGGGTTCGGTTTCGTTTTTATCTAACGCCAGCGCCAAGATTGTTTGCGGGTATAGGCGCGGGGACGCCCTAAAATTTCCGCCATGACAATCCCGCGCACCAAGTCATTTTGGGGAAAAAGCGGAGACGGCTTTTTTTGTGTAGTTTTTTTCTCCACCTGCTTCGACAGCTGCGACGGTTTTACCGTCGGTGTGACAACAGTAGTTCCTGCGTTTGCTTCTATGGACTCCCGTGCATGCAGCTTTTCCGCCTCTGCATAGATTTTTTCCCAATCAACTTCCAACGGTGTTTTTTCTGCCCTTACTTTTCGCTGCCGGGGCACACCACCGGGTTGCCTGCTGCGTCTTTCCGCAGCCTTTTTCTCGCTTTCGGCCACGGCTTTAATAATGGAAAACACCACGAAGAGGATAAAGATCGTGAGCACTTCCAACAGTATCACCACCCAAAGCGCTGACAAAGTTTTTTAGCATTATTTTTCATCTTCAGTTTTTTCTATTCCCATTCTGGCAATGGCTTCCCGCATACCGGTATCGGCAAGAATATTTTGCAGTTGGTAATAATCCATAACACCGATTTTTCCCTCGCGCAGCGCAGTTGCCAGCGCACGGGGAACCTCTGCTTCTGCTTCCACCACTTTAGCGCGCATTTCCTGCACGGCGGCACGCATTTCCTGTTCACGGGCCACCGCCATGGCTCTTCTTTCTTCAGCTTTAGCCTGCGCAATGCGCTTATCAGCTTCTGCTTGGTCCGTCTGCAGCTGGGCGCCAATATTTTTGCCCACATCAACATCGGCAATATCAATGGAGAGAATTTCAAAAGCCGTACCGGCATCTAAACCTTTTTCCAAAACGGTTGCGGAAATACGGTCGGGGTTTTCTAAAACGTCTTCATGGCTATCGGAGGAACCGATGGTGGTGACAATACCTTCACCCACCCGGGCGATAATGGTTTCTTCACCGGCGCCGCCCACCAGGCGTTCAATATTGGCACGCACTGTTACACGCGCTTTGGCTTTAACTTCAATACCGTTTTTCGCCACGGCAGAAACAATAGGTGTTTCTATTACCTGCGGATTTACACTGACCTGCACAGCCTGCAAAACATCACGTCCAGCCAGGTCAATGGCCGCCGCCCGTTCAAAACCCAGTTCAATTCCGGCCCGCTGTGCCGCAATTAAAGCATTTGTTACCCTGTCCACATTACCGCCGGCCAGGTAGTGACTTTCCAGCTGGTCAATTTTCAGGTCTAAACCGGCCTTTGTGGCTCGAATCAGTGGGTTAATAATTTTTGCCGGCGGCACACGTCTTAAGCGCATCGCCACCAGTAAAAAAATACTGATGCGCACACCGGCCGCCCAGGCGGAAATCCAAAGGCCAAGGGGGACAAAACTAAAGAGCAAAGCCAAGGCAATCACTATCAGACCAATCAAAATTAACAACTCAATATACATACAAGTTTCCCTCCCTGAGATTTAATGATTTTTTTAGTTATCATGGGGACGCACCACTATCCGGGAGCCTTCCACTTTAATGACTTTAATTTTTTCATCTTTTTGAATAAAGCCGCCTTCGCTGACCACATCGACACGCTCACCGTCAAATTCGGCCGTTCCGGCAGGCCTTAATGGAGTCAATGCTAGACCGACTTTGCCGATTAAATATGAATAATCTCTAACGCCCACATAACCGCGTTCCTTAGTTTCGGCATGTTGTAAGACAATTTGCGACCAAAGAGGCGATTTTTTTAAAAGGCGAAAGGCAATGATAACTATCAGTACCGTTAAAATGATGGCTGAGAGTAAAATACGCAGGCCCTGCCCCGTGGTAGCGGCCGAGAGAACAATGGAAGCAATAAGGGCAATGATGCCGCCAACCCCAATAATGCCAAAACTAGGGATAAAAGCTTCAATTAATAGTAGAATAATACCGATTATAAAGAGAAAAAGTACTTCCTTGCCAGCCAAACCGGCAGCCATATGTCCGCCGAAAAAAAGCGCAAAAGCCAAAATACTAATTAGTCCCGCCACACCAAAACCGGCAGTTAAAATTTCAATTATGAGTGCGGCTAAACCAATGGTAACCAGCAGGATAGCAATATAAGGTTTGGTAACAAAACGTGCCAGACGCTCAGCCAAAGCTTCTTTCGCCATCACTATCTGTGCCTCGGGTAAGCCGGTGGCGCGCAAAAGCTCTGCGTACGAATCAGCTACACCGTCGATAAAGCCAATTCTTTCAGCATCGGCCGTAGTCAGCGTCAGTAATTTGCCTGTTTCAACTAAACCGGGAATTTCAATGGATGCACGCACCATGGCGGCGGCAACCTCCGGATCCTTGCCCTGCTGTTCAGCTGCCGACCTCATTTTTCCTTCCCAAGCGGAAATAGTTTTTTCCCCAACTTCCTGTCCGGTCAAATCAATAACTTCTGCAGCACCGATGGTACTACCCGGCGCCATATATAAGGCGCGACAGGAAAGAGCAAGATAAGCCCCGGCGGAAATGGCGCTACGGCGAACAAACGCATAAACAGGTATTGAGGAGTTTTGAATTAGCGTGCTAATTTCTTCAGCTGCTTTAACAAACCCGCCATTTGTATTAATTTCCAGAATAATAGCGTCGGCATCATTTGCTTGTGCTTCTGTAAATACACGCCGCAAAAAATTATAAAGTCCGCTTTCTATCTCGCCTTTCACCGGAACAAGATAAACAAGCGGTTTGTTTTCTGCAGCAGCAGGTAACGGCGCCAGCGCTGCAAACACACAAGCAACACATAAAAGCAGCACAAAAACCTTTTTGCTCACGGCTTCTCCTCCCCCCCTTGTACAATCTAGTGAGAGCTTTAGCAAAAGGGAAATTAAATTTACCGGAATCATACAGGATAAGAACTTATTTTCAATATTATATAACAGTTTAAAGAGAAATAAAACAGCAGGCGTACAAAAAAGCCTGCTGTTATGCACAGTTTTAACTAAACCGCCTCCGATGTTTACGGGCGGCCTCGGATTTCTTTTTACGCTTTACACTTGGTTTTTCATAATGTTCACGCTTGCGTATTTCAGCTAAAATGCCTGTCCGCGCGCATTGCTTCTTAAAACGACGGATGGCACTGTCAAGTGTCTCATTTTTGCCCACTATGATTTGTGTCAACTGTTTTCCCTCCCCTCACTACCAGCCTGCATCTGCGGGAAAAAAGAAAAATTGTCACTGCATAAAAGCTTTTAGCATTATATCGCGTGGCGCCTACTCTGTCAACTAAAACTGCTTACATATCACAATCGGTACTTTAAAAATCAAATTGTTTACCGGCTAAAATGTGAAAATGCAGGTGGTCCACCACTTGTCCGGCTGCCCTGCCACAGTTTGTCAGCACTTTATAGCCGCCGGACACACCCAATTGGGCTGCAACTTCCTTAATACCGAGGAGGAGTTTTCCGGCAAGCTCCAGATCATCTGCGGGCAAATCATCCAATGAAGCCAGGTGTTTTTTCGGAACCACTAAAACATGGACAGGCGCTTTAGGCGAGATATCTTTAAAAGCTAAAAGCTCTTCGGTTTCGTAAACCACGTCGGCCGGTGCTTCCTGCCGAATGATTTTACAGAAAATGCAGTTTTCCATCTAACCACCCTCACTTCCTTTTACATTATACCACTTACGCCACAAGGAGGCAAATAATTCCCGTGCCGCCTTAACACTTTTTTCAGACAAGCACAATGAATTTTACCCTTCATACTATAAAATAGAATAAACGAAAGGAGAAGCATCATGCCGAAAAATACCATCACGCGCTATTTTGCCGGCAGTAATACCTTGTACGGTTTTTATTCGCTTTTTCAGTACATAACCACGGAAAAAACAAAACGTTTTATTATGATTAAAGGAGGGGCCGGCACCGGCAAGTCCACCTTGATGCAAAAAATCAGTGGTAAAGCCCAGGAGGCCGGTTTAGACGTAGAACTGTTCTACTGCTCCAGTGACCCGGATTCTCTGGACGGATTATCAATACCTGCTTTAGGTTTTGCCATTGTGGACGGTACTGCTCCGCATATTCTTGATCCGCAAGTACCGGGCGCCTATGATGAAATCTTAGATTTAGGCCAATACTGGGATACGGCAAAACTAAAGCCCTACAAAGAGACAATACAACAACTTTACCGTCAAAATAAAAACTGGTTTACCCAAGCATACCAGTACCTCAAAGAAGCCGGAGTGGTTCTGGAAAAACTGCGCTGGCTCATGGGGCAGGCCATGGACTACCGGGCTGTGGATCGCATGACCCAAGAATTGTTACAACAGTTAACTGCCGCCTTGCCGGCACCCAAGGTAAACCCAAGCGAACGCCGGCTCTTTGCCGGTGCCATTACACCCTCCGGTTTTATCAATCATTACCCCTGCATTTTACAAAAAGTCAAACGTTTTTATTTGCTCACAGGGGAACCGGGTACCGGAAAATCTTATTTGCTGGAAAGAATACGACAGGCAGTCAAACTGGCAGGTCATGATTTGTAAGTTTTTTGCTGCCCCTTAGATCCCAAGCGCCTTGATGCGATTATTATTCCCGTCTTAAAAACTGCCTTTGTCAAAGTTACTTATCCGCATACTTTTGCCCTGGAACCGACCCACCGCATTGAAGAGCAGACTACCATTGCTTTAAACCGTTATGCCAAAACTTCACTTTTAAAACAGTATGCAGGAGAACGTGAGGAAAATACAGAGCGCCTATGGTACTTATTAGGGAAAGCGGTGGAAATGCTCCGCAGTGCCAAACGCAATCATGATCACTTGGAAAAACATTATATTGATGCTATGGATTACAGTCGCATGGCTGCCTTACAAGATAAATTACTGGCGGAGCTTTTTAATTAAGCACAAGCATTGAAAAAGGCATACCTGGAAAGGCATGCCTTTGCTTTATTTTTGCGGAATTTCTTCCGCTATGGTTGCTTGCGTATTTTCTATGATAATTTGATCTAAAGCATTTCCCTTTTTATCAACAAAATTCCATGTTACTATTCCTTCCTCCAACATCACTTGTGCCGCCGGTAAAGTTACCACTTGATAAAAATCCCGTTTGGGATTAACACGGACTTCAACCGTAAGCTGCCCCTCACCCACATTTTGCAGCCTTACATCCTGAACTTCAGCATGTAAAGCAAACAAAGCCACTTCATGCTGCGGCTGGAAAGGATAATCCGGCAGGCTTACTGACCAATCTTCCGCAATTTGCGCCCAGCTTTCACCGTCTACTGCCAGGCGGAAGGTAGGAGTATCCTTCCTTTCGCCTTTATCAGCGGTAGTGAAGCTCACCTCACTAGTTTTGGCAGCTTCTTCCGGCGCTACAGTAGGGCTGGCCCGGAAGGAATCATATACCGACAGCGACACCAGGAGCACCAGGAGGAATAGCAGCGGCAACAGCCGACGCGCTTCCACCACAAACATCTTATTTTTGGCCATTCTTTTCCACCTCTCTTCCGCCTGTCTTTTCCAATTCAATCCTATTCGTGGAGCAAGGAAAATATGTCTTTGTTTTAAAAAAAGTTGGACACGCCGGCAAAACAAAATTTTCGCAACTACAAATTATGCAGGTCAAAATAAAAAAACTGCGAGCCCAAAGCTTTGCTTTCCTTAGCTTGGACTCGCAGGAATGTGTTGTCTTGTATTTAGTTTTTTGTTTGCTTTATTTCTCCTTTGAGACCGTCCGCTGAACTGGCTGTAATGAAAACCGGCAAAATTTTACCCAAATGCTCTTCACTGCCGGTGGCAAAAACCCGCACATAATGTTCAGTGAATCCGGAAATTTCGCCACCATGGGCTTCTTCAAACAAAACATCTACAATTTTACTTGCAAAACGCTGGTGGTAAGTGGCAGCCAGTTCCTGCCCCACGGCCGTTAACACCTGGCTGCGTTCGTTTTTCATGGCTGCCGGAACCTGATGCGGAAATTTTGCCGCCGGTGTACCGTGGCGGGGAGAATATTTAAACACATGCAACCGGCTAAAGGCAGCTTCGCGGACTACTTTCACCGTATTTTCAAACTGCGCTTGTGTTTCCCCGGGGAAACCCACCATGACATCAGTGGTCAAAGCCAAATCAGGCAGGTGGGAACGCAACCAGGAAACAATGCGTAAATAATCCTGGGCAGTATAACGGCGGTTCATACGGCGTAAAATCTCGTCATCACCGCTTTGTAAAGGCAGGTGCAGGTGCTGACAAATTTTTTCCTCCTGCAGCATGAGTTCTAGCAAAGCGGGAGTAACCTCTGTAGGCTCGATGGAGGAAATACGGATCCTCTCCAGACCTTCAACCTGCACCAATTCCCGCAGCAAGTAGCAAAGATTAATTTTTCCGTCCAAATCCTCGCCATAACTGCCCAAGTGCACTCCCGTCAGCACAAGTTCCCGGTATCCTTGTTGTGCCAGTTTTTTTGCCGCCTGTACCGCCTCTGCCGGCGGGCGGCTGAAAATGGGTCCCCGGGCATAGGGGACAATACAATAGGTGCAAAACTGGCGGCAGCCTTCTTGCACTTTTAAAAAAGCTCTGGTTCGACCTTGACTTTGTGCCGCTTCCAGTGCTTCAAAACGGCGTTTTTCCGAGAGGGGAACAACATAATTGATGCGCTCTGCTTTAGCCCGTTCAATCAAAGCGGGCAATTGATCCCGGGCATGTGTGCCAATAATCAAATCTACTTCCGGTATTTTAAATAAATCCTCCGCTGAAACTTGGGCATAACAGCCGGTCACCACAATGACGGCCTCCGGATTTTTACGGCGGGCACGGCGAATCATCTGGCGCGATTTTCTGTCACTTAGATGTGTTACCGTACACGTATTAATCACATAAACATCGGCATGCTCTTCAAAACTGACCAGGCGATAACCACTACGCTGTAAAAGCTCTTCTAAAGCAGCCGTCTCCGTCTGGTTTACTTTACAGCCTAATGTATAAAATGCTGCTGTTGCCATTTATTATCCTCCCAAATCACCCACTTGGTATAAACATAAAGCCACTGCGGTTATGGCCGCCGTCTCCGCCCGTAAAATTCGCGGCCCCAAAGTCACCGCCTTTGCCCCTGCTGCCTTGGCCGCCTCCACTTCACTTGCACTTAGCCCTCCTTCGGGCCCGGTAATAAGCAGGATGCGTGCCGGCTTTTCTAGTTGCTGCATCGCCGCGGCTAAACTTACATACTGTTCTGCTTCCCAGAAAAGTAAAACCAAATCATAAAGGGGAAAAGCGGAAAGCAATTCCGGAAATTTTTGTGGTAGAGAAATGCCGGGGATAACCGAACGGTGTGCTTGTGCGGCAGCAGAGCGGATAATTTTTTGCCACCTCTGTAAACGCGCCTCCTGTTTGCCGGCCAACTTTACCACTGTGCGTTCACTGGTAAAGGGTAAAAAATTTTGCACACCTAACTCGGTTGTTTTTTGCAGCACAAAATCAGTTTTTTCCCCCTTTAAAAGGCCAAAAGCCAAATCAATTTTTGTGCGGGCTTCCGTACACGGTAAAGTCTCCAGCAATGTACATCTTACCCTATCCGGTGAAACTTTATCTACCCTTGCTCTATGACAGGAACCTTCTTCATCGCACAACTCCAGCAGTTCACCTGCTTTAACCCGCAGCACACGGGCAGCATGGTGGGCATCATCACCGCTCAGCACCACTGTCTTTCCTTCACGCTGTTTTTGCTGGTAAAAAAACCTATTCATCTCTTGCCTCCAAGCATAACGCCGCCCATTGACCGGCAATAGCCTGCTCTACCTCTTGATACCCGGCTGCCAAAAAAGCATCTAAAACTTCATTTAGCCGCTCGGTAATAATACCAGATAAAATTAGTTTACTTTTAACATGCAATACTTTCGGTAGATACGGCTGCAGCGACAAAAGTATGTCGGCGGTTAAATTGGCCAAAATTAAATCTCCCCGCCAGAGCCTGTCCCAGGTACTTTCCTGAAACAAATCGGCCTGCAAATATTCGACACTCAAACCGTTTAAGCGAGCATTTTCCCGGCTTGCCTGTACCGCCAGCTCATCATGATCGACACCTAAAACCCTGCCTGCCCCTAGGAGCTTGGCAGCTAAAGATAAAATGCCGGAACCGCAGCCCAGATCCAACACTGTTTCACCGCTATGCAGGTATTTTTCCAAAAACGCCAGGCATAATTGGGTGGTTTCATGGGTGCCGGTGCCAAAGGCTGCACCGGGGTCGATGAGAAGCTGCAATCTGTTTTCTTCCCTAACCTGCTCATACCAGGCGGGGACAATCAGGAGCTTCTCGCCCACCGGAACCGGATGCCAGTAATTTTTCCATGCATTTTCCCACTCATCCTCATTAACCTGCTTAATGGTCAGCTCGCCGGCAGCCAAACCAAAGGCGGGCAGCTGCCTTAAAAAATTGCGTAATTGGGTTTCTTGAGGTGAGCCTAAAAAAGAAACGGGGAAATACCCCCGTATTTCTGCTCTTTTATCCTGCATGTCATCTTGGTCAGGAAACAGGTCACCCAAGCCTTCCTTTTGGGCACGGACAAAATCGTCGTGTTCCTGAATGGCAACACCGCCTGCACCCAATTCCACCAGCTTGTTGGCAACAGCCTCAATGCTAATTTGTTCTGTCCGGATGGTTAATTCCAGCCATTGCATAACCATCGCCCCTTACTTGCCGCTAAATGCGTCTTTCATCTTATCAAAAAACCCCTTTTCGCCGCTCTCCACATCTTCTCCGGAGATCCTGGCAAATTCACGCAATAATTCTTTCTGTTTCGCTGTTAATTTTTTTGGCACTTGTACAATCACTCTGACACGCTGATCTCCGGAACCAAAGCCACGCAAATGGGGAATACCTTTGCCCCGTAAGCGGAAAACAGTCCCCGTTTGCGTGCCTTCGGGGATCTTTATGCGTGCCTTGCCGTCCAAAGTAGGTACTTCCAGCTCTGTACCCAAAGCAGCCTGAACAAAAGAAATAGGCTGCTCCATCACCACGTCATCGCCTTCACGTACAAAGATTTTATGCTTGCGCACATGAATCACAACATATAAATCCCCCGGCGGGCCACCGTGCAATCCGGCTTCACCCTCGCCGCTAATACGCAGGCGTGACCCTGTATCCACGCCGGGAGGAATTTTAACCTCTATCTTACGGCGCCGCTGCACGCGGCCTGATCCCTGGCATTGAGGACAGTGTTCCTTGATAATGGTTCCCGTGCCACCGCAAGCTTCACAGGTCCTAACACTGACAAAACGGCCGAAGGCAGTGTTGCGCACCACCTGCTGTTGGCCGCTGCCATGACAGTGCGTGCAAGTTTCCGGCTTGGTTCCCGGCTTGGCACCACTGCCGCCGCAAGCATCACAGTTTTCCGTCCGGGGAACAGTGATGGTTGTCTGCAAACCAAAAGCGGCATCTTCCAAAGTTATCTCCAAATCATACCGTAAATCACTGCCTCGCTGCGGGCTGTTGGGACGGCGGGTGCGGGTGGCGCCGCCAAAGGGGGAACCACCGAAAAACTCCTCGAAAATATCATCAAAGCCAAATCCGAACCCGCCTTGCCCAAAACCTTGGCCGAAACCGCCAAAGCCACCGAAGCCTTCCTCAGCAGCATGGCCAAACTGGTCATACTGCTGGCGCCGGTCAGGGTCACTTAAAACGTCAAAGGCTTCTTTAATCTCTTTAAATTTTTTTTCTGCATCCTTATCGTCCGGATTTACGTCCGGATGATATTTACGGGCCAGTCTCCGGAAAGCTTTTTTTATTTCCTCCTGGGACGCGTCCCTGGACACGCCCAGAACTTCATAATAATCTCGTTTGGCCATGCACT
>ERZ773359.2984-NODE-2984-length-20248-cov-56.020205_pt1 | contig 20248 bp, 15 predicted proteins | sample MGYA00374955_ERZ773359 | MGnify/ENA primary metagenome ERZ773359 (study PRJEB29098, sample SAMN04486028) | biogas fermenter metagenome | study: EMG produced TPA metagenomics assembly of the Biogas fermentation microbial communities from Germany - Plant 4 DNA1...
AGCCAGGCTCAGGAAGGCGGGCAGAGGAGAGGAGTAAAAAAAGACCTCTGCCGAAAGAAGCCTTTCGGGAAGTCTCCAAAGTGAACTTCAAATGGAACAGGACTGTATCATGATTGCCTTATGCTGCTGAGTAAACGCAAATAGTGGTTTGCCTCACGCAATACATGATCTGCCAACAGGGGAGGAATAACCGATTTAATCCTGCATTGCAATAAGCCTTCTGTAGCAGCCCTTTTATAGGCTCTGATTCCTTCGGCGGCTCTATTGCTGTTTTGAATCATTTGTTTTTGGGCTGTCTCCATGCATTCTTTCACAAGCATTTCAAAAGCTTCTGCGGTGGCTCGGGCGGTGCCCTTCAGCTTGTCTTCGGTTGGGTCAAGCATCCCGTCAATGAACTCTGCGTGATCCTCCATGATGTGATTCCAGAAATTAAGCTCGTCACACAGGGTTTTCTTTGGAAGTTTCCGGGACTTTAGGGATTCCAATATCTCCAGATAGTATTCGGATTCATGATTGACATGATCCAGCAGTTCAGGATACAAGGTGATAAAGATCCTGCACTCCAGCCTTCTGGATAACAGCCTTTTTTGAAAGGAAATGACTTCTTTCAAAAGATTATAGGATCTGTTATTGATCTCCTCCATTATGTTTTCAGGCCACTTCTGATAATGCGGATTGGAATCGGCGGCCAATTCATACTCAGCCCGGGTTATATCAGTATTAAGGCTTGCACCGGTTAACATGGAGTTCAGTTCTTCAGCCTTTAAGGTATAGGGGGTAACAAATTCATTGGACCTTATGGCATTTTCGGATATAGACCCATTGGCGTAGTATACCGTATGTCCCAGGAGTTGTTCAAACCCCTGCTTAAGCGCGCTGGCCTCGTGAATTGCGGTGGTTTCAACAGGAGGCAGGCTGGTTTCAACAAAGAATAGATGTTCCTTCATAATTCTCTGGAAGAATAGATTTATTTCCAGAGAAACCCTCACAAACTCATGACTGGAAAGCAAAACATTTCCCTCTTATTCCTCAATATTACCCTATATATCATATTTGGTAAGAAGAAAAATGTGATGGATTTGGAACAGCCTTTAAAGCGTAAGAGGCGCAAGCCCCCAAAGAAACCTATGCTCAGTCGGGGACGATGGGGTCAATCATGTTGTATACCCTGTAATAGTCGTTTAGCTCCGGGTCTTTTCTTACGGCGGATCTGTTTGACTGGAGCAGTTTAACAATATGATAGACATCTATCCAGATCTGGTTGACACCATCCTTCTGGCTCTCGTCAAATATGAGCTGCATGCCAAAATGGAGATGCGGGGTTTTAATATTATTCACATTCTCTTTTGTACTGTATCCGGTCATGCCCAGATACCCTATAACATCGCCGGCAGTGACGATTTCACCTTCCGCCAGGCTGTTATTAAAGGGATGGTTCTTTCTCAGATGAGCGTAGTAGTAATACCTGGTTCCATCGAGGCTCCTGATCCCGACACGCCAGCCTCCATACCGGTTCCATCCCATAACCTCAATTACTCCCGTTTCCACAGCTATAATGGGTGTTCCCACCGATCCTAACAAATCGTTGCCAAGATGCCTTCTCCTATAGCCGTAGGAGCGGCTGTCGCCAAAATCGTCATAGTGACCGTAGCTATATCCCTTGGCGATAGGTGAAAAGGCTTTCAGACCATACTTTTTGACGTATTTTTTCTCACCCGGATTATCGGGATCATCCACCTGGATCTCGTATTCTCCCACAAAACCTCCCAAAACAGCGGTATAAGCCTCCAGATAATAATCGTAATATTTCATATCGCCCGCTATCTGTTCCATGGTCTGGCCTTCATTAAGCTTCTTTACTACTGCCTCCAGGTCGGTTTTCTTGTATCTTTTGAAATTACCGCCATATTTTGCTGCCAAATAAGCCAAAAGCTCAATCCAGTTAAGCTTAACCTCTTTCCCATAGGATTTGACATCAAGGTTCAGTGTTTCCTTAAGTACGGTGTGGGGCACGGTGAAGTCCACCCATTTGATATAACGTTTTTCATTTTCCTGATTGATGGCATAGAGCGATGCCGGCTCATTAATGAGGTTACCCGCAATAACAGCAGTGAAAATGAGAATGATGCCTATGGCGGCATAGCGAAGCAGTTTCCTTCTTCTAATGACAATCAGCAAAATATCACCTTCGTACAGAACCCTTCCCTTTCACTTAAAAGATATTTGCTCGATTGTCAATTATGTCATTGGAATGATACAAACCAGGGGATAATAAAAAGGACAAGGAGATGAATGCTCCTTGTCCTTTCAATACAGTTTACAGAGTAATGGATACTGTGTGTTCCTTCCCGTCGGTCATGATGGGAACTAGATTTGAAGGCAGCTTCTGCCCGTCAAAATAAACTTCGGAGGCATCGGTTATCCGTTTGAAGCCCGAGCCCTTGTTTATAGTGACATTGTAGCGAGCCCTGCCAGTGTTCAAAGTATAGCTGAGTTTCTCTTCATCGGGTCTCAGGATGGGCTCAAAGAGGATACCCTGGCTTGTGTATTCAACACCAAAGGCGCTCATGAGAGTCAGTATGAGCCAGGTTGAGGTACCGCTTAGCATGGGACCGATATTCTCCCCTGTTTCGCTATTGTTGTATTGGGTGCAGAACCTGGGATTACCGCAGATTTCAAAGGGATTTTCCATGGTCCTGAAGGGTACTGTGATGTCAACCATCCACCAGGCTTCTTCGGCAAGCCTTTTAGCCAGGGCAGTATCCTTAACCCGTTTGGCAGCCTTGAACATGGCGCTGGTGGCCATCATGCAGGCATGTTTGAATACACCACCGTTTTCCCTGTCTCCGGGGAAATAATGATCGGTAGCGCTGATATTGGTGATGGGCCCCAAATCGGAAGGGGAGACCAGCTTGAAGCCATAGGGCGTTTTCAGTGTCCTGTCCAACACATCGAGCATGGCTTCTATCTGCTCATCAGTGGCCGTATCGCTGAGTATGGACCAGCTGAAGGAGTTGAGGAAATACACGCCGTCGATGTTGGGATCTATGGAAAAAGAATCCCCCTTTGAACCCAGGTAGGTGTATTTACCGTCAGGATAGCGGTTGATGAGAACGCGGGCAAAATAGTCTTCCTTCCAGGCATGGGTTTGAATTCTGCTGCCAAGTTCCCGGCTGGCCTTTTCAAGCTCGGCTTTAACCTTAATGTCGCCTTTATCCTGTGCCAGTATTGCCGCTTCATCCAGCGCCAGTTTGAGCAGGAAGGCATTCATGACGCTTTCAGAGTAATCGCTCTTGAAAGGCTCATCGGGATTGCCGCTTTTGGCGATCTGCTCCTTATACAGCTTTTCCTTGGTGGGACCGTCGATAGCATCGGGATCCACCTGCAGCGTATCGTTCCAGTCGGCCCTGTCTATGAGCGGAAGGCCGTGTTTACCGATGGATATGCGCAGTGAATAGTTCAGGATGGCCCTGATGGTATCATACACAGGACGTTCCTTTCCATCGGTGCCCGCTATGGTTACTTTTTCGTCCAGGAAACCCATGTCCCCGGTAAGGGTGATATATCTATAGACCGCCTGAATGAACCAGAGGGCGTCATCTGACCATCTGCCCGGCTCCTTGCCCTCCCAGAAGAAGTTATGGTATGCATAGCCAAGCTCGAAGACCATGCTGCACCATTCCTTCAGGAGCTGCTTGACGAAGTCGGCCATGCCCATGGCGACGAAGTAATACATTGAGGCGAATATATCCTGGATCTCGCGGAACCCGATCTCCCTGTAGCCCTTCTGGGTCTGGCCGAAGGAGCGGGATACAAAGGTCTGATACAGCACCTGGAAGGGAAGGTTCTTGTTGAAATAGGAATTCATCATCTCGTTGGACGATCTGAGCTGTATGAAGCCGCTGTATTCGTCCAGGAACTTCATGTTCTTCTCAAAGGCCTGATCCAGCGCGCCGGGGTCGGCAAAGGTATCACACAGCGCCTTGATTTCATTGACAAAGCTTTCATGATAGCTGTAATCGGGGTTGGTCTTGTCGGAGATCATGCCGGAGAAGTTATCAATGATCCCCGTTTCTCCGCTGCCCACTTCCACGGTGGCGGCCAGCGCGAAGAATCCGGGGCCCTTCCTGCTCAGGTTGTTAGAAAGCCGCAGCAGCCCCTGCGGATCCTGGAGGCTTCCAACACCCACAAACTCATTGTAGTTGGTGCAAAACTCCGTGGGATAGGACACGGAGTTGTCCTCTCGTACCATCATGACATGGAAGCGCTGATCCGAATGGGTATAGGGAGGGTAATAACCGGGGCTCACAGCCATTACGGAGCCATCTTCGTTCTTAAGTACCCTGCCCTGCATGATGACGTTTGTATAGAGCACGTCTTCCCACTGTCCCATGGGGTTGAAGTTGCCGAACATTCCCGTGTACACCAAACGGAGCTTCCTTTCCCTGTCCGAGTGGTTGATTATTTCAACCCTCTGAACCTCGGTTGCCAGAGGTAACCCCTTGTACTGGGGAAGGATAAATATGAGCCTGCGGATTTCAAGGCCGCATTTTGTCCTGTATATTATCCGGGTATGGTTGTGGGAATGAATGCATTTTGCCTCAGCGATGTTCTGGTGGGTGGGTTCGGCCGAATAGAAGATCTTCTGGCCATTCTCCACCAGGTAAAACTGCCTGTTGGCCGGAAATCCGTTTTCCTCCTGCCGCATATCCCACCGGGTGGCGAGAACCTGGGAAGCAGCATGGGACCGGAAACTTCCGCCTCCAAAACGGTCTACAACACTTTTTGGTGTTGTCTGGAGGGCTCTGGGAAAGCCAACGCGATTACCCAGTAAGAGATTGACATAGAAATGGGGACCGGGCGCGGGAGAAAGAAGGTCTATAACATGCTCCCCTTCCTCATTAAGGTATCCGGCCCATTTATCCGCGTCTTTAAGGATTTCAGACATTGCCTTACGAAGCTCTTCGGACAATTCCGCCTCAGATACTTCACTTCCCATGGCTTGATAAAGGCGTATGCCACCGGTTTCCAGTTTTATAAGAACAGAATACCCTTTCTCAGCCAACTGGTTGAGATATTCAGCCGCCTCTTTGATTTTAAGAAGCTCAAGAACGGCGGGAGCCTTGAATTTAAGGCCTGAAACAGCTATTACGCCTTTGTATGAGCTATTGCTGAATACAGCATCGATAACATCTTTTTCAGAAACCTGTCCGGGGAATAATTTTCTTGCAAGATCCGCCGGGGTGACAGATACTTTTCTGGATACAACCTCATAAACCATGGGAGCACCTCCGATAACTTGTAAGTCTTGTTAACAGCTTGCGAAACCGCGTTTATAAAGCAATAATACCACAGAGAATTACCAGATTCAAGAAACAGGATGTCCTGTGTCAAAAAGTTGTCCCGCCGCATAAAGATAGAGTAGGGGCATGTCCCCGGCATCAAGGAAAAAAGAAAAACTCTTTGACACTCCTGTTCATGTAATGTTTGCATCTGACGAGCGGAATTCGGCGAGGAACATTGAGAGGGGGACATAGGAATACCCGTCAACCGAATAGGTTACATCACATCGTGGTCCTTCATCAGCCTTCACAGCTTCACTCTCCCTGATGTACGAAATCCGGTCAGACAAAGCCTCTGCAAAACGCAGAGGCCTTTTTCATTTACCTTTTTGAAGCGGTATGCAATCATAAGATGATTCTCTTTATCCGGTTACAACTCAATACCTGATTACAGAAAGAAACTTATTTTGTTTTTACCACAACGAACTCTGTGTAGTTTTCATCACTGTCCTGGATGTCGGAAACGAGGATCTGCAGCCTGTTGAGCCGTGCTGCCGAAGCACTGGCAATGGCCGCCGAACATTTGTCGTTTAGTGCGCTCACAGCCTGGGCAGCTGCCGATGTGGTGGAAAAGGGAATAATCCTGTATTCGGGATGCTCACCCAGGAATTTCCCGCACTGCTCTATGGCCTTGTCCTTTGAATAGATCTTCCTGATACTATTAAGGTCTGTACCGGAAGGAGCAACCAGGTTCATGCGGATTTTTAGCTTCAGCCGGTCTGCTATCTCCAGTCCATAGCGTTCGATGAGCTCTGTGGCTTCTGTAACCTTTCCGGCCAGCGTATTTTCAACAGGAAGCACACCTGCCTCTGCTTTCCCCAGGGATACCGCCTCGCATACATCCTCAAACCGCTCGAGCCCCACCATGGCTGAGGTGGGGAAGAGCTTTTCTGCTGCTTCATAGGAAAAGGAGCCCGGAGTACCGGCATAAGCCACAGAATGCCCTACCGGAATATTCCTGCCTTCAATCCGTGCATATTCCCTGAGCTTTGGCATGATATAGGAAAATTCATCGGGGGTGATGGACTGAGGGCCATCTGAAAGCGCCGCCATTGGATTGTTGTGCACCTCAATGATGAGTCCATCGGCGCCTGCCGCCACAGCCGCTTTGGAAAGGGGTTCCACCATCCACGACAGCCCGCATCCGTGGCTCGGATCCACCAAAACGGGAAGATGGCTCATCCTCTTGAGAGCGGGAACGGCGCTTAAGTCCAGCGTGTTCCTTGTATAGGTCTCATGGGTGCGTATGCCCCTTTCGCAGAGAATAACGTTCTCGTTTCCTTCGCTCATGATATACTCACAGGCCATGAGCATTTCTTCCAGGGTGTTGGCAAATCCCCGCTTGAGGAGAATGGGTTTTTTAAGGCGTCCCAGTTCCTTGAGCAGTTCAAAGTTTTGCATGTTTCTGGCTCCCACCTGGATGAGGTCCACATACTGATCGAAGAGTTCGATATATATTGGATTGGTTATCTCCGAAACAATGGGAAGACCGGCAGCCTCACCGGCACGCTTCAGCAGCATGAGCCCTTCTGCCCGAAGGCCCTGGAAAGCATATGGGGAGGTTCTTGGCTTGAAGGCACCGCCTCTGAGCATGGAAGCACCGGCTCTCTTAACCTGCATAGCAATCTGGGTGATCTGATCCTCGCTTTCCACCGAGCATGGCCCTGCGATGACCACCAGTTCCCTTCCGCCAACCAAAACATCTCCCACTTTGATAATGGTATTTTCGGGATGAAACTTGCGGTTAGCCTTTTTAAAGGGTTCCTGAACCTTAAGAACCTTCTCCACGGCCTCATACATGGACACCTCGTCGGTTGACAGGCATGATGTATCCCCAACCAAGCCCAGCACTGTCTTTTCACTGCCGTAGATGGGGGAAACCACCAGCCCCTGGCTTTCAATCCATTTTTTCAGTTCATCGACCCTGGCCTCGGGTACACCTTGTTTTAGTACGATGATCATAACAAACCCTCCTGTTTAATACTGCGCGTGTACGGCGGGCAAGGCTCCGGCGGATCTGAGCCGCTCAAAAGGAAAACAAAAAAGCCTTCGCCCTGTATAAAGGGACGAAGGCTGTTGCTTTCGCGGTACCACCCAATTTCATCACAAAAGTGATGCACTCGTTGCCAGATACGGGATATAAAATCCGATATCCTGCTCCTGTAACGGTGAGCTTTCCGCACTTGCCTACTAGTCCGGCCGGACATTCAACGCGTGTGCTCAAGGGAGAACTTCGGCGGTTATGATGCTTAAAACCATTCTCAGTCCATGATGGTTTTTCCCTGTAAGTCATAAGACGCTTACTTTTCCCTATCATAGCATCCGAATATGAATAATTTAGTATATGATATGATCAAAGATCACCTTTTGTCAAGATGTTTTTTATTATTTCTATTGATTATCAGGCATGTCAAAATGATAATACCCGCATAACCTACTGAAGGATAGAGATACCTGACCAGGTTGGAGAACCCTAAAAGACCGGTGAGAAAAGCGCATAGGGCGCTGATAATGATGACAAATCCGGGATCTGACCGCCCGGGCACGGTCATACGCGCTGAGAAACCATAGAGGTTGCCCACTGCCGTTGTATAGATTTCAGCTAAGAGTACAATGCCATAGATGATCTGGACAAAGGGGGACACCCTTCCCGCAATATAGATCATGGGTACTTCCATAGAGACGACCGGGACAAAATGATGCCTGATCGAAAAAAACAGCGCTGCAGCTCCGATTCCAAGTCCAAGCCCGCCCAGAACAGCACCCCTCAATATTACCTTCCTGCTTTTTGCCCTGGCTCCCAACGGTCCCAGTATGGCAAAGGATATTACTGTGTTGTAAGAGGTATAAAGGATGGCTGACCACAGCCAGTTTCTGAGAAAACCTATATTGGGTGCAAAGCTTCGAATGGTTGTTTTCTCCGGTTCTATAAAAAGAGAGAGTATTCCAACACCCACAGCAGATATGAGAAGAAAGGGCACCACAAAGCTTATGGAATTGATGATACCGTTGAATCCCGACAGAACCGTAATTATGGTAAGGGCCGCCATCAGAAACCCTCCAATAAGGGGATGAAGTCCAAACTGCTGTGACATGAGGGCTCCGGATCCGGCAAACATAGCCGAAAGCGTTCCGAACAGAAAAATAGAGATGATGATATCTGAGAATACCGACAGTATTCTTCCCGAGGTTGCTCTTATTATATCGAGATGGGATTCGGCATGGATACGGCTTCCCAGATCCATGACCATATAGCCCAGGATGATGAATAGTGCGGTTACCACCAATAGCCCGAAAAAACCGGCATATCCAAAATAGACGAAGAACTGGAGAACCTCCTGTCCTGAAGCAAATCCTGCTCCCACAACGGTGCCGATATAGGTTCCTGCCACCCTCAGTGTGGAAACTCCCTTATCCTCTGCCATCTTCAACTCCTGAAGTCTATGGATTCTATTAAAGCATATCGCCATAAAGGCTGAATTAGCACCAAAAGGCACACGCCTGTCAGACCTTTCATGGAATCTGAGGTATGAACTCCTTAGAAACAGGGTAAGGCTTTAAGAGCAGCTGTATCTTTCTGTAAAGCCATGCGTTAATACCACAAGCAATTACCGGAGCCAGCTGCTAAAGGTGGCATGCTATTGAAATATCTAACATCTTATAATAAAATAGGTTTCATGCTTGGAAAGAACTGATGTTAATTGGGATAAAATGCCTGACAGTGAGACCTTTGAGAAACATTCACAAAAACGCGAGGTTAGAAAATGACGGACAAACCGACTGCAAATAAACTTTGGAACAGAGACTTTGTTTTGCTATGGCAAGGACAGCTGGTATCCGATCTGGGACAGGCAGCATTCATGGTTGTTCTGGGTTTCTGGGTTCTGGATGTCACCAATTCAACGGCCATCATGGGCATCATTCTGGCCTGCTTTACGCTTCCCAGAGTATTGTTCGGCCCCTTCGCAGGGGTCTTTGCCGACAGAGCCAACAAAAGGCTGCTGATCGTTTTTTCGGACCTGTTAAGGGGTATCCTTTTTGTGGGCATGGGTGTTCTGATCCTTTCTGACAAATTCCCATTCGGACTTATATATCCCTTTGCCTTGCTCATCAGCTTTTTCGGTGCATTTTTTACGCCTGCTATCAACGCAGCCGTGCCTGACATCGTCCACAAGGACAATCTGTCCCGGGCCAATTCGGCCAGGGGTATCTCCCAAACCGCCTCGTCATTGGTGGGTAATTCATTTGGAGGCGTACTCTATGCCATACTTGAAGGACCTGTATTCTTTGTCATCAATGGGATATGTTTTATTTACTCGGCAATTACCGAGGTCTTCATCAGGATACCTTATAAGAAACGAACCTCTGAATCCAGGAATATCCGTCAGGAAATGATTGAGGGGTTCAGGTATTCATGGAGTATCAAGGGCATTAAAATACTTCTTATGACCGGAATGTTCATTAACTTTTTTGTGACCATGGGTGTCACGCTGCTCCAGCCCCTGTTTAAGAATACCGAGGGGTTCGGGGTGGAAAGGTATGGTTATACCATGGGATCTCTGATGCTCGGCGCCATACTGGGGATGCTGATCCTTTCGGTTTGGAGGATGAGATCGGACAGGCGATTCTTCTTTTACAAGATTTCCACCTACCTGATGATTGTTTGCATGCTCATCGCCGGCTTCACAGAAAGCTTTGGGGTCATCGTGGTTCTGGCGTTTTTCGCAGGCATTTTCAACAGCTTTATCAGTGTCATTACCCAGACCGTTCTGCAAATAACCGTTTCTCAGGAAAACAGGGGAAAGGTATTCGGGATTCAGGCCACCATGTATGAAGGACTTGCACCGCTGGCCATGGCTTTAAGCGGTATTGTCGCACATTTTGCCGGTGTCAGGCCTACCATAATCGGCTCCTTTATGCTGGCGGCCGTAATCGTCATACCCACTCTATTTAATAAAACCTTTGGTAATTACATGAACAGCGACTGTTGCTTAGCCCCATCCAGTCAAGCCGTGCCGGAAACGAGCCCTGTCAATGATGGCTGACCTTATGCCCGTCTTAATCTCCTTGCTCAAAAGTCATTAAAGCCATATAATGTAGTTGTTCCATAAAGTGGTATACGATTCCATTTGTTACCGCCTAAGTGGATCAAAAATAACGGGCAAAGGAGAATATGATGGGTACTGCTTCATACGATCCTTTTTTGAAATTCAAATATCCCTTCAGAGTTCACCAGAAGATGATTCTGGATCGGTTCAACCAGGAGATACAACGAACCAAGCCTGGTGAACCCTTAAGGTTTCATGTGGTAGCACCTCCCGGCTCAGGAAAGACCATAGTAGGGATTGAACTTGCCATCCGCCTGCGAAAACCTTCACTGGTGGTCTGCCCCAATACAGCCATCCAGGGTCAGTGGGTGGAGAAGCTGGGGATGTTCATCCCAGAAAACAGCGGGGTTCGCCCCGAAGAGATTGTAACCTCCCAGGCTCATCAGCCAAGATTCATCAATGTACTGACCTATCAGATCCTGAGCATTCCGGAGGATGCGGGTGAAACCATAGTAGAGCTTGCAGAGGGTTTCTGGGCCCGTTCCATCGCCGAGACCCAAAGAATTGAGCTTGAGGAAGCCCGTTCAAGGATTTTGGCTATGAAATCCTCCAATCTCGCCCAGTATAAAAAAGAACTTTCAAAGTATACTAGGGGCATAAGACACGGAAAGCTTATCGAAAACCTCGCCGGTCAGACCGGTGACAGGGACAGCCTCATAAGCTTGCTTCATCCGAGAACAAGGGAGTTGTTGACAAAGCTCAGGGATTTTGGGGTCAAGACCGTAATCTTTGATGAATGCCACCATCTTCAGACCTATTGGGCTATTGTCATGAAAAATATTCTCCAGTGGATGGGTATTGAAAACATAATTGGTCTTACAGCAACCCCGCCTCTGGATGAAAGACCCGAGATTCTCCAAAACTACACCAACCTTTTGGGACCTATCGATTTTGAGATACCCACGCCGGCCGTTGTCAAGGATGGCATGCTGGCGCCTTATCAGGATATGACCTGTTTCTGTATACCTGAAAAGAAAGAAATGGAGTATCTGAGCAATTGCCATGAGAAGTTCCATAACCTCGTTGAAGGATTCAAAGACCCAAGCAGTGATTTTTGCAGTTGGGTTGTTAAGAGGATCATAGAACGTAAAATGGCAGACGGCAGCCAGAGGGAGTGGCGCAAGCTGTTTGCAGCCCGCCCGGATTTTTCTGTGGCAGGAGTTAAATACCTGAGAAAAGTCGGGATAAGGATTCCCCACGATATCACATTAACAGGGGAGATGGCAGGGGAAATGACGGTAGAGGACTGGGCCTTATTGATTGAGGATTACGCCCTCAACCGCCTAAAATTAAGCGGGGAAGAGAGTCACAAGGACTTATACGATGCCATCCGCGATGCCCTGTACACCCTTGGGTTCATCCTCACCGAGAAAGGAATCCGTACATACATCTCACCCATCGACAGGGTTCTGTCCTACAGCAGGAGTAAGCTTCAAGCCGTAAAAGACATCATCAGGCATGAGATGCGTATCCTGGGAGATAAGATCAGAGTGGCCGTGGTAACCGATTTTGAATTCTCAAATGCCCTTTCCCTTAAAAAACTTGATAATGTGCTGGACGAGGAATGCGGCGGTGCCATCAGTGTTATAAAGGAACTGGTGACCGACGAGGAACTGGATTCACTGGATCCCGTTATGGTGACGGGCAAAAGCCTCCTCTGCGATGACGATCTTGCTGATACATACTTGAAAAAATTCAAAGAATGGGCTGATGAGAATGGTTATGATATAGCCCTGTCCATGAAGCCGGTATTCGGAGGACGGCTCTGTGAGATAGAGGGCAGCGGCAGGGACTGGAATACAAAATCTGCTGTTTTGTTTACCACCAGCCTTCTGGAAAAAGGAATAACCAAATGCATTGTGGGAACAAGAGGCCTTTTGGGCGAAGGCTGGGACGCTGTCAGCCTCAACACCCTGATAGATCTTTGCTGTGCGGCAACCTACGCTTCAGTCAACCAGCTTCGTGGAAGGAGCATCCGAAAAGACGACCGCCAGCCAAGGAAGCTTGCCAACAACTGGGATGTGGTCTGCTTTGCACCAGGACTTGAGAAGGGCTCCAATGATCTTAGAAGGCTGCACAAAAAGCACAAACAGTTTTACAGCATATGCGCCGATGGACGCATTCAGAAGGGTGTTAACCATGTTGATCCTTCCCTGGCATTTCTGGATGATCTGGATATCGACACCATCAACCATCTCAATGAAAGAATGATGAGTAAGGCATCAGATCGTGACAGCCAGTATGACATGTGGAGAATAGGCGAGAAGTTTGTCAATGTCGAACAGGAGAGTGTGGAGTTTACCATGGACAGGGCTGCCGTGCCCTGTGATACCGGGGTATTCACCCTCCATTCCGCAAAACTCAGGGGAAGATCCACAGCCAACAAGTTTAAAGGTGGAGCCGGCACTCTGGCCTTATTGGCAGCGGTGATTTCTGCCGGATCCAGTATTCCTGTTGCCATCGCTTTTGGAGCGGTTTCGGCACTGTTTTTCCGTTCAACAACAAAAGGAATAAAAAACGCTGCAGAATACAGCCGCAAAAACGTACTGAGCATGGACAGTCTGGAATTTGCCAGAAGATGCGGTCTTTGTCTGTTCTACGCCTTGCAGGGTTCAGGGTTCATCAGCAGAAACCTACTGGAAAAGCATGTTAATATCTCAAGACGTGAGGATGGGTCCATCCGTGTCTTTCTCGATGCTCCTGCTGAAGAATCCTCGTTGTTTGCAAAATCTTTGGATGAGCTCCTAAGCCCCATCATGAACCAGAGATATGCTGTTCCCCGTTATGAAACGGTGGTACCCGGAAGCAGGAGCAATCTTAAGGCGATCAGTGGAGGGCTTAAACCCCAGCGCTCTATCATCGCTTCATGGCACCCGGTTCCCGATGTGCTGGGAACAAACAGAGACAGGGCAGAGATGTTCAGAGTACAGTGGAATCGCTGGGTCAGCAGAGGGGATTTGGTATACCTTAAGAGCGCCGAGGGTGAAAGAATTATCGAACAGTATGGTATGAGCAATGAACTGGGGATAAGAAAGCAGCTGGCAAATTTCTGGAGGTAGGGCTTTAAAAAACATTGTGTATTTTTTAACAACAAAATAGGGGATTTGTATTGAAAAATATTCTAATAATAAGTAGAATAGATAGGATCCCATACCAAATATCAAAATATGTATACAGCATTCTTGCTTCAAAAGGAGTTGTTTTTATGGGTATGATGAACAAAATGACCGTAGCCGATATCGATCTGAAGGGAAAACGTGTGATTGCACGTGTGGATTTTAATGTTCCCCTGGATGAGAACGGCAATATAACAGATGACAAGCGCATCAGAGCTGCGCTGCCCACCATACGCCACATTATTGACCAGGGCGCCCGCCTGATTCTGGTTTCCCATCTTGGAAGACCCAAAAACGGTCCTGAAGCCAAATTCAGCATGAAGCCGGCAGCAGAACGTTTGAGCGAGCTTATTGGCAAGGAAGTGCAGCTTGCAGCCGACGTCATCGGAGAGGATGCCAAAGCAAGGGCTGCAGCTTTGAAGGATGGCGAAATCCTTATGCTGGAAAATGTCCGCTTCCACAAGGAAGAAACAAAGAATGACCCTGATTTTGCGAAGGAATTGGCTTCCATGGCGGATATCTATGTGAACGATGCCTTTGGTACTGCACACAGGGCTCATGCATCCACAGCCGGTCTTGCAGACTATCTTCCTGCAGTAAGCGGATATCTCATCAAAAAAGAGCTTGATGTTATGGGCAAGGCCCTCGAGGATCCTGAAAGACCCTTTGTTGCCATTCTGGGCGGAGCAAAGGTATCCGACAAGATCGGCGTGATTGAGAGCCTTCTTGAGAAAGTTGATACCCTCATAATCGGCGGAAGTATGGCCTATACCTTCTTCGCAGCCAAGGGATACTCTATTGGAACTTCCAAGTATGAACAGGACAAGGTGGAGCTTGCCGCTAAGCTGTTGACCAAGGCAGAAGAAAAGAAAGTCAACCTGCTGTTGCCTGTGGACAATATTGTAGGTAAGGAATTTGATCCCAATACCGAATCCAAGGCCGTGGATTCCGATAAAATACCCGACGGTTGGATGGGTCTGGATATCGGGCCTAAGACAGTTGAGCTCTTTTCCGGAGCAATAAAGGATGCAAAGACGGTTGTATGGAACGGGCCGGTAGGCGTATTTGAGTTTGAAAGGTTTGCAGTGGGTACCAGAAAGATCGCCGAGGCTCTCGCAGCTTCATCAGCTACTACCATCGTAGGCGGCGGTGACTCTGCTGCAGCTATTGAACAGATGGGCTTCTCAGACAAGATTACTCATATCTCCACCGGCGGCGGTGCCTCCCTTGAGTTCCTTGAAGGCAAGGAGCTTCCCGGCATAGCCGTGCTGAACGAGAAGAAGTAAACAGATGAAAGGATGAAATAAAGATGGCAAAACGTACAATAATGGCAGCCGGAAACTGGAAGATGAACAAGACCCCGTCAGAGGCAAAGGCATTTGTCGAGAGCCTGAAGGGTCTGGTTGCCGATGCTGGGTCAGAGGTTGTTGTGGGTGTTCCCTCGGTATGTCTTCCGGCCGTGGTTGAAGCTGCAAAGGGGTCAAACATTAAAGTGGCCGCCCAGAATGTTCACTGGGAGGCAAGCGGTGCCTATACCGGTGAGATCTCCTGCGCCATGCTGAAGGATCTCAATGTGGATTATGTGATTATCGGCCATTCCGAGAGGCGCGAATACTTCGGTGAGACCGATGAAATGATCAATAAAAAAGCAAGAGCCATTCTGGACGCAGGCATGCTGCCAATCATATGCTGCGGCGAATCCCTTACCCAGAGGGAACAGGGTGTAACCGCCGAGCATGTCAGGTACCAGATCAAGGTTGCCCTTCTTGGCCTTTCGGCTGAAGAGGTATCAAAACTGGTCATCGCCTATGAACCCATTTGGGCTATTGGAACCGGAAAAACAGCCACCAATGAACAGGCGGAAGAGGTATGCGGAATAATCCGCAAACTTGTAGCAGAGCTCTATGGGGATGATGTGGCAGAGAAAACCCGCATTCTCTACGGAGGAAGCGTTAAGGCCTCCAACGCTGCCGAACTGTTTGCCATGCCCAATATAGACGGCGGTCTGGTTGGCGGTGCCAGCCTGAAGCTGGATGAGTTCGAGAAGATTGCCAAGGCGTAATTAAAGAGCACAAGCAGAGCTGACACCGGATACGGTTTGTCAGAATCAGGCTGGATAATGGGGACGGTTTACCTGAAGGAACCGTCCCTTTATTGACAGACCAATCATTTGTGGTCAGTCATCGGCAGGCTAAAGAAATATAAGGCATAAATTCCAACTCAGGATTGTTTCAAGCGGCATTATGTGATATAAAAAGACAGATACTAAAGATATCCATGAATGAGTGTCCAGGGCATAAATGATGGACGAATCATTCAGGGATTGTCTATAAGAGTTTATTAAATAATAATACCGAAACTACAGGAAGGACAGGTAATACAGATATGCTTAAAAAGAATGGTTACGAAAAAAGTAAAGGACCCATGCTTCTCATTGTCATGGATGGTATTGGAATAACCGATTCTACCGAAGGCAATGCAGTTGCAGCCGGTTACACCCCTAATCTTGACAAACTGATGAAAACATGTCCCAATATATTGCTCAAGGCTCACGGAACAGCTGTTGGACTTCCCAGCGATGCCGATATGGGAAATTCCGAAGTGGGGCATAATGCTATCGGTGCAGGCCAGGTTTTCTCACAGGGCGCCAAACTGGTAACAGAAGCCATAGAGAGCGGGAGCATGTTCCAGGGCAAGGGCTGGATGGAAATACGGGAGAACTGTGTCCGAAACAACTCCACACTCCATTTCATCGGACTTTTCAGTGATGGAAACGTGCATTCCCACATAGACCATCTCAAAGCCATGATAAAAAGGGCAGCCCAGGAGGGTGTCAGGAAGGTACGGGTGCATATTCTACTGGATGGACGTGACGTGGGAGAGACCTCGGCACTGGAATATGTGCTTCCCTTTGAGGAGTTTTTGAGCGGGCTCAGAAGTGATTCCTTCGACGCGCGCATTGCAAGCGGCGGAGGCCGTATGTTCATCACCATGGACAGGTATGAGGCCAACTGGGGCATGGTGGAGAGGGGCTGGAAGACCCATGTACTGGGTGAAGGAAGACTCTTCTCCAGCGCTCAGGAAGCCATCGAGACCCTTCGCAGCGAGACAGGAGCCATCGACCAGGATCTGCCAGCCTTTGTCATAGCCGAGAACGGTAAGCCTGTGGGCACCATTGAAGACGGCGACAGCGTGATCTTCTTCAATTTCCGGGGCGACAGGGCCATCGAGATGAGCCGTGCCTTCGAGGAAGCAAACTTCACCAAATTTGACCGTGTCCGCTATCCCAAGGTGGTCTATGCCGGTATGCTGGAATACGACGGGGACCTTCACATACCCAGCCGCTTCCTGGTAAATCCCCCATCCATTAAGAATACCATGGGAGAATACCTGGCAAAGACCGGCGTGACTCAGCTGGCCATATCTGAAACGCAGAAGTTCGGGCATGTAACCTATTTCTGGAATGGCAATAACAGCGGTAAGTTTGATGAGGTTTTGGAAACCTACATTGAGATCCCCTCGGATATGGTGCCCTTTGAGCAGAGACCCTGGATGAAGGCTGCGGAGATTACCGACAAGACCATCGAGATGCTGAATACAGGAAAATATACCTTCGCCAGATGCAATTTTGCCAATGGTGATATGGTAGGACACACCGGAAGTTTTCAGGCGGCAAAGATCGCTGTGGAGACAGTGGATCTTTGTTTGGGAAGACTGCTTCCGGTTATTGAGAAGCTGGACGGCGTAGCCATTATAACAGCCGACCATGGTAATGCCGATGAGATGTATGAACTGGATAAATCGGGCAAACCCAAGGTGGATCAGGAAGGCAAGATCAAGGCCAAGACCAGCCACACCCTGAACAAGGTACCCTTCATCATCTATGATCCGAAAAACAGTGGAAAATACAGACTTAAGGAAGGCGAGTTCGGGCTGGCCAATATTGCCGCCACGGTTGTCAACCTCCTTGGCTACGAAGCGCCCGATATTTGGGAAGAGAGCATGATTGAATTTCTGTGATACCGAAATTCGTTGCATTTTGATAAATTATGGATTATGATTGAGGAATAGTATCCCTTCCATTGCTTTCCGGGCTGATTCCTTGCGGGAATTATGCCTGGAATGCAATTTAATACCTGTTACGGCACAGCCCTTGATGCACAGGAATATCATAAACGGAGTCTGTTATGCGCATATTATGTATCGATTACGGGGATGCCAGAATAGGTGTCGCAGTCAGCGACCCAATGGGATGGACCGCTCAGATGCTGGAGACCATTCAGTGGCGGGATGATATAGATAAGCCTCTGGACAGGATCTGTCAGCTGGCCCGGGAATTTCAATGTGGGCTGATTGTGGTAGGGTTACCCAAGAACATGGATGGTTCCATGGGCTTTCGCGAGGAGAAGACCAGGGAGTTCATGGATCTTCTAAAGGAACGAATGCCCGACATTGAGATCAAGCCATGGGATGAGCGGCTTACAACAGTGATGGCCCAACGTGCCATGCGTGATATGGGCATCAATTCGAAAAAGCAGAAAGGGCGTATCGATCAGATGGCAGCCGCTTTTATACTGCAGAGTTATCTTGATTCAATTAATTAAAGGAATACCCGGTGTATTCCCAAACTCTAGCATTGAAGGGAGAAAAATTATGATGGATTATGAGAAGGAAATCATTGAACTGACAGGGGAAGACGGAGATACCATAAAGGCCGAATACCTGGATACAGTCCTGGTGGATGACAACGAATATGTGGTATTGCTTCCCGTGGATGAAAACCACTGCGAAGACTGTGATGAATGCGTTACCGAGGTCATCATCATGAGAATCGAGAAGGATGGAGACGAGGAATACCTGGTTCCAGTGGTAGATGATGATGAACTGGAAAAGGCTTTCGAGGCATTCCAGGACCAGATCGATGATTACGATTACGATGATGAATACGAGGACGAAGACGAAGATGACGACTGATCCCGCCTGACTCCTCCAAAAGAAAACGAGGTGAAAACAGGCTATGCTCGGAAAGCACAAGCTTTTGACCGTGTTATTGTTGTTGCTGCTTTTTTGTTTTTCTTCATGCGGAAACCAGCAGGCCAGCCTCGATACAGAGGAACAAACGACACCAGCGGCTGAAACCCCGATAATCATCATTGAAGAAATTGAACCGTCTCCAACACCTGAACCGGAGGAGACACCTCCTCCGGAAGTGGATGACGGTTTTGTGGTTCCGGATTCCAATGTCCGGCCGGTAGCGGTAATGATAGATAATCAGGGGGACAGGGTGCTTCCCCAGGGGGGAATATCCCAGGCGCAGATAGTTTATGAGATCCTTACCGAATACAATATCACACGCTATATGGCCATATTCTGGGATACCATGCCCACAATGATAGGGCCGGTAAGGAGCTCACGGCATTACTTCCTGGATTTTTCCATGGAGTATGATGCCATCTATGCCCATTTTGGCTGGAGCGATTATGCGAAAGCCGATATTTCAAAGCTGAAAATAAACAACATCAACGGGCTGGTTCATGGAAATGCCTTCTGGGATATCACCAATGATCCCGGTAACTGGCAGGATTCCTACACTTCAGGGGAGCGGATACAAAAAGAGATTGAAAGACTTAAGTATTCCACGACGCCCAAAAAGGAATTCCCCTTTAAGTATCATGAGTACATAACCATTCCCGAAGGTGGGCAGGAGGCCACAGAGGTTACCATTAAATTCTCTTCTTCCGGAAACAGCAGCTGCGGATATATCTATGATGAGGATACCCGCCTGTATAAAAGGACACGATTGGGAAAACCCCAAATGGAGCGAAATACCGGCGAGCAAGTGATGGTACGCAATATAATCATCCAAAGGATGACCTCACAGCCCATCCCCAATGATTCCTACGGGCGTATCAACCTCAATAATATTGGGACAGGGGAAGGATGGTACATAACAGGGGGCAAGGCCGTTAAAATCACCTGGGCCAAGAGCGCCAGGGATGCCCAGACGGTATACACCCTTGAGTCCGGAGAGCCGCTGATCCTGAATAAGGGTCAGACCTGGATTGAGGTGGTTCCCAATATGAAGTTGGTGGAAATCAAGTCTTCCCACCAACCAGATAATCAAGGATGAGAGAGCCGCAGATAAACAAGACCCATACTCTCAATGAATAAATAATGAGCCATTCCACCATTTGCAGCTGATTTTCAAAAAGCCTCAGTCCTGATATGGTTGATACCATAAGGAATGCAGCCGAAAGAAGACCGGCCAAAAGCACGGCGGAGGCTATTTTTAGAAGGGCTTTACTTCCCTTGTTCATGGAAGTGAGCCTTTTTTGTATGATACTCATATATGCTTGAAACTTGCTAGTCTTTCTTTGTTCGTTCATTTTGATCCCCACATTCTAAATCATGATAAAAGACGGACATATACCATTTTACATGCATCCCGCCATGCTTTCAATCGCAATACCTTCCAGTCGCCCCACAGGCCTTAGCCCATTTAGAGAGGTGAGAGGAAAGTCATTGCGAGAAGCGAAGCGACGAAGCAATCTACGAGATTGCCGCGTTTCACTCGCAATGACATGCTGGAGATACTTCTACCTCTCAGCTCTCACTTCCCGCCTCCAAAAAGTCATTGCGAGAAGCGAAGCGACGAAGCAATCTACGAGATTGCCGCGTTTCA
>ERZ773359.2985-NODE-2985-length-20247-cov-7.733063_pt1 | contig 20247 bp, 16 predicted proteins | sample MGYA00374955_ERZ773359 | MGnify/ENA primary metagenome ERZ773359 (study PRJEB29098, sample SAMN04486028) | biogas fermenter metagenome | study: EMG produced TPA metagenomics assembly of the Biogas fermentation microbial communities from Germany - Plant 4 DNA1...
ACGGGATTTTGGAATGAACTTTATTTTTATAGAGCGAAGTTTATTATCATGGAGTGGAGTTTATTTTCTGTATACATATACAATACTTTTTTTACATTAGGTTCATATTATTCCACAGTAACCGACTTTGCTAAATTTCTTGGCTTATCTACGTCATGGCCTAAGGCTGTTGAAACGTAATACGCGAAGAGTTGTTGAGGAATATTTGCCAATAAAGATGTAAACATCCAGTGGGTTTGTGGAATATAGATAACGTCGTCTACAACTTTTTCGATTTCTGTATTGCCTTTAACAGCTATGGCAAGGACTTTTCCATCTCTTGCTTTAATTTCTTTTAAGTTGCTTACTGTTTTATCATACAATTCTTCTTGAGTTACTATGCCTACAACAAGGGTAGTGTCTTCAATTAATGCGATTGGACCATGTTTTAATTCTCCTGCCGCATAAGGTTCACTATGAACATAAGCTACTTCTTTAAGTTTAAGTGAACCTTCCATAGATACCATATAGTCAAGACCTCTGCCTACATAAAATACATTTTTAGAGTTAACGTATTTATCCGCTAGTTTTTTGATTCTTTCTGCTTTATTGAGTACTCTGTTCACTTTTCTTGGCAATTGATAGAGTTCATCTCTTAATTCTTTAAACTCTTCTTCGTTCATTCTACCTAATTCAAGAGCAATATGACAAGTTAAAAGATACATAGCCGTAAGCTGTGCTGAGTAAGCCTTAGTAGAAGCTACCGCAATTTCCGGTCCTGCCCAGGTATAAAGGATATCATCGGCTTCTCTTGCGATTGAACTTCCAACGACATTAACAATGGCAAGAACTCTTGCCCCTCCTTGTTTTGCCAGACGAAGCGCTGCTAAAGTATCTGCTGTTTCTCCTGATTGTGAAAGCACAATCATAAGGGTGTTTTCATCGATTACAGGATCTCTGTATCTAAATTCTGAAGCTACTTCCGCAACAACAGGTACTCTTGCGATTCTTTCTAAAAGGTATTTACCTACAATACCAGCATAATATGCTGTTCCACAGGCAACAATGTAAATTTTATTAATATTTTCTAATTCTTTTTTAGAAAGTTTAATATCGTCTAGAACAACTCTGTCTTGATCTTCTGGAAGTCTTGGCATTAAAGTATCTTTAACAACTTTAGCCTGTTCAAAGATTTCCTTTAACATAAAGTGGTCATAACCGCCCTTTTCTGCAGCAGCTACATCCCAGGTTACCTTAAATACTTCTTTATTCACTTCTTCTTTATTTTTATTGATAATCTTAACTTCGCCTCTTGTTAAAACAGCAATTTCTCCATCTTCTAAAAAGTATACATCTCTAGTATATTGAAGGATGGCTGGTATGTCGGAAGCAATATAGTTTTCTCCCTGACCTAATCCTATTATAAGGGGACTATCTTTTCTAACAGCAATCAATTGGTCCGGGTAATCTTTAAATAAAACCCCTAAAGCATAGGATCCTTCTATTTTATTCATTGCTTGAATAACTGCATCTATCGGATCCCCTTTATAATAATAGTCAATAAGATGAACAGCTACTTCTGTATCGGTTTCTGATAAAAATACATATCCATTTCTTATTAATTCTTCTTTTAATTCCATATAGTTTTCTATGATTCCATTATGAACTACAGTGATGGTTTCATCTCCATTGGCATGAGGGTGGGAATTTTCATCAGAGGGAGCTCCGTGGGTTGCCCATCTTGTATGGCCTATCCCTACGCTTCCTTTTACAGCTCTGCCTTCAAGTTTTTCTTCAAGGTCTTTAAGTCTTCCTTTAGTTTTCATAACATCTATACATGAGCCATTATAAACAGCAATTCCCGCTGAGTCATATCCTCTATATTCCAGCTTCTTTAAGCCATCTATCAAAATTGGTGATGCTTCTTGTTCTCCAATATATCCTACAATACCGCACATATAAATATCCTCCTTAACCTGCCTGATTTAAACTATTTGTTCAATTCTGTTTTAATAAGTTCTGCTAATTTTTCTGCTTCTTCTTTTAATACTTTTTCATCTTTTCCTTCTATCATTACTCGAATAAGAGGCTCTGTTCCTGAAGGACGAATAAGTACTCTGCCTTCTCCGGCAAACTTTTGCTCCAGTTCTTCAATGGCTTTTTTGATTTTTTCATTTTCTAAATAGGAATATTTCTTATCGTTAGAAACCTTTGCATTAACTAAAACTTGAGGAAGTACTTCCATAACACTTGCTAATTCCGAGAGTTTTTTGCCAGTTTTTTTCATGACGGATAGGAGTTGAAGGGCAGTAAGTATACCATCTCCGGTAGTATTATAATCAAGGAATATAATATGTCCTGATTGCTCTCCGCCTAATTTATAATTGTCTTTTAACATTTCTTCTAAAACATAGCGGTCTCCAACTTTGGTTTTTTCAATATTAAGACCATTTTTTTCTGCCATAATAAAAAGTCCTAAATTGCTCATTACAGTTGCAACGATTGTGTTTCCAGTTAGTGTGTTTTCTTTTTTCATCTGAAGACCGCAGATTGCCATAATCTGATCACCGTCAACCAGATTGCCGTTTTCATCTATAGCAAGACATCTGTCTGCATCTCCGTCAAAGGCAAGACCAAGATCGACTTTATTGGCTTTAACAACTTCCTGAAGGTATTCCATATGCGTTGAACCGCAGTCTTTATTGATATTGCATCCGTTTGGCTCATTGCCTATTACAATAAGTTCTGCCCCTAAGGCTTCCAATACTTTAGGTCCTGCCATATAAGCTGCACCATTGGCGCAGTCTACGGCAATTTTAAGTCCCTTTAAATCTACATCAACAGTTGACTTTAAGAAGGCTATATATTCATCTAAAGCATTAGGTTCTTCAACAATTGTACCTACTTCCTCTCCTATAGGCGTTGGAAGTTCTTCTGTATGATCTAAGATGATGCCCTCAATTTCTTCTTCCAGCTCATCTCTTAGTTTATAGCCCTCGCTGTTAAAAAATTTAATTCCGTTGTATTTCACGGGATTATGGGAGGCAGAAATCACTACCCCTGCATCGGCTTTATATTTTCTTGTAAGGTATGCTACTGCCGGAGTAGGTACGACACCAATTTTAATAGCTTTTGCTCCTACGGAGCAAATACCTGCAATCAGGGCCGCCTCTAACATATTTCCTGAGATTCTGGTATCTCTTCCTACTAAAATAATCGGTTGATGATGAGTTTCTTTTGTGAGGACATATGCTCCTGCCTGACCTAATTTATATGCTAATTCAATGGTTAATTCTGTGTTCGCTACACCACGAACGCCATCAGTACCAAATAATCTTCCCATTTTAAGCACCTTCTTTTCTTATTATTGTTATGCTATTTACTTATATATGAATTTTTAAGTCTTCATTCTAAAGCAAATCCTTCCTCATTATAGCACTGCGTTAAATTTACAACAAGAAATTTAGCCAAAAAATTATACAACTTTTATGATTGGTATATACATCTTATTGAAGTGGTATGTTTCTTATATCTTATATATATGCTTATTGGAATAAAATGACACAAAAAAAGAAGTGCCGAAACACTTCTTTTTTACTCAGTTTTAGTCCTTTCATCTTCAACAAGTTCTTGTTCTTCTTCAGGTTCCATAAGTTCTATTTCGACTCGTGGAACTTCTCCTACCAGTTTAATATTTTTAGGCAAATTAAAGTTTACTGTAACTGTATGCTTACCCACTCCATAGTCTGAAACATCTATACTTCCTACAATCATGTTCTCGGTAATCCTATCGATATCCTCTTCTATGCCTTGAAGATATATGGTAACTTCTTTTGAAATGTATTTAAATTGCAAGTCCGTTTTAACCGTTATACTTGAAGTGGGTATTTTAAATTCTTTTACGATTTGCTTCCTAACTTCTATCGTAACGGCTACCTTAGTATTTGCTCCATTCCATAGGGAAACCCCTGAAGGAAGGATAATTTCCGGATTAAAAGTAGTGATTTTATCTAAATCATCAAAAATAATCGTTGAAAGCTTAAGCTGATTGAGTTGATTAACAGTCTCTTCAGGTCCAACTACTGTAACTTCTTGTGGTTCTATTTTTATACCTGTTGTAATATACCCTGGGGCATAGGTGCCTTGTATGTCAGGCTGTAAGACTACCTTTTTCTTTTTGCCTACACTTAGATTGACGGATACACTGTTAATACTTTTTTCAAGACCTAAAATCTCTTTTCCCTGATCATCATATACTTTAGGTTCAAGGTTTGAAATTTTTTGGCTTTTAACAATATCCGCTACATTGATAGATACCCTAACTGAAGCAACTTTATCAATAAGAGATTCTGCTCCGGATAAAACAATCTCTCCCGGGGTTGCCTTAGGTGCCAGGATGACATAGCCATCTTCTGTTTGTCCCACCGTATCTACCTGAATGGCCTTTGTTATGGTTTTTCTCTTTTCCAAAATCACATCCAGATATCTTATCTGATTGCGCTCTTCAAAAACAAGTCCTCTATATTCATCAGAAAAAGAGACCATAATGGGAATTTTATTCACCTCATCCGCTTTTGTATAGCGAAACATTTCCAGATCTGCAACGGCTTTAATTTCGTTTAAATACTTTTTGTTATTTTTTAATTTCTCCAGGGTTAATCTATTCCCCCGCAAGTTAATCCTGATTGTCTTATTTTCAATTTCTTCCAAATTGGTTACAATTAAATCATATTTTGACGTAACAGTTTCCAAATTTTCAAGCGTAACAGGGATAGTAAAGGCCATGGTTTCTTCCGGATTCTTTAAATTGATGACTGTAAGCCACAGCCCTATGGCCAGAACAAGCGAAAAGATCTTCCATTCTAAGTTTTTTCCAAAAAAATCACTCATTGTTATTTCGCCCCTTCCATAATACTCGTTTTTTCTTTTCAGCTTTCTTATTGGGGGCATCCAGTAATAGATTCCTTATAAATTCTCCCTTAACATTGCGCGTAAGAGAACCAGACTGTGTTACCGATATAGTCCCTGTTTCTTCGGATACAACTATTGTGATCGCATCCGAAACTTCACTTACACCCAGCGCTGCTCTATGTCTTGTTCCCAGCTCCTTGCTGATTTCTAAACTGTCTGTTAAAGGGAGATAACAGGTCGCAGCCGATATTCTGTTATTTTTTATAATAACTGCCCCGTCATGAAGAGGTGTATTATGCTCAAATATATTAATCAGCAGCTGAGCAGTTACGATAGCATCTATCATAATGCCCGTCCTTTCGTAATCTCCCAGCTTAACATCTTTTTCGATAACAATAAGAGCTCCTGTCTTCTCCTCTGACATATGCTCCACAGCTCTAACGATGGCTTCTATTGTACTTTTAGAAAGCGTCTCATCTTTTTCCCTTTGGTCTTCAAAAATCATAAAAGAAGAAAATAAATTCCCTCGCCCAATTTGTTCCAAAGCTCTTCTAAATTCAGGTTGAAATACCACAAACACTGCAATAATTCCTACGGATATTGCATTGGATAAAATCCACCATACCGTATTTAAATGAAAAACATATGCAATAATAGCCACTGAGAAAACTACAAAAAGCCCTTTAAAAAGAGCCCATGCCCTTGTATCTTTAATCCATGTAATAACAATATAGATAAGATATGCCACAATAAGAATATCAATAATATCAGCAATACCTATATGAGGGATATTCATAACAGACAATTTTAATTGTGAAAGAATATCATTTAATGAATTCAACCTGATTACTCCTCTTTTTTAATATAATGTTATCTTTAATTATACCATGTTTTATAGGGATTTGCTAAATCTTTTCCCATTAATTTTAATATGGTAAATCATACAAATTTTTTATAAATCTAAGCTTGTCCCTTATTCATCTCATATTATTTATACGTTAAGTTCGGCATAAATTCCTTCTTTTTTAGAAATACTATGTAAAAACCTTATTGTAGGCATCGAAAGGAGATTTATATGGATAGAGACAATGAGTTGGTTCACACTATAGAGACTGCTCTTAGAGAGAATTTAAAGCATCAAATTATTGACCTTAATGTGCATTCCACTGATGGAACCGTATATTTGACAGGATTTGTAGATTGTCTGGATGATAAAATCCAGGCACAAAAAGTCGTTCAAAACTATGTGCCCCATATTCGTCTGGAAAACAATTTAACCATTGCTATGAATGGAAATATATCGGATAAAGAACTTAAAGAACAAACAGAGGATAATCTTCGCCATTGCGAATTTTCTGATCGTCTTAAGAATGTCAATGTGAAAGTAGAGGGAGGCTCTGCCACTCTGATAGGAAGTGTAAATACTCTGGCCGATGAAATTAAAGCTCTGGAAGTTGCAAGGCAAACCATCGGATTAAAAGATGTTGTAAGTAATTTAACCATAGAAACTGCCGAAGAAATATATGATGATGCACTTTTAAAAAGTATGGTGCAACAGGCACTTAATGATTCTGATTTAGACAGGCACTCCATTATCCCATCCGTAAAAAATGGAGTGGTCACCTTAGAAGGATTGGTTGATCATCGCTACGAAGTAGAAATGGCTGGAGAATTGATTGCCAATGTGGAGGGCGTTATAAAAATCAGAAATCAATTAAGAAATCGCCAGGACGATGGCGAAGATCCATATGTATATTAAATTTTATAAGTAAATGGGCGGCCTATGGCCGCCTCTTTATTGTTCTAAAGTTTGAGCTAATCGTACTGCTTCAATAGCATCTTCTGCATAGCCATTGGCACCGATTTCATTGGCAAATTCTTTGGTAACAACAGCTCCGCCCACCATAAACTTCGTTTTGCGCCCACTTCCCCCCCAGCTCCTCCACATACTTGACCGTGCCGGCCCAGGGCATCTCCTTGACCACGTAGTAGCGGCCGTGAGGCTCGCCGATGGGATCCAGCCCCAGGTAGGCGGCCATGTGGTTAAAGTGCCCGCGCACCCCCTCCTGGGGCGTAGCGAAGGACTCGAAGTCCTCCGCGGCCTCTCCCCGGGGCTGCCGCACCTTGATACCGGCCCAGTTGTTCTGTTCGGGTTTCACCGCGCCTCCGTAGCGGCCAAAGGCCGTCTCTTTGGCGCTCTGGGCGTAGAGAACCTCGGGGCGGATCCCCGTTTTCTCCCCGTAGCTCCAGTAGACGGCGGCAATATCGATAAAGCGCTGGTGGGCCTGCCTCCTCCGGGCCCATTCCCTGGCCTGCTCCACAGTAGCCCTGGCTTCTTCCCGGATAGGCGTCCCCTCGGCGGGGGTTAAATTCTGCTGCACCGCATTTAAAAAGTCCGCCCAGCCGTTCTTCCGGCTGCGCAATACCCGCGGGCAGTTTTTCCCGGACCAGTCGTAGTGCTGCTTGACCCGGTTCAGCCCCAGATTGTAGGCTTCCAGCAGCTTTGCCGTCAGCCAGGCGGCATTGGCCTCCGCCCGGGAGCGGTTCCCGTCCTGGTTTTCACAGATCTCGATCCCGATACTCTCCCGGTTGCCCGTTCCGCCGGCCCCGTCCCCGGCATGCCAGCCGTTTTCGTCCAGGGGCAGGTGCTGATAGATTACCTTGTCGTCCACGGTAAAATGCCAGCTGGCCTGCAGGTCCGGGTGCGTTTTCAAATACTGGGCGTGAGCCCGGGCATCGGCCCCCGCCCTGGTATTGGCCGTATCGTGAATGGTAATGTACCTGGGGACAAGTTTGTACCCGGGACGGTTGCGCCTTCCCGGCGGGATGAAATCCTCGATAATCTCGACCACGCTCTCATCTCTCCTCCTCTCTTCGGGCCTACAGGCCCGCTTCGATCTTCAAGGAATCTTTATCCCGTTTGACGGCGTTGATGATATTAAGCAGGTCGTGCACAAAATTGGAACCCCGCGCCGTCAGGATCCCCGTTAGAATAGAGCCCAGGTAGGGGACCTGCAGGTTTATGCCCACCAGGGCCATCAGGTCCACCCCGGCGGCGGCACAGATCACCACGGAGATTAGCAGGGAACCGATCAAGTCAACGGCAATGCCCTTTTCTTTTTCCAGGTCTACCAGCACCCGGGGCCAGACGGGTTTCAGCGTCTCCCAGGTTGCTTCCACTACCGCAGCAACAATCAGGAGAACGACCAGTTCGTTCATTTGTCACACCTCCCCGATTAGAACAATCTTGGCAACCTATGATTATCATAGTCGCCGGGGGATCCCGGTGACACTGAAAGGAGGTATTTTCCCGCCGGCAACGCCGGGAGGCGGAAACGCCAACGGAAAGCTTTGTTCCCAGGAGGCCGGGCGGAGGAAAGAGGGGACTTTGCCTGGTTTTTCTCCAGGAGGCCCTTATCCCGGGGATTTACTCTCCCCAGGGCTCTTCTGCGATTTTTTTAACGCTCGACCTGGAAAATGATATAAATGCTATAATGGAGAAAATGTTCCTTGGGGAGATTACTATGAAGCCATTTCCCGATTGGTATTATGATGAAGAGGCGCAAAAGGGGGTTGACTACCGAAAAATCGAAGCCGTCCAGGCCTACGACCTGAAGATGCAGCAACTTCGCAACCTTGAGCAGGAGGTCGAAGAGGTTAAAGAGGCGACCCGCCTGGGCCGGGAGGAGGTCCTGCTGGATATGGGCACGGGAACCGGTGAATTTGCCGTGGGGATCTCCCGCCACTGCCGGCTGGTTTATGCCGTTGATCCTTCCCCGGCCATGCTGGAGGCGGCCCAGGAAAAGGCCCTCTCTCGGGGGCGGGAGAATATTGCGTTCCTGCGGGGCGGCCTTTTAACTTACCTCCACCGGGGCGAACCGGTAGATGTGGCCGTCTCCCAGCTGGCGCTGCACCACCTGCCCGATTTCTGGAAGTTCGTTGCTTTGCAGCGAATCCATCGCCTGCTTAAGCCCGGGGGGAGGCTTTACCTGCGGGACGTGGTCTTCCCCGTCCGGGAGGATTACCGGCCTTATTTTGAGGAGATCATCGCCGAGACCGGCCGGCAGGCCGGGGAGAAGGCCGCCGGCGATATGAAGATACATATCAAGGAAGAGTACTCCACTTTTGACTGGGTCATGGAAGGGCTGCTGCAAAAAGCCGGCTTTGCCCTGGAAAAAGCGGATTACCGCCACAGCTTCCTGGCGGCCTACCTTTGTACAAAAAAGTAGCCGGCGCGGCCTTGCCATATCAAAAGCTACTATCCTTCTCCCCGGGCCTGTTCCAGCCCAAAAGGACAGCCGCCCCCGGCCGCCGAGCAGCGACATTTCTCCTTCCCCCCTTGGAAGGAGGAGGCTTCTTTCCGCAAAGGGTTAAGCCCCTTCCCGGGGAGGACTGCGGCCGCTGCTGCCGGCAAAGACTTTTTCCTCGAAGTTAATTAAGCGGACTCCACGGTACAGGCAATCCCCTGCCCGCCCCCGATGCAGAGAGTAGCCAGGCCGCGGCGGGCTCCGCGGCGGGCCATTTCATGAAGAAGGGTGACAAAGATCCGGGCTCCGCTGGCCCCGATGGGGTGCCCCAGAGCAATGGCCCCTCCGTTAACATTTACCCGGGAGGGATCCAGATCCAGCTCCCTTAAAACATAGAGGGCCTGGGCCGCAAAAGCCTCGTTGGCTTCCACCAGGTCCAGATCTGCTATCTTCCAGCCTGCCCGGATCAGGGCCTTCCGGCTGGCGGGGACCGGCCCGGTACCCATGATCGCCGGGTCAACCCCGGCGGAGGCGCTGCTCCGGATCACGGCCATGGGCTTAATATTCAGCTCCGCGGCCTTCTCCGCGCTCATGACCACCACCGCGGCGGCGCCGTCGTTTATGCCCGAAGCATTGCCGGCGGTAACGGTGCCTCCCGGTTTAAAAGCCGGCCGCAGGGAAGCCAGGAGCTCCAGGGAAGTGCGGCGGGGATGTTCGTCCACCTGGAAGAGCAGGGGCTCCCCCTTCTTTTGGGGCACCGGAACGGGTACGATCTCTTCTGCAAAGCGGCCGCTTTCGATGGCCGCCCAGGCCTTCTCCTGGCTGCTCAAAGCAAACTGATCCTGCATCTCCCGGCTAATTTGGAAGCGCTCGGCAATATTTTCCGCCGTTATCCCCATGTGGTAGTCATTGAAGGCGCACCAGAGCCCGTCCTTGATCATTAGGTCCACGGCAGCGGTGTCATTCATCCGCAGCCCCCAGCGCACTCCCGCCAGGCCGTAAAGGGCGGCGCTCATGTTCTCCATGCCGCCGGCCACAATTATCTCAGCCTCTCCCAAACGGATGGCGCCGGCGGCCATGGTTATGCTCTTCAAGCCCGAGCCGCATACTTTATTGATGGTGGTGGCGGGAACTTCCACCGGCAAGCCTGCCTTCAAGGCGGCCTGGCGAGCCGGACCCTGGCCCAAGCCGGCCTGCAGGACACAGCCCATGATCACTTCGTCCACCATCTCCGGCTCCAGCCCGGCCCGCTCCAAGGCGGCTTTAATGACCATGCCGCCCATTTCCACGGCGCTGATCCCTTTCAGACTGCCCCCAAAAGTTCCTACCGCCGTGCGTACCGCGGAAACGACAACGACTTCCCTCAACGCGAACCCCCCCTTAACTGATCTGAAACAAACAACTCTTCAAAAAGTTTCTACGTCCCAAACCAGGTTCCTGCCCCTCCCGGAAAATATCGCCCCCCGGGGCCGGATCCGGCGACCGCCTTTCCCCCGCTCGGGGAGGGGCGCCGGCGGGCAATGAAAAGACTAGGCACGTTAACAATGTGACGAATTACGTCACATTAGTTTCCCAAACAGGAATCTTCCGCGGGGAAGTTTAATTTTAATAATATTCGCTTCATTATCATTATAATTAAGCCATGCCGGCCCGGCCTTTAAAGAATTTGGCCCGGTTTTTCCGCCGGCGGTTTTTGGCATATTTTTTGCAATAGTAATTATTCAGATAAATATATGGCAAAAAACAGAGGAAATCTTGGGAGGAGGTTAGGAAAAATGGGCAACCGCTGTGAGTTCTGGAAAGAGTACGATTCTGTTGCCGGTGTAGTGAGCTACTGCGAGCTGGCAGCCTTCAACCGCCCCGTCAACCCGGATTTTCTGGCTAAGATTGGCTGCACAGCAGAAAAGCGCAAGGAATGCCTGGGCACCATGGAGTTGAATATCGGCTGGGGAACTGTTCCCGGAGTAGCGGAGGCCCCTCCGGCGCCGCAGCCCGCAGCGGCCCCGGCAGCTCCCGTGCTGGCCTGCGACCCCCCGCCGATGGTCGCCAGCACAGCCGTGGAATCGGCCAGGAAGAAAGCGGCCACCAAGGCCCCGTCCTTGCAGCTCCTGGCTATTCTGGCCGGCGCCTATATCGCCCTGGGGGCCATCATGTATACCATCGTGACCAACGACCTGTCCGCCCACTTGGGCGACGGGCTCTCCCGCCTGATCGGGGGAATGTCCTTCTCCCTGGGGCTGATCCTGGTTATCCTGGGAGGCGCCGAGCTCTTCACCGGCAACAACCTGCTGGTAACGGGCCTGCTGGAACGCAAGGTAACCTGGAAGCAGGTAGCCAACAACTGGACCTGGGTCTACATCTTCAACTTTGTCGGCTCTCTTCTGGTGGTCCTGCTCTTTTTCTACTCGGGAATTTGGAAGGCCAACAACGCAGCCATCGGCATGCGGGCGGTGAACATCGCCTATCTTAAGGCCACTTTGAGCTGGTCGGAAGCCTTCTTCAGGGGCATTATGTGCAACTGGCTGGTCTGCCTGGCAGTGTGGCTCTCCATGGCGGCCAAAGACGGCATCAGCAAGATCCTGGGGATCATGATCCCCATTACCGCCTTCGTCGCCGCCGGCTTCGAGCACTCCATCGCCAACATGTATTTCATCCCCATGGGCATTGTGCTCAGCCAGAGCCCGGTACTCCAGCCGGCTCTCGATGCCGCCGTTTTGCAAGGATTAACGGTCTCCAATTTCTTCCTGAACAACCTGATCCCCGTCACCCTGGGCAACATCGTAGGGGGCGCCATCTTCGTGGGAGTAGCCTACTGGAGCGCCTATCTCCGGCCTGCTTCATCGAAAATGGCCAACGGGAGAATAACAAAATGAAGGAGGGTTGCCCGTGGAGAAAACAGTTAAGTGCCGTTACTGGAAAGAATATCAGGGCCTTAACGGCTGGGTAATGTTCTGCAGTGCCGGAGCCTACGCCAAGAAGTTGACCATAGCGGAAGCGGAAAGCCTGGGCTGCACTGCGGAACAGCGGGAAATTTGCGAGAAAATAATGCTGGGCCACGCGGGGTTTGGTCTGCTGCCGGAGATCGTGGCCGACCGGCCGGCGGACCGGGAACGCGCCGAGGAGCGGGAGATCACCGTTTAGCGCACCCCGGTGCCGGAGCAGCCTTCTAACGCAACCGGAACCGGAGCAACCGTTTAGCGCACACCGGAACCGGAGCAACCGTTTAACGCACAGCGAAATAAATATACCCTGATTTTAAAAATCAGGGTATATTTTTTATTTTGGCAAAATAAAGGATTTGCCTACAGCGTTACAGAATTAACAACTGACGTAAGTTTCTTGACCGGGAGTTGGCAAAATGTATATCAGCAAATTTGTGGCCCCGGAAATTATTTTCGGCATGGGCTCCCTGAATCAGGTTGGCGAGTGCTGCCTGCGCCTGGGGGCTTCCCGGGTTTTCTTCGTCGCCGATTGCGGCGTTATCCAGTACAAGTGGGTGGAGAAGACCCTCCCCTTCCTGGCCCGGTGCGGCTTGAAATACCAGGTCTGGTCCGATTTCTCCTCCAATCCCCGGGATTACGAGGTAGAAGAAGGAGCCCTGCTCTACAATAAAACCGGCTGCGACGCCGTGGTCGCCTTCGGGGGCGGCAGTGCCATCGACGCCGCCAAGGCCGTAGCCACCCTGGCCACCAATGGAGGCCAGATCAGGGATTACGAAGGGATCGATTTAATCCAAAAGCCCCTGCCTCCGCTAATCGTGATCCCTTCCACAGCGGGTTCCGGTTCCGAGGTTTCCCAGTTCAGCATTATTGCCGACAGCCAGCGCAAAATCAAGATGACCATTATCTCCAAGTCCCTGGTCCCGGATATCGATATCTGCGACCCGCTGGTCCTCTCCACCATCAACAGCCGGGTAACGGCCCACACGGGGATGGAAGCCTTGAGCCACGCCGTGGAGGCCTACCTCTCCCTGGCGGCCACGGATATCACCGACTTGCACGCCCTGCACGCCATCAAGTTGATTGCCGGCAACCTGCGCGCCTCGGTAGCCAGCCAGGTCAACGAGGCGGCCAAGGTGGCCATGGCCACCGCCAGCCTTCATGCCGGCCTGGCCTTCTCCAACGCCGCCTTGGGCCTGGCCCATGCCATGACCCACCAGGTGGGGGGGCTGCTGGATCTGCCCATCGGCGAGATCAGCGCCGTGCTCCTCCCCCACGTGATGCGCTTCAACATGATCGCCGCCCTGGACAAATATGCGGCCATCGCCCGGGCCATGGGCGCCAAGATCGACAACCTGACTCCCCGGGAGGCCGCAGAAAAAGCCATCGACATGGTGGTGGAGCTGGCCCGGGACGTGGGGATCCCCCGGGGCTTAGGTGAACTAAACCTGCCGGAGGAGGTCATTCCCGAGCTGAGCCGCAACGCCATCAAGGATGCCTGCTTCATCACCAACCCCCGGGATGCCGACGTGGAGGATATCATTAGAATATTCAAGGCCGCCCTTTAAGGAGGGTTAACCGGGCATGATCATCAAGAACAAGAGCATCTTAATCGAAAAACTAACGGGGGTGCACAGCTCCAAGAAATCCTATTACGTGGAGCTGAAGCAGAAGATTAAGGAGACCACCAAGCGGAACACCCAGCTGGACATTATCAACCAGCTGGCCAAGAGCATCGGCGTCGACATGTCCCCCCGGGAGATCGTGGAGAACATGATCCCGAAGCTGCAAACCCTGGTCCGCTTCGACCGGCTGGGGCTGTACGTGGTGGAAGAGAACAAGCTGGTCAGCCGGGGGCACTTCCTGGCGGACAACAAGAACAGCAGCGGCTACACCGCTCTGGATTCTCCCCTGGAAATTCCCCTCTTCCTGCCCAAGCAGAAGGAGTTGAACCGGAGCATCTGGCAGCTGCTGCGGGAGAAGAAGCCCCTTCTCTTCCAGAACGTAAGCCACCCCATCTCCCAGCTGGCGGTCAAGGAACAAAAGAGATACGCCGCCGTGCTCCTGATCCCCCTCCTGGTCAAGGAAAAGGTGATCGGGGTGCTGGAAATTGCCGGCACAAAGCCTTTCAACGAAGACGACCTCCCCTTCCTGGAGCAGGTGGCGGATCAACTGGCCGTCTGCCTGGAGAACGTGCGCCTCTACCACGAGGTCTGGAGGCACAAGCAGGAATGGGAGATAACCTTCTCCGCGGTGACGGACCTGCTGGTCTTTATTGACAAAAACTGCGAAATCCGGCGCCTGAACAAGTCGGCCATCGACTTTTTCACCCTTCCCGAGAAGAAATTGCTGGGCCGCAAATGCTATCATCTCTTCTTCGGCCGCGACACCAAGTGCAACCCCTGCCTGGCGGACCAGGTGCTGCAGACGGGGAAGACGGCCTACCAGCAGTGCCGCACCCGCTTCAACCGGGTCCTGGATATCTTCGCCTATCCCGCCTACACGGAGAAGGAGGAGCCGTACGGGGTTACCTATTATGCCAAGGATGTCACCCGCTTTGTGGACTCCATCAAGTTCGTCTCCCTGGGCGAGATGTCGGCGGGGGTGGCCCACGAACTGAACAGCCCCCTGACGGCTATTGTGGGAAACGCCCAGCTGCTGCTGCGGGAAACCCCCCCCTCGGATCCCCATTACCAGTTGATCAAGGACATTAACAACTGCGGCATGCGCTGCCAGCGGATCATCCAAAACCTGCTGACCTTCTCCCGCCAGGAGGAGTACACTTTTGAGCCGGTGCAGATCAACGACGTGGTGGAAAGCGCCTTGAGCCTGATCCAGTACCAGGTGGAGAAGAGCAAGATCAAGCTGACCCGCCGCCTGCAGCCGGATCTGCCCCCCATCCTGGGGAACGCCCACAGCCTGGAGCAGATCCTGATCAACCTGCTGCTGAATGCCAAAGACGCCGTGGAACAGAAGGAGAACGCCGAGATCTCCATCGCCACCATGATTCGCCCGGAAAACTTTATTACCGTGGAGGTCAGGGACAACGGCTGCGGCATCGAACCCGGCCATATACCCCATATTTTCGACCCCTTCTATACCACCAAAAAGGTGGGGAAGGGAACGGGCCTGGGGCTCTCCGTCAGCCTGGGCATCGCCCAATCCCACGGGGGGATTATCGACGTGGAGAGCAGCCCCGGGGAAGGCAGCTGCTTCAGCCTGATCCTCCCCATCAACAAGGATAATCATCATGAAGATGATGATAAAGAAACAGAGAAATAAGCTGGAGTTGAATGACCATGACCCACAAGCCCTGTTTTCTAATTGTCGATGACGAGCAGGAGGTGTGCAACTTTTTCGGCTACCTGCTCCGGAAAAAAGGCTACCAGGCCCTCAGCGCCAATACCGGCAGCGAAGCCCTGGCCCTGCTGAAAAAACACCGCTTCAATGTGGCCCTGGTGGACCTGATGCTCCCGGACAGCGACGGCCTGACCATCCTGAAGGAGATCAAGAAAGAGCAGCCCCAGTGCGAGGTGATCATCATTACCGGCTACTCCACGGTGAAATCCGCCGTGGAGGCCATTCAGCTGGGAGCTTACGACTACCTGGAGAAGCCCTTCGTGGACATCGATGAAATGGAGAAGCTCATCGACCGGGCCTTAAACATCCGGCTGGAGCAGGAGCGGATGGCTGAAATCCACCGCCAGTACGGCTTCATCGTGGGGAAGAACCAGAAGATGCTCAACCTCCTGGCGGCGGCCCAGAAAATAGCCAAAAAGAATATTACCGTCCTGATCCAGGGGGAAACGGGAACCGGCAAGGAGGTCCTGGCCCGGTACATCCATGCCGTGAGCCACCGCAGCGACCGGCCTTTCCTGGCCTTTAACTGCGGCGCCTTTACTGAAACTCTCCTGGAGAGCGAGCTCTTCGGCCACGAAAAAGGGGCCTTTACCGGGGCTACCGGGAGGAAAAGAGGGATTTTCGAGCTGGCCCACCGGGGAACCCTCTTCCTGGATGAAATCGACTCCGCCAGCCCGGCCATCCAGATCAAGCTGCTGCGCATCCTGGAAACGGGAGAGTTTTTGAGGGTGGGGGGCGAAGAGCTGGTCAAGGTGGATGTGCGCATCATTACCGCCACCAATACCGACCTGGCCTCCCAGGTGGAGGCGCACAAATTCAGGGAAGACCTCTTCTACCGGCTGGACGTGGCCTCCCTGACCATCCCGCCCCTGCGGGAGCGGAAGGAGGACATCCCCCTCCTGGTCAACTACTTCCTGGAGCGGGAAACAGTGGAGAAAGGCCTGCCCGCCAAGAGAATGGACGCTGAGGCCATGGAGCTGCTCTTGAAACACCCCTGGCCCGGGAACATTCGGGAACTGGCCAATACCATCGCCCAGGCGGTAGTCTTCAGCAAAGGCCCGGTCATTTATGTCAGCGATCTTCCCCCCCGCATCCGGCGGGAGGAAGCCGTAGAGGCGTCCAAAAAAGAGGAGCCCGCCGCCGCCAAGCCGGCGGTTCTGATCCCCTCGGATCACCCGGAGAAGGAAAAACTGGCCGAACTGCTCCAGCAGTTCGAAGAACTGCTCCTGGAGAAGCTGGAGATAAAAAAGGGCTTTGACCTGAAGACCTTGCAGGAAAGCCTCAAGGGGTGGGTGGATCGCTTAAGCAGCCAAATCATCGCCAAGGCCCTGGAGGCCACCTACGACAACCAGACCAAGGCTGCCCGGCTGCTTCACATTACGCCCCGGGCCTTGCGCTACTCCAGGCAGGAAAAAAAATCTGCTCCAGAATAAGAAGGGAAGCTCCGCCGCCGGGATGGCCTATCCTCCGGCGCGGGGAGGGGATGGAAGTCCGCCCTGCGAGGCCGCGGGCCGGGCTTATTCTCCCTTTAGGGCGGCGATGGCCCGGCGGGCCAGCAAGTCGCACCGGTTGTTATAGGGATTGTCTCCGTGCCCTTTTACCTTCAGCCATTCAACCTGGTGCCCCTTGGCCAGGAACCGCAGCTCCCTCCAGAGGTCCTGGTTCTCCACCGGCTTGCCCGCCACCGTCTTCCAGCCGTTGCGCTCCCAGCGGTCCAGCCAGCCCTGCCGGAAAGCGTTGATCAGATAAGCGCTGTCGCTGAAGAGCCTGATCCGGCAGGGCTGCTCCAGGGATTGCAGCGCCTTCACGGCCGCCAGCAGCTCCATGCGCTGATTGGTGGTATGCGCCTCCCCGCCGCTGATCTCCCGCTCCCGGCCGTCGGCGTCGATAATCACCGCCGCCCAGCCCCCGGGCCCCGGGTTCCCCGAACAAGCCCCGTCCGTATAGATCTCTACCTGCCGGCTTTCCTTCACTCTTCCCCGCCTCCATAAAGTCGTTCCAGCTCTTGCAGGACCCGGCCCAGTTCCTCAATTTTGCTTCCGTAGCCGGCCCAGTCTCCCTCTCTTTGGCGCTCCAGGGCTTCTTCGAAAAGCTGCCGGGAGCGTCTTGCCAGGGAGGCCATCTGGGAATCTCCTTCTCCCGGCCCGGGCTCTTCCGGCACCCCCGGGGAGGAGGGGTCCGGCTCGCCGGGTTTAAGGGGCCCTTCCCCCCCAAACAAGCGGGCCAGGGCCTGCTCCAGGCTCTCTTCCATCACCACCGTCTCCCCGTGGACCACGATAACCCGGGAGAGCTGCGGGACACCCCCTCCTTCGGACTCCAGGAAAATCGGCTCCACGTAAAGGACGGAGTCGTTAATGGGCAGCACCAGCAGATTGCCCCTGATCACTCGGGAACCGTGCTGGTCCCACAGGGTCAGTTGCTCGGTAATCACCGTATCCTGGTTGATCAGGTTTTTGATCTGCCGCGGGCCGAAGGTGATCCGGCCTTTGGGGAAAAGGAAAAGCTCCCCTTTTCCGTAGTTGGCTCCGTCGCAGCGGGCGACCATCCAGGCAATCATGTTATCCCTGCGGGCCGGGGTAAAGGGGAGAATCAGAACAAACTCCGGTTTTTCATAGCCGGGCAGCTGCAGGATGGTGTAGTAGGGTTCCATGGGCTGTTCGTCATTTTCCAAGGGAATGTTCCAGAGGTCTTCCGAAGTATAGACAATATTGGGATCCGTAGAATGATAGAGGGTTAGCCGGCGGGACTGAATGTTAAACAGCCCCTCCGGATAGCGCAGGTGCTGGACCAGGCCTTCCGGCATCTCTTCCCGGGGGCGGAAAAGATCCGGGAAGATGCGGCGGTAGGTTTCCGCCAGGGGATCTTCAGGATCCATCAGGTAGAAGTCAACGCTGCCGTGGTAGGCATCCACCACTGCCTTGACGGAATTGCGAATATAGTTGATCCGCCCCAGGGGAGCGGAATAGGGGTAGCGATCAGTAACGGCATAAGCGTCCTGGATCCAGAAGAGGCGCCCCTGGCTGAGGACAATGTAGGGATCTTCGTCGTATTGCAAAAAGGGAGCCAGCTTGGTAATCCGGGTCTTGATCTGCCGGTCGAACATGATCCGGCTCTCCCCCGTCAGCTCCCCGGAGATCAGGATCCGGTAATCGCCGAACTTCAGGGCAAAAAGGAGCCGGCGCCAAAGGGAGTTGAGGGGAATGCCGCCCTTCCCCTGGTACGTGGTATAGACGTTTTCGCCATCGGTGGTGCCGTAGTGGAATTCCCGGGTCCTGGTCTTGACGATCACATAATCGCCGGTGATTTCCCCATAGTAGATGGAGGGCTCCTCTATCTCCATGCCCTCGACAGCCGTTACCGGAACATCTTGAACGAAGTAGATGGGATTCCCGCTGGAGGTTACTTCGGTCACCGGGCTGACGGCAATCCCGTAGCCGTGGGTGTATTGGAGGTGCATATTTACCCAGGTCTGGGCTTGAGAGGAGAGGAGGCTTTTGTCCAGTTCCCGGGCGGAAAGCATCACCTGGCGATAATCTTCCCCGACCTGGTAGCGATCCACATCTACGTCTACAAAGCGGTAATACTGGCGCAGGGCTTGCAGTTGGTTTAGGGTAGTGAGCAAGGGGCGGTAATCCCAGAGGCGCACGTTGTTCATGGTCCCCGGGTTTTCCTGCAGGTCAGCCCAGGAGAGCTCGCCGGCAGCGGCGAACTGGCGGGTGCTGAACCGGTCCAGGCCGTAAGCCCGGCGGGTAAAGGTGATATTATGGGCAATATATTCCTTTTCGTAGGCAAATTCGCTGGGATCCACCATCAGCTTCTGCACGGCCCCGGGCAGGATCCCCCCCAGGAGGGAGGCCCCAACTATGGCCAGCACGCCGTAGAGAAGAAGGCGCGGGCGCCTCAGGAAGGCGTTAACCAGGAAGGCCGCGGCGACCAGCGCCGCCAGCACCATTAAAACATTTAAAACGGGGACCCTGACGTGGACGTCGGTATAGCCGGCGCCGAAAAGGTATTCCTTCTCCCCCTTGGAAAGAAGGAGTTCCAGCTGTTGAAGGCGGTACCCCCAGGCCTTAAGCCCCAGGATGCCGGCCAGCAGCGCCGAAACATGCCCCAGGCCGACGGAGGGGATGTAGACCAGGCGCTGCCCCAGCCGGGTGGGAGGGTTTAAAATCAAATAGATCAGCCCCACCAGGATCAGGGGGACCGCCAGGGCTATCATCAGGTAGCCGTAAAGAAAGCGGTAAAAGGGAAGTTTAAAGACATAAAGGGAGAGATCGTTATGGAAAATCGGATCCGCCTGTTGAAAAGGGGTGGCGTGGATAAACTGGAGCAGATCCATCCAGTGTTCGGGAGTATAAAGGGAAAGGAGAAAGGAGAGGACCAGGGCGACGACCAGATAAATCTTGTTTAAGCGCCGGGGCACAAGAAAACGCATGAAGCCGCCGGCCATCAGCTTTTCCCTAAGGGAGAGGTTGGGGAAGCGGCGGATCTCTCGGCGGGTTGCCAGCAGGTTGATCCACAGGAAGGCAAATAAAAAAAGCCAGCATGCCAGAAAAATTCCCCCGCGGGCCATTAGGCGGGTCCAGTAGACGCCTTCCGCCTCCAGCTCCTGGAACCACATCAGATCGACCAGCATATTGATGCCGGCCGCCACAATTAACAGTCCCAGAACGATGGCGGCAATCCAGCCGATGATTTTTCGGTTCACTTAACTGGCCACTCCTCTCCGGCAGCTTATTATTTGAACAGCCTGTTATAGCTTTAATTGTAACTTAACGGCCGGGCGGCTGTCAAAGAAAACCAAGGCTCCC
>ERZ773359.2986-NODE-2986-length-20247-cov-7.193641_pt1 | contig 20247 bp, 19 predicted proteins | sample MGYA00374955_ERZ773359 | MGnify/ENA primary metagenome ERZ773359 (study PRJEB29098, sample SAMN04486028) | biogas fermenter metagenome | study: EMG produced TPA metagenomics assembly of the Biogas fermentation microbial communities from Germany - Plant 4 DNA1...
AGCTACCGTTTGATGACCGAGGTAATTTACACACTAATTTGGACTTGACTTATTTTTAGTCAAATCTATTCTTTATAAAAATTAATATTTAATTAAGGAGCTTGTCATGTTGCAGAACGTTAATGAAGGTTGATGAAAATGTTATGAAATTTTATTTAAGTCAATCTACAGAAGAAACGATTAAACGTTTTTAGTTATTAAACCTGATATCGCCTAAATATTTAGTAAATACTGTTTTTTAATCGCTCTAGAATACTACATATACCAAACTAAAACCTGCAGTTGTAATATTTTTGATGTCGCAACCGGTGGTTGACAGTTATCAAAGCCCGGTTGGTGGCACCGCAACCGTAACTTTTGGTACTATGACACGGAAAGGAGTGTCATTCGTGAATATAGCAGACAGAATTCGAAACTTGAGAAAAGCCAGGGGAATATCCCAGGAGGAATTTGCGGACCAAATCGGAGTCTCTCGTCAGGCCGTATCCAAATGGGAGAGTGAACAAAGCACGCCAGATATTGAGAAGATCATTCTTATCAGCGACTTCTTTGGAGTAACTACCGACTATCTCTTAAAAGGCATTGAGCCACAGCAACATGAAGTAAGAAGGAAGCCGGACGCCGGCATCTTTTCCATCGTTGGAACGGCTCTGAATATAATCGGAGTCATTGTGGCCATGTGGATATGGTATGAGGAGCGCAGGCCTCTGGCCGCAGCGGTGGGACTTATCCTAATGACCATTGGATGCGTGATCTTTGCCATTGGGCAGTGGATCGGTAACGGCGAAACGAAGGCAAAGGCGAAAAAGCTATTTTGGATCATTAATATCTGGACCCTTCCGCTTATACCCATTTCCATGTTCATGGGCATGGCGGGACGCCTCTTTCTCTATTATATAGGTGGTTTTGTACCTTTTTTCAGATATGGAAATCCTTTTATTACACACGGGCTGTTCTGGCTTATCTACTTTGGAATCTGCGTCCTTGTCGAGATTTGGATCATCAAAAAGTATAAACCTATTTGAAGTGGGCTGTGTTTGAAGATCGTTTCCAGGACTCCACGTAGTTTTAATCCCTTGTTGTTATGATTCAATAGATTCATCATGATAATAAAAAATCCGAACCTTTCTCCTATCGGAAAATGTTCGGATTTTTTGGTGGGAGAAGGTGGATTCGAACCACCGAAGTCATCGACAACAGATTTACAGTCTGCCCCCTTTGGCCGCTCGGGAATTCTCCCATAAACCTTTTTTTCGGCTCATTCGCGAACCGCATTAACTATATTACATGAGGTTTGTATCTCTTGTCAACCCCTTTATCAACTTTTTTATCATTGGTAATTTATCATTATAACTTGTTTTTTGTCAAAAAATAAGGACAGTTATATCACTGTCCCAAGCCGGAACTCATTGTTCTGATAAATTCCGGCCATGTATATACTTTCCTGTTCACAACTCCGAATAAATTTTCATTAGTCAGCAGGGGCACTACAAGTTTTTCATTTTCAGCTTGTGTCAGTACGATAAAATCAGTCCCGTAATTAATGTCCGCTATAATCATTTCCGCTTTATTATCGTATTCATAGCCTGCTTCTCTTATTATTCCTGATATTGCGTTTGCGTCAAAGAGTTCATACAGTTCTGAACCTATAAAACTGCCGTTTTCCAATGAAGAAACAGTAAACTCCCTTTCTTCAACCGAATAAACATTACCACTTCCCAATTCTGAAGTCTTTGAGGGATTGATATCTGCTTCCGCAACAGTTAAAACAACATCAATAATACCGTCCTGATTTTTCAGCGGTAAAGCCCAGTAACCCTCGCCGCTCAATAATTCATGGTAATCGTCTGCCTTCTGCAGTGTTTCAGCATTAACTCCGCTTTTTGGCAGGGTATAAATACGGGTAATGCCTTCTTGATAAAGACTCAGATTTGTCCCGTTTTTCAGGTTATATTGATCTGCTATGGCCGTAAAAAGTATAACCATTTTATCCGGGGCCAGTTTTTTGCTATTGGCGGATCGATTTTCCGAGGAATTCAGTACAGCGGCACCTTCACCAAAACGCATCACCGTTAAACCATCTGCCTGCTCTTCAGATTTTTGATTCCCTTTTTCCAATAGTTTCGGACTTTCAGTCGCCTCCTGCGGAGCGGCAAAGTCATAACTTGTGACCTGATTATCTGAAGTTATATCAGATGTGGCTACTTCTGCAGGTGCTGCAGCAGCTGACGGAACAGGTTCCTGCAGAGCGGCTGACATACCGCTGTCCATCTTTTTCGTAAAAAGCCCTCTGCTGTTTAAAATAAGCGCCAAAACCAAAGCTCCTGCCGCCAGAGGGGCACCCAGCTTATATGTCATGGTCATAAACTTTCCTAATTTATTCTTTTGTCTTTTTTCTATTTCTGCCTGGCATTTTTCCAAAGTAGCATTAATAAGATTATCCGAGGCTTTTATGTTCGACAGTCCTGATTTTAAAGTCTCTTTAATCATGTCATCAGTAACAGATAACGTTAATCTTCTATCATTTGATTCAGCCATGAGCCTCACCTCCAATCATGTCGTGAAGCAGTGTCCTTGCTTTGAACAGCCTACTTTTCACGGTTCCCCCCGGAATCTTTAAAACTTTTGCGATGTCATTAACCCCCATCTCCTGGTAATAAAAGAGAAGAATAACCTCCCTGTATTTGTCCGGCAGTTTCATAATAGAATTTATCAGGGCTTGTTTCTCTCTTCTTTTTTCAATTATTTCTTCAGTATCACTGTCGGACGAATATGTAATAAAGTCATCTGTTACAACAACACGCCTTTTCCAGGCACTTCTCATATAATCTCTGCAAACGTTAACTGCAATACTGATAATCCAGGTTTTTTCGCTGCTCTCACGGCGGTAATTCGAATAAGAACGGACAACCCTGAGAAACGTTTCCTGGAACACATCTTCTGCCAACTCTTTTGATTTAAGTATAACCGTGGCTATTCGTAAAACATCATTGCCATATTCCTCGACCAGTCGAGATATCTCTTTGTTCATATCTGGAGGAGTCAAAATTCCAGCTCCCTCCTTCGCTTTATTTGACGAATAATATATGTTTTTGGTTCATAAATAGAATTATACTTTAATGCTACAATCTTTGAAAGACTTATTATTTATACATAGAGTCTGGGATTATTCTTTTCTTAAGAATATAATACTGTAATATGACGGCACAATCATATATAATATCATTGGTAATCATGTAAAGATAAAGTGTTTACTTTACATAAAAAATTACACTATACGGAAGGAAAGATCTTATGGAACGTCAGGTTAGAACTCGTTTTGCGCCAAGCCCCACCGGGTACATGCATATTGGAAACTTGCGCACTGCATTATATGAATATCTTATTGCAAAATCCCAAAACGGCAAGTTTATCTTACGTATTGAAGATACCGATCAGGAACGTTTGGTGGAAGGCGCCGTTGATGTTATTTACAATACCCTGAAACTATGCGGCATGAAGCATGATGAAGGTCCTGATATAGGCGGTCCTTATGCGCCGTATGTGCAAAGCGAAAGAAAGGATACTTACATTCCCTATGCCATGGAATTAATTGAAAAGGGGCATGCCTATTATTGTTTTTGTTCCAAGGAAAGGCTGGACGCCCTGAGGGCTGAATGTGAGAAGAAGAACCAGACATTTATGTACGACCGTCATTGTCTAAACCTTTCAAAGGAAGAAATAGCGGAAAAATTAAGAAACAAGGAACCCTATGTCATTCGTCAGAAGATGCCCAGGGAAGGCACAACAACCTTTGAAGACGTTGTTTACGGCAAAATAACGATTGAAAACAGTATGCTGGAAGATCAGATCCTGATCAAGAGCGACGGTCTTCCCACATATAACTTCGCCAACGTCATAGATGACCATCTCATGCATATTACGCATGTTGTAAGAGGAAGCGAATATCTTACCTCAACGCCGAAATATAATCTCCTGTACGAAGCGTTTGGCTGGGAGATCCCGGTTTACGTCCACCTTCCCCTGATAGTTAAGCCGGATGGGTCGAAAATTTCCAAGCGTAAAGGCGATGCCGGTTTTGAGGATTTGCTCCAAATGGGTTACCTTGTGGAAGCCATAATCAATTATATAGCGCTCCTGGGCTGGTCTCCCGACACGAATCAGGAGATTTTTACACTTTCCGAGCTGGAAAAGGTATTTAATATCAAGAATATAAGCAAATCGCCGTCGGCTTTTGACATGGATAAGCTAAGATGGTTCAATGCTCAGTATATCAGGGCAAAGAGCGCTGAAGAATTCCACCAACTCGCCCTGCCCTACCTTACAAAAAGTATATCCAATAAGGAAATAGATTTATTCAAGGTAAGCAGGTTATTGCAGGCAAGGACCGAGGTCCTGAGCGAAATCCCCTCCAAGGTAGGCTTTTTCAATGAATTATGCGATTACGATCTCAACATCTATGTTCACAAAAAAATGAAAACTAATTTGGAAAGTTCACTTAATAGTTTAAAGGAAGCTGTTCCCGTTCTGGAGGGTATACAAGATTGGAATGAAACCTCAATCCATGACAGTCTTATAGCCCTGGCAGAACGCCTCGGCATCAAGAACGGACAAATGCTCTGGCCTATTCGTACCGCCATTACAGGCTGGGAAGTAACCCCCGGAGGAGCTATCGAAATAGCCGATATACTTGGCAAAAACGAGACTTTGAGAAGGATAAGAATAGGTATAGAACGACTGGAAAAGGCATTGGCCGCAGCTGAATAATAACGTACGATCATTCAAGGGCTGTCAATAAATCCGGAATGTCATTGCTATGAATATATGAAGCCATAGCTTATGTCATGAAAACCCGGATGTGACAGCCCTTAATTGTACCCTGATATCGTTTCCGGATACCTTTTATTGCTATTATATACTTATTTATATGCCTTTGAATTTTAATTAACAGAATTTACTGGTTGAACCTGTCCCTCATCATCGTTTACAATAGGTGTGCCCAACAGGGCACCCACAAACACCGAATCCATTTTATGGAGCGGGGAACAGGAAACAGGAATTCAAAGTCTTAAAGGCCTTTAACCTTTAAAATGAGATAACTGCTGCTAATACAGTTTGGGGCTGATAAACAGAGTTTTATTTAATTTTGAACATAAAAAACATGTGGGTATCCTCTTTCCTGAATAGTTCCTCGCAGGCAGTTTAAGAAAGGAGATATCTATGAAAAAATATTTGATCATAGGAGCGTCAGCTCTTATTATATTATCCGGGATAATTGGCTTCGGCCTTAATTCCGAACCTGCAGATACAATGCAAAGTATGGATACATTGGTATCTTCGGCGGCAGAGCCGGAGGCTGAGGAAGACAGACAACAAATAATACCGTACCTGGTACCGGACTCAACTCCCTCATCCCCTACTCCAACAGCAACACCCATACAATCGCCGACACCTGAACCAACACCAACGCCTGCGCCTAAAACAACGCCTAAGGCAACTTCAAAGGCAACGCCCAAGACAACATCCAAGGCAACACCTAAGGCGACGACAAAGCCAACTACAAAACCTTCGCCCAAGGCACCGGCCGCCACTCCAGCTGCAAGTTCCAATAAGGAACCTTCCCAAAAAGCTTTGGCTATTATAAATACGGCAAAAAGCTACCTGGGGGTCCCTTATGTTTGGGGAGGAACCACACCTGACGGATTTGACTGTTCAGGCTTTATCCAATATGTTTTTGATAAACATGGCATAACACTGCCAAGGGTAACTGCTGATCAATATAAAGCCGGCACAAGTATATCAAAGAGCGATCTTATTCCCGGCGATCTTATTTTCTTTGAAACCTATAAGGCAGGACCATCCCATGTCGGTATATATATTGGGAACAACCAATTTATACATGCAAGCTCGGGAAAGGGTGAGGTAACTATTTCAAACCATACGTCCGCCTATTACACCGAACATTATATCGGCTGCATAAGAGTAATCAAGTAGTAATAAAGTCAGGTAGCAATAAAGGAGCTGTGTTAACCATTTAGTGCACAGCTCCTTCTTTTTATAACTTTATTTATTAAAGATCCTTATTATATAAGCTAAAATCTGTAATACAGTACTTTGACATTGTGTCTTTAATGGCTAATCCTGTTTTGCCTGTACCACCAGCCTGTGGGAACCCACTCCCGGCGGATGACAGGTGAATACTGTCAATATCTTGTCGGTGCCGTTCTTTTCAATTATTGAAAAGTCATCAGGTTCTATGATTTTCGTCGCATAAACCGTATAATTCAATGTTTTGTCCCTGGTCCGGACAGTAATTTTATCCCCTATATCCAGTTCGTTCAGCCGATTCAGGTATTTGCCGAAGGTATAGCTGCGATGTCCTGCCAACACACAATTGCCGGCTTCATCGAAGTTATCGGTATACGGGAGTCTTCCGACAGCCACCCGCAGAGTATCTTCATCTACTCCGTCCATTATCAGCATCTTTACATCTATTTTCGGAATAATCAAAATCCCTGTGGTACGCTTCAGCATTTCCTCCTTGCTCATCCTTGGCTTACTGACCGGCACCATCGACTCTAAATATTCATCCTGGGTCGTTTCCGGCGAAGGAGTAATCGTTTGAGCCGGTCCAGTGTTTCCGTTTAATTCGGGAGGAATATAAAAGGCCCCCACATCTTCATCCTCTATGCTTGATAACGCGTCTTCCGATTGTTTCAAAAACTCGTCAATGACAGCGTTATTCCGCTTCGTATTAATATAAGTCTTAACGGCAGGAACCAGGATCAAGAGTATCCCTACCACTATCAACACTGCTGAGAGAATTTTACGGATATTTATCCGACGTTTTTCATTCCTGTCTATACGCCATCACCCGTTCTCTTTATTCTTTGCGTTTCTGCGCTTTTCCAGCCATTCCTTTATTTTTGCTTCATATCCGTTGGAAGACGGATGGTAATAGAACGTACCCCGCATTATATCAGGCATGTATTCCATGTCATTCACGATATGGCCGGGATAATCATGGGCATATTTATATCCTACATGATAACCCAGTTCTTCCATTCCTTTGACCGGGGCATTCCTAAGATGCATGGGGACTTCTCCGGTATTCTTATGCTCCACATCATACAAAGCATCGTCAAGAGCCTTATAGGTAGAATTGGATTTCGGGCTTGTAGCCACCATAACTGCAGCCTGGGCCAATAATATCCTGGCCTCCGGCATGCCTATCATATGGATGGCCTGGGCGGCGGCAGTCGCCAAAATCAGCGCATTTGGGTTTGCCATGCCCACATCCTCGGATGCGCAAATCATGATACGCCTGGCCAGGAATTCAGGATCTTCTCCTGCATAAAGCGCCCTTGCCAAATACAAAATTGTAGCGTCCGGGTCGCTGCCTCTCATTGATTTTATAAAAGCGCTGATATTATCGTAATGCTGTTCCGAAGATTTATCGAATCTGACTGCCTTTTTCTGTATACAATCAATTATAACATCCGGAGTGATACTGTAAACTCCGTCCTCATTCATATCGGTAGTAAGAACGGCCAGTTCCAGCGCATTTAATGCAATACGCGCATCCCCGCCCGACAATTCGGCAAGGAGCGTTACCGCCTCTTCGTCTATATCTATTTTAAGGTTTCCCAGTCCTCTCTCCTTATCGGTTACAGCCATATTTACGATTTTTATGATATGCTCCTTTTTCAACGGTTCCAGCATAAAAACCGTGGATCGGGAAATCAATGCCTTATTGACTTCGAAAAATGGATTTTCGGTAGTTGCTCCGATCAGTACGACCGTACCGTCCTCAACATGCGGAAGAAGCGCGTCCTGCTGCGCCTTGTTGAAACGATGGATTTCGTCTATAAACAGAACCGCCCTGCCGTTAGGATTCAAAAAGGTATTTTGGGTATCTTCCACTATTTGTTTAATGTCCTTTACTCCTGCGGTAACGGCATTCAGTTTGTAAAAGGAAGCTTTTGTAGTATTGGCTATGATCCTTGCGATCGATGTTTTCCCTGTCCCCGGAGGTCCAAAAAGTATGATAGAAGATATTTTATCTGCTTTGATCATTCTGTTGAGCAGTTTGCCGGGTCCTATTATATGTTCCTGTCCCACGAACTCGTCCAGGTTTCGCGGGCACATTCTATACGCCAGAGGTTCCTTTTTCCCCGTCATTATCACCACCAGCCTTTTTCCTTCTTCTTTTCTTCGGCAGTAAACCAAAAGCCTCCAATACTTTCTCCTTATTTTCCTTTTCGTATTTCTCAAACATGTCGGGCCGCTTATCCCTCGTTCTTTCCAGCATTTTTAAATAACGCCATTTCTCAATATTGGCATGATGGCCTGATAATAAAATATCCGGCACCTTCTTGCCCCTGAACTCATAAGGTCTCGTATATTGGGGAAACTCCAAAAGACCTTCGTAATGCGACTCTTTAAGATAAGATTCATCTGAGCTCAAAACACCTTCAACAAGCCGGCTTACAGCATCTATCAGGACCATTGCCGGAAGTTCCCCGCCTGTTAAGACATAATCCCCTATTGAGATTTCCTCATCGACTATTTCTTCTAAAACTCTTTCATCGACTCCCTCGTAATGCCCGCATACAATAATGAGCCTTTCCTGGTCTTTCAGCTCTTTTACAAGACTTTGGGTCAGAACCTTTCCCTGGGGGCTCATATAAACAGTCTTTGGCTTTACAGGGCTCAGTTTTACCGCGTACTCCCACGCATCGAACAATGGCTGGGGAGTCATGATCATTCCGGCTCCGCCGCCATAGGGATAATCGTCTACCTTTTTGTGTTTATCCAATGAAAAATCTCTGATATTTATGGTATTTACCGTTATTATTCCCTTTTCCCTTGCTCTTCCGATAATGCTTTCGTTTAAGAACCTGTCAATACTCTCTGGGAAGAGGGTCAATACATCAAATATCATCAATCAAACCCTCCGGAAGGTTTACCTGCATCCGTTTCCCTTCAATATCAACATTTTCCACCACGGACTTCAATGCCGGGATAAGGATTTCTCTGTTATCATCGTCCTGGACAACATAAACATCGTTACTTCCTGTTTCCAGAACATCCACCAGCCTACCAAGCAGTTTGTCTTCCTCGTAAACATCCATTCCGATCAAATCGCACATAAAGTATTCGTCTTCTTCCAGTTCTATGGCATGCTTGCGCTGGACCAGGAGATCCTGCCCTTTTAATTTTTCGGCGTCATTCATGGTTTCGATCCCTTTTAGTTTCATTAGTACGAATCCTTTATGTATCCTGCAGCCTAAAACCCTGAATTCTTTATAAACTCCCTCATATTTTGTCGTTACAAAAAGTAGGTAATCAAAACGCGATATATCCGATGTTATCGGCATTACCTTAAGCTCCCCTTTGACGCCATGGGTGTTTACTACTTTCCCGACTACAAGATAATCGTTTTTCATAATCCTGCTCCCTGTACTGAATAATGTATCAAGATATTCCCATAGATTATACATTCTATTGAAAGGAAACACATTTATCGTTTTATTGCTTTAATAATTGCTATATTAAGTCGGAAACACTTAATCTATATTCAAAATCCCCGGTTTTCCGGGGATTTTACTGATAAAATCGATCAGCCTTCAACAGGTTTAATTACGTCTTTTATTGCCCATTTCTTTATTGTTACCTTTGTACGTTCTACGCTTGTTTCAAAGGTTACTTCGTCATCCTTTATATTTATGATTTTCCCGGCCAGTCCGCCGATTGTAACAATCTGATCACCTACAACAGCACTTGCAATCGTCTCTCTCAACTTCTTTTCTTTTCTTCTCTGCGGAACAATTAAAATAACGTACATTAAAGCCAATGGTATAATCAGAGCCAATGATTGGATCCATTGTCCTCCTCCGGCCAAATCTGCGCCCGATGCGTTAGGGTCTGCGGCAGGCGCCTCTGCGGCAAGCAGCAATAAGCTTGATAAAAAGTTCATATACAACCTCCATAATATTTGTTAAATGCTTCAAATTTCGCTTGATACATCGACATTATACAGTATTTGAAACAGGTTATCAATTATAAAATGATTTTATATCAATATTTCCGATAAAGTTGTCTTATCATGCTGTCATCCTTAAGGCTGTTCGGCCTAATATCCCAACCTTTCAAAAACTTCTTTCCTGAAATCCAAAAGCCTGTCATTCCTGATGGCTTCTCTCACATCCTCCATCAGCCTGATCAAGAATCTTAGATTATGCCAGGTGGCAAGACGCAGCCCCAATATTTCCCCGCATTTGAACAAGTGCCTGATATAAGCCCTGGTAAAGTTCCTGCACGCATAACAATCGCAGTTCTCATCCATCGGCGAATAATCCCGGGCATATTTTGCATCCCTGATTATTATTCTCCCCCTGGAGGTAAAAACCGTTCCGTTCCTTCCTATCCTGGTAGGCAGCACACAGTCGAACATGTCAATGCCGCGTATGGCACCTTCTATAAGATAATCAGGGCTTCCCACTCCCATGAGATATCGCGGCTTGTCTTCCGGCAGGCAAGGCACGGTCATTTCCAACATCTCATTCATAATATTGCCCGGTTCTCCTACACTTAAACCTCCGATGGCATAACCGGGAAAATCCAGTTCAGTAATTTGCTTTGCGCTTTCTATCCTTAAATCTTTGAAAGTGCTCCCCTGGACTATGCCGAAAAGCGCCTGTTCATCCGGCCTGGCATGTGCTTCTTTGCATCTTTTAGCCCACCTTGTGGTCATCTCCATTGATTTTTTTGCATATTCGTATTCACACGGGTAGGGCGTGCATTCATCAAAACACATTATTATATCTGCTCCGAGATCATTCTGAACACCTATTGAGATTTCCGGCGACATAAACTTCTTGGAGCCGTCAATATGCGAACGAAAAGTAACTCCTTCCTCTTTAATGTCCCGGATATCGCTCAGCGAAAACACCTGGAAGCCGCCGCTGTCTGTCAAAATTGCGCGGTCCCAGTTCATGAATTTGTGAAGGCCTCCGGCTTCTTTTACAAGCTCCTGTCCCGGCCTTAAGAAAAGATGATAGGTATTGCTCAAAATAATATTGGCGCCGATTTCTTTCAATTCGTCAGGCGACATACCTTTGACCGTAGCCTGTGTCCCGACAGGCATAAAAACAGGTGTGTCAAAACTGCCATGGGGCGTATGCACCCTGCCCAGTCTTGCGCCTGATTGTTTACATGTCTTAATGAGTTCGTATCTTACTGGGGTCATATTATTCCTCGCTGTTCTTAAGTGCTTTTTGATTAATTAGTTTTTTACTGTTCACCATCTTACCATATTTCGGCCAATTTGTCCCTGACTCCTTTACTTTTATCCGGCCGTTTGCCGTTTTTGCCCGGCTTAAATTCCCCGGTATTCTTTGTATTATTCCCGCGATTATCCTGATATTATCATTGGTACTGCATGTCCGCAATATGCCTGTTTTTAAACTGGTATTTCAATATAATAGCTTATAAAAAGAGATAAATCCGACATGTTCAAATACTTGAACCAGTCGGTTCATATTATCCGGAAAAGCCTTACTGCGGTTGTTATGATGAAGCATACCAACATTCCCGTTATTGCCGGTACAAGGAACGATATGATCGTCCACTTCCAGCTTTGTGTCTCTTTTTTTATTGTCAGGAAAGTGGTGCCGCAAGGCCAATGCATTAACGAGAATATTACGAAACATACGGCTGTCAGCCATGTCCATCCGTTATTTCTTAACAGTTCGCCAAGCTGATATAGATTTTCCAGTTCCATCAGGCTTCCCTGCGACATATAACTCATGATAATGATGGGGATTACGATTTCATTGGCGGGAAACCCCAGGATAAATGCCGTCAGGATATAGCCGTCAAGCCCGATAAGCTGGGCAAACGGGTTCAAGAACCCCGCGCAATGAGCCAGGATACTCATATCACCAACTGTAATGTTGGCCATTAACCATATAATAAGACCGGCGGGAGCTGCCACTATGACAGCCCTGCCCAGAACAAACAAAGTCCTGTCAAATATCGATCTTGCGATAACTTTGCCTATTTGAGGCTTCCTGTAAGGCGGCAGCTCCAGGGTAAAGGATGAAGGAAGACCTTTAAGTATCGTTTTAGAAAGTATCTTTGACAATAACAGCGTCATTATAATACTGAAAACAATAAGCATGGTAAGAATAAATGCTGATACCAATGACCTGAAAGCCCCTGAAAAATAACCGGCAAAAAATATGGCGATGATGGTTATAAGAGTAGGGAATCTGCCGTTACAGGGAACGAAAGTATTGGTTATTATGGCAATCAGCCTTTCCCTTGGCGAATCAATGATCCTGCATCCTACTACTCCGGCGGCATTGCAGCCGAAACCCATGCACATAGTCAGTGCCTGTTTCCCGTGAGCGCAGGCCTTCTTAAAGAAATTATCCAGGTTGAACGCTATCCTGGGCAAATACCCCAGGTCCTCCAACATGCTGAAAAGCGGAAAAAAGATAGCCATCGGCGGGAGCATGACCGATATGACCCATGCAAGAGTCCTGTATACTCCTTCCACCAATAAGCTTTTTAGTATCACAGGAAAGTTTATATCCGTCAAGAACCGGTATAACCTGTCTTCCAGCCAGAATAAACCGTCTGATAGCACCTGGGAAGGATAATTTGCCCCTATGATGGTAAGCCAGAAGACAAATCCCAGGAGAGCCAGCATAATGGGTATGCCGAATCCTTTTGAGGTTATGATCTTATCGATTTTTCTGTCTCTTAAGTTATACAATTCATTTTCATAGGATACAACTTTTCTGCTTATTTCTTCGGCTCTCATTACAATACGGGACACTACCTTATCCCGGAAAAGGTTATTATCGATCCCGGAGTTTATCAGAACTTCACGTGCCAATTGTATTTTTTCGGCTATTTCAGTTTCTTCAAGAATATCCTTTCCTAAATACTGGTTGATTGAATTGATAAGAGTTATATCTCCGTCCAATAGTTTTAAAGCCACCCATCTGCAGTTGAAATGCCCGATGACTTCCCTGATACAGGGTTCCAATATGGAAATTGCTTCTTCTATCGGCTTGTCATATTTTATAACATAACCTGCCTTTGAAGGTTTCTTCATCGTGAGGTTATATACCTCGTCCATCAGCGCCTGCAGGCCTTTGCCGTCCCTGGCGCAGGTGCCCGTCACGGGTATCCCCAGCTGCTTTGATAATTCCTTCAGATCTATATTTATTTTTTTGTTTTTTGCCTCATCCAGGAGATTCACGCAGAGGATCGCGTTATTGGTTATTTCAAGTGTCTGTAAAACCAGGTTGAGGTTTCTTTCAAGACAGGTGGCATCAGCCACGATCACGGTGGCATCGGGATTACCGAAACATATAAAATCCCTTGCAACCTCCTCTTCGACCGAATTAGCCATGAGGGAATATATTCCCGGAAGGTCTACCAGTATAAAACCTTTTCCTTTATGTACAAACCTGCCCTGCGCATTGGTAACGGTTTTTCCGGGCCAGTTGCCGGTATGCTGGTTTAATCCTGTCAGGTTATTGAACACCGTACTCTTTCCTACATTGGGGTTCCCGGCAAGGGCGATGATTTTATCATCCGGATACTTTTTTTCTATGATCAACTGATTCTCAGAATAAACCGATACCATTGACAATTTTTTTATCCCCATAAGATGCACACCTCTTTAATATCATGTGATGTATGCCGTCTTCCCTATATTTCCTCCACCAATATCTGGGATGCTTCTTCGGAACGCAGCGCTATTACTGCTCCTCTGATACAATATGCTATTGGGTCGCCTGACGGGCTTTTTTGAAGAGCTTCAACCTCGGTATTGGAAATAATGCCAAGATCCAGCATTCGTCTCCTGGTGCTTCCATTGGAAATTAAGTCCCTGACTCTGGCTTTTTTCCCTAACGGTAAGTAATTTAAAGGAAAAATGTTTCTTTCCATGGCAATACCTCTTCTGACAATGAAAAAACCGGTTTTTTATGAACGGTTTCCCTACACTAAGATATGACTTTGAAATTGATGTGGTGAAAACAGTATTGGATAAGCAACAGGGTATCAAATGCATTACTGCAAATGATACCCTGTCAGACAAAAGGTCGGATTTTCATTATTTACCTGAAGCTTTCATAACCATATTCTGATGTTCCTGTATATAAACTTTGGAAGTGGATGTGCTGTGGGAAGTACTGTTTTTCAAATATAAGTCAAAATGCCCGTTGACCCCGTTTTCTACGGTGTCTACTCCATGGGGCATTCCAGATAAGGATGCAGCGATATTCATTCCGTTATGATATATGACTACTGCCCTGGGAGACCATTTCCATTCTCCGAAGAGAGATTTCATTATATTCGTATCCGAAGTCGTAAGTGGTTCAATATCGGCATGGTTATATCCTCCGATCACCTTGGCCTTGAATTGTTTTCCGGTATCCACATCGACAATGGTAAATACATCACCTCTCTTGATCAAATATTGTCCTTCAAGGTTCCAGTCCACTGCGGTACCTCGTCTGGCCGGAGCGGCACTTTCGCCCTGTCTCACCGTCGTTACCCTTGGAGCGTAGCCTGATATCGCGATTTTATCTCCCGCGTTCAACCATTCATCCGGTTCCATGTAGTTGTATCTCAAAATATCCTGTACCGATACTCCGAATTTTTTTGCTATTGATGTCGCGGTATCACCCGGCTGTACTATATAGGTCACATCCGGCCATTTTGTATTATTTTGCGGAGCGGGCGCCTGGGTTTGTCCCGGGGACGGAGCAGGTGCGATATCCGCTGCTTTGTCCGGAATGACCAGGGTCTGCCCCGGATAAATGATATCACCGGATAGACCGTTGGCGCTTTTCAGGTAAGCAACAGAAGTGCCGAATTTATTTGCGATCAGCCAAAGGGAATCACCCGCCGCAACAGTATATGTGTTGTTCTTTTTTACTGCCTGGTTTGTTATATTCACTGTCTGGGTGGTTGTGTCAAGTTCGACTTTATAGCCCAGGTTTTCTGCTATGAACCTTACCGGGGCAAAAGTTACACCCTCGATAACTATAGACGGGGGCATTTTCATCTGGATACCGTTGACTCTCGCCAAACTTGAACCCCGTACGAATGCGATCATATTATTGTTTTTATTGATACCGACAGTATTGGAAGTATTATTCCACCATACGCTTCCGCCTATTGCTTTACCGAAATCATACAGCGGCACATAAGTAGTGTTGTCATATATAAACGGACGAGCGCTGAAATTTTGCAGATTGCCGTTGACTGAGATCTTAATATTATAGTTATAGGCACTCTGGGTATATGCTGAACCTGAAGCGGCAGTCTGGGCTGCATGCGCTTTTATTGGCGCGCCTATCATAAAAGATGACAGCAATACCGTCCCTGCCATTATTTTTACCATATTGATCTTGATTCCCGGGAATTTTTCTTTGATATAGTCGGTAATATTTTCATTAAGACGCTTTTTATTATCCTCATCTATTTTCCCGAATTCCTCGGCAAATTCAACATCATCCATATTGGTGTCAACATACAGGATGAGATCATAGCCGTCCTTCGTTTCGATCAATTGGTAACTTCTGAATAAGTCCAAAAAAACTACTCCTTTCACATCATTATTGCGTCAGGAGTAGTATTTCCTTTAAAACATAAAACTATTAAAAATTTATAATCAGGATGGGTTTATCACCTTCTAATTGAGTAATACCATGGAAACCTCTTATATAAACATCAAATTTCATTTTTTATCAGTATTTCATGGCTGTTGCCACATCATTCTCCACTGTGAGTTTTCTGACTCTTTTATAACCTTCGGACATGGCTTCCGGCGTTGTATCGGGTTTTCCGACTATGGTTTCAAATTTAAAATTGACATCAGGCTCAAAACTGGCTTTTATTATCTCAAGCTTGTCTTCGGTGCAGCGTAAAAAATATGCATTTCCCTTGTCCTCGCGTCTTTCGTCTGTAGGTTTCTTGGGTTTGTCAAAAATCTGTGCCATGATAGTCCCGTCGGGCAGTATAACGACCTCGTTTACAAATCTTGAAATGATCTCGCCATCCCGTTTGGTAGTGCCTTCAAGTACCAATGTATTGGTTTCTGTATTGAGGAATCCATACCTCTCAACAACATCGCCTTTTAAATTGTCATCGCCAAACCCGTCCTCTTCCCTTGTCATGCTTTCCCTAAAGGCAATAATATTGCCGGTTTTCTCTCTGACAGCATCAAACTTGCCGTTTTTGCCGGTCTCCTTTGCATTATCGCCCGGCTGCAGGTAGTCAAACTGGACGATATTTACCACATTAATTGTAGCGGCAAGCATATCAAATCCTATATCAAAAAAATCAAAATCCTCTGTTTCGAACCTGTTGACCGGCTGTTCAAAACGGCTCAAAGTTCCGTTATACGCATCGTAAAAATCGCTCAATTCCATTCCCGGTTCTTTGTAAATACCGCCTTTTGACGTTTTAGGCTCTTCTTTCACAGGATCATTCTCATCCGGTTTTTTATCAGGTTTTTTAGACTCTTCTTTATCCTTATTTTCCTTCACCTGTTCTTCACTTATATTTACTGACTCTTTATCATTCGTAATATCCCGTCCGCAGCCTGATAACAACAGTGAGGCTACAACGAACAATGCGGCTATGAGCTTACTTATTTTACCCATACTATCCTCCTTGATTTTGTTAAATAATCTTTAAATTTACATGGTATTATATAATAATATTACCATATTTTAAAAATTAGAGAAGTATTTTTTAATAGGTTTTGTAAGTAAGCCACAGACCTGTTTTGTTTTGTTTTCTTTTCAAACGTGCATAACTTTTACTTGGTTTAACGATCTTAGTATTCTTTCACCATACGAGCCCTCAGATAGCCCCTGTCGGTTTCGATCGCTTCGGCGTAAAAGCCGATACCGTAATAGAATCGCATCAGAACATCGTGCTTTGATGATGTATGAAGTGTGACTTTTTTTACGTGCATTTTTTTAAGATATGTATCTGCTTCATTCATAAGAGCCTTGCCGATCCCGTTATTTTGATTGTCGCAGTCTACGGCAAACCTGCTGATATTGGCCTGGTCCCCTTCAATACTGATCCTTACCGTTCCCACGATATTATCATCCATGACCGCAATAAAAACAGTCCTGGTTTTAATGGCCTCCTCGATATCCTCCACGGTCTCGGCCAGAGCTTCCAGGTTAGTTTGACCGGTGATTTTGCTGTATTCTTTGAATGCTTTCTGAATTATGGAAAAAATATAAGGCGCGTCCTTAACAGTCGCGCGCCTGATAGTTAACTTGCCGGACATCTTAATCACCCCATGAGTTTTACAAGTACGGCCTTTTGTGCATGAAGCCTGTTTTCAGCTTCATCGAACACAACCGATTGTGGGCCGTCTATAACATCGGCGGTTACTTCAAAACCCCTGTAGGCAGGCAGACAATGCATGAAAATCGCATCTTCCTTCGCCTTTTGCATGAGTTCCTTATTGACCTGGTAGGGCAAAAAGACCTTGAGTCTTTCTTCTTTTTCCGATTCCATTCCCATGCTGATCCATGTGTCGGTATAAACCACATCGGCATCTTTGACCGCCTCAATGGGATCATGGCAGGTAATTATAGTGGCTCCTGTCTGGGCTGCAGCTTCTTTTGCAAGCTCTACAGATTTTTCGTCACATTCATAGCCTTTGGGTGTTGCCACCGTTATGTCCATGCCGACCTTGGCGCATCCTATAAGCAGTGAGTTGGCCACATTATTTCCATCGCCTACATAACCCAGTTTCAGTCCCTTGAATTTGCCCTTGTATTCTTTTATTGTCTGAAGATCGGCCAGGACCTGGCAGGGATGCTGGCTGTCTGTAAGCCCGTTTATAATCGGTATGGTGCCGTATGCAGCCAGTTCTTCCACATCGCTTTGTTTATATGTCCTTATCATGATTCCGTCAATGTACCTGGACAGGGTTTTTGCAGTATCCGAAACAGTTTCTCCCCGGCCAAGCTGGATATCGTTGGTGCTTAAAAACATGGTGTATCCGCCTAACTGGTACATGGCTACTTCAAAAGAAACCCTGGTCCTGGTGGAAGACTTGCTGAAAATCAAGCCCAGGGATTTGCCTTTCAAAAGGTGATTGTGTCTGATACCGTGCTTGTTTTCATATTTCAGCTTATCAGCCAGTTTTAAAGTTTCAATGATCTCTTCGCTGGTCCATTGACTTAAACACAACAAATGCTTCATATTATCCACCGTCACTTTCCATAACATATGTATTATTATACATCATGATGTATAATAATACAATACTATTTTTTATACGTCAATTCAAAAATGTCCTTGCTGACAATATAGGCATCATTTTCGTCATCTTCGCGTACTGCCAGGTAATCTCCGGGCTTCCCCAGCATATACGTATCCCTGTCCCATAAGGTGAACAGCTTTGTTGTCTTTGATAAAGGTTTTGCATAAATATAAACTTCTCCGGTGGATACGCATTTTTTTGCATAAGGTTTCAAGTCAACAATATTCCCGGTATTCTTATCAATAATATGGGGAAAATACGGGGTTTCAATATCGAATGGCTCATCAGTCGCCTCATACCATTTAAAAAACTTGTCCTTTAGAATGGGGTGGACATCTCCCTTGATTCCTATAACAATGTAAAGGTCATCATCCGAAAGCAAATTATCCATATCGCATCGCAGCGTTCTGATTATAACAGGCGTTCCTTTCTTAAAGATATCGGTACATTTCACATAACCCTGTACCAAAGGACGTTTTTTGTATATTTCCATATTCGTTAAATCAGGCTTGTCAATCATGCAGTCAATTACCGTGAAGTTTTCATAATACTCTTTCAGTCGGGCCAGCAAATACTGGTCAGCGTTTTTACCAGGATAACAACGGTTTAACTCACTTTTGAAAATAAAGCCTCCGGCCTTGTCATTGTGGCCTCCGCCCGAACCAATACCTTCGGATATATACTCGGCCAGCTCACAGGCCATGACTTCCCGTACACAACTTCGAACCGAAAACTTTATGCCTGTATCGGCTTCAAAATATACAACGCAGACATCAACAGAATCAACCTGTATAGCCAAATCTCCTATGAATCCTAAAATATTGGGATCACACGGCTGGGTTTTGACAAGGGAAAACCTGTCGACTGAATCGTACGAATTTCCTAACAGGGCCATCCCCGCAATCTTGAGCTCATCTATGGTTAAATTCGAGTATTTTAGCTTTCTTATCAGATTCAGATCATAGGCCAGCGTATCTTTCATATCCCTGTCAAATGGGTGATTTAGCTCCGTAAAGTTGTTCGTATCGGTTAACAATCCGTAGTAAAGAGCTGTCGCAATATTAGGGTATCTATTGACCGAAAAACCCTCTTCCTCCAGCATCTGCCATACTAATGTGGAGCAACTTCCCAAATAATACCTTATTTCACTTAGAGGAACATTAGTGATCTCCTGACGGTGATGGTCTATAATTGCCACGTTGTCGGCCTTAAATTTCTTTACATTGCCGGCACCGTACTGGCAATCCACAGTAATGAGCACCCCGGAAATATCAGTTTCTTCCATGTATTCAAGAGGTATTGACAATTCCTTTAACAGGATAACAAGATTAGGTTTTGTAATCTTAGCTTTGCCGCTATAAACCAGCCTTACCTTCTTTCCCTCTTCTTTAAAGAAAGTATACAGAGCAAATCCTGAGCCTATAGCATCCGCATCCGGGTTATCATGGCATTGAATAATTATCTCTTCGTATTTCAACAATTCTTTCAGAGTCATATTCCATGTCCTTCGCATACATATTTTACTATCGTTTGGAATTATTTTATCACATATTTAAAAAAGCCGCTCTTTAAAGCGGCTTAAAGTACTTTTATTCAATTATATTCCCATTTTTGTCGAACAGCGGCAGATGCTCCAGGTAAATAATATCGTCTCTCTTGTTTGCGTCGCCTTCGGCCAGTATTGCCATTCGTCCGGCAACTATGCCGCCTGACTCCTGTACCAGTTTTTCTACAGCCTTGACTGACTCGCCGGTGCTTATTACATCGTCCACGATAAGAACCCTTTTGCCCTTCATATATTCGGCATCTTCCCTGTCAATATACAGGGATTGTAATCTTGCTGTTGTTATCGACTGCACGTCAACTTTGACAACAGATCGGAAGAGCACACGTCTGAACTCCAGTCACTTAGGCATCTC
>ERZ773359.2988-NODE-2988-length-20244-cov-32.295408_pt1 | contig 20244 bp, 18 predicted proteins | sample MGYA00374955_ERZ773359 | MGnify/ENA primary metagenome ERZ773359 (study PRJEB29098, sample SAMN04486028) | biogas fermenter metagenome | study: EMG produced TPA metagenomics assembly of the Biogas fermentation microbial communities from Germany - Plant 4 DNA1...
ATTTCTATGCCATAACTTTTAATAATTTCTTTTACATTAAAGACTTCTTCTTTTGCAGGTGTTTCAAATGTATTTTTAAATCTACTAAGACCAAGCTTGTCGTATTTATAAGCTCCCAAGGAATGATAGGGTAGAATCTCTATTTTTCCATTGGGAATATGCTCATTTACAAAGAAGGCGGTCTTTTTAATATTGTCCAAAGAATCATTAATATCCTTAATTAAGGGTATTCTAATAACCAAATCTACATTTAATTTTCCTAGCCTTTTAATGTTGTCTAAGATTATTTCATTATCTACTCCTGTTAATTCCTTATGTTTTTTTCCATCCATTACCTTAATATCTACGAAGACAAAATCCAATTTATTTAATATATCCTCCACATGATCCCAAATGAAATATCCACAGGTTTCAATTGTTTGGTGGACACCCATATTATAGAAGGTATCTACCATTGCCCTTAGAAAATCTCTTTGAAAAGTAGGCTCACCACCCGAATAGGTAATTCCTCCTTGAGAATATCTATAAAAGATCATGTTTTTCCTTATTTCTTTAACTATATCATCTAAAGTCATTTCTCTAACATAGTCATTATTTAAGGACCAAGATTCAGGATTAGAACACCATTTACACCTAAGGGGACAACCTGCCAAAAAAACTGTTGACCGAATACCTTCTCCATCATTAACTGAGAAATTTTGTATATTCATAATAATTCCTGTTTTATCTTTCACCTTAGTCACCTACATATTCTCATGTTCAGTTCTGGCTATGATAGCATCCTGCATTTCTCTAGATAGGTTTACAAATTGGGTACTATAGCCTGCAACCCTAACTAATAAATCCCTATATTCATCTGGATTTTCTTGGGCCTTTCTTAAGGTCTCCGTTGATACTGTATTAAATTGAACATGGAAAGCACCAAGGGAGAAATAAGCTCTGATCAAGGCCCCAAGGTTTCTTAAGCCTCTATTTGTCTTTAATAGATTTTCATTTAATCTAAGGTTAAGTAGAGTTCCACCGGTGTGGACATCATGGTTTACCTTTGCAGCAGACTTCATTGCAGCCGTTGGACTAGTTACATCACTACCTACAAAGGGTGATACTCCTTCAGTTAAAGGTGCCCTAGCCTTTCTACCACAAGGCAATGCACCAATTACCTTACCAGTAGGTACATAGTTGGATATTCCCATGAAGGCAGTATTGAAGCTTGAGCCGAAGATATCCTTATATTTTCTAGTTTCCCAATAGAAGAAGTCAGATATTTCTATGGCTAATTCATCTACATAATCGTTGTCATTTCCATACTTAGGCACCTTAAGAGCAAGCTCTCTTAATCCTTCATATCCTTCCCAATTAGATTCAAGGGCCTTATTTAATTCTGCCATGGTGGTGACCTTATCTTCAAAGACTAGCTTTTTAATAGCTGCTAGACCATTGGCTACTACTCCAAGGCCTATTCCAGTTAATACTGGCCCCACATTATATTTAGCTCCTCCACGGCTTAAATCCTTACCCTTTTCCATACAACCGTCCACTACTGTAGATAAAAATGGTCTTGGAACCATTTCATAATGTAGCTTTTGAGCTACTAAGGTACCTATTACTGAATGTTTAATTAGATTGGCCAATTGTTTTAAGAAGGCTTCCTTTACCTCTTCAAAGGATTTAAATTCTTCCATTGGTATTTCATCAAGGCCCATTTTTTCCTTAGTCAATCTGCTATGGCCTTGGTTCAGAGCATATTCTAAAGCAGCACCAAAGTTTACATTAACTGCAGAAGTCCATTCACCAGTCTTTCTGAAATGAGGTACTACGCAGCCACAGTTGCTCCAATCCCTGGCATCTTCAGGGGAATAGCCTGCCTGTAAAAGCATTTGAGACCCAGCCTGGTCGTTATGAATAGCTGGAAAACCTGTGCCTTTAGATACCAGCTTACATACTGCCATTAAAAACTCCTCTGGACAATCAGAATGAATCCTAACACTTAGGCCAGGTTGATGGGTTTTCACACTTTCTGTTGCCTTTAAACACATATAGGATAGTTCATTGGTTGCATCTCTTCCGTCTCTTTTTCTTCCACCAATTGTAAGGTTTTGGAACTGGTTATATCCTGCAAAGTAATTAGCAGTATTAGATGATATGGTCCATACCCATTCAGACAATTTAATCCATAGGGCTTCAATTAATTCTTGAGCTTGAGACTCAGTAATCCTTCCATTTTCCATATCCATTTTATAATATGGATACATATATTGGTCAAACCTACCTAGGTTTAAGGCTAAGGGGTTTTCAGAGAGAATACCAGATAATTGAACGAACCATACAAATTGTATTGCTTCGTGGAAGGTCTCAGGTGGATAGGCAGGTACCTTATGGCAGATTCTTGCAATTTCTAGTAATTCATTTCTTCTGTTTTCGTCCCTTTCCTTCTCTGCCAACTTTTTAGCCTTATCACCATACCTATTTGCTAGGGTGATTATTCCCTCTGATACTATGACTACAGATTTATAGAAGATTCTTTTTTCAATATTTTCAATGGAATCAGCTTCTAATTTTTTCAGCTGGTCTTCTGCCTCTTCCTTGATCTTTAAATAGCCCTTAGGGAATAAGACATCTACATAGTCTGGAGTTATCTCTCCAATAGCTTGCCTCCATTTAGAATCATTATCTATAATGCCAGTGTCGATTAAAAGTTTTGCAGTATCTTCTGGTACATGTTTTAGGAAGGCTTCTTCAAGGGATTGGCCCTTCCAATAGGGGAAGATTTCCTTTCTTAAATAGTCCCGATTTTCCTTTGAGATGAAGTATGGGTCTTGAGGCCGGTTTTCAAAATCATCCATTTCCCTATCTACCCACATCCAAGAAAACTCCGGAGTTAAAATACCAGACCTTCTAAACTTTCCTGTAGTACCAACGATTAACTCCCCTTCAAAGATGTTTACAGGAAGTTCCTGACAGGCAGCTAAAAAGGCCTTTGCCCTCCTAATGGCAATAGGCTCCCCCTCAGTTTTTTTGTGGGATTGGGTCCAAATTCTACTTCTCTCAATGCAGATGGAAGGTTTAGAGTTAATATATTCCTTCCTAGCCCTTTCAATTCTTAAGGTTTCACTCATATTATTCACTCCTTCATTATTATATTAGGATAATAAATAACCATAGAAATCTTAGTTAGCTTATCACTTAAGTTATAATAACCATGGTCCCTATCTGCCCTATACCTAATGGCATCTCCGGCCTTAACTGTGTAAGTATCACCATTAATTTTTAGGGTAAATTCTCCTTCCTGTACTAAAACATATTCCACAGTATTTTCATCATGGGCTTCTGAAAGGGAAGAGGCTCCTGGATCTAACTCAATATTTAATACTTCAAACCTTTTCTCATAATCAAAGGGAAACATGGGATATATTCTAAATCTACCTTCATCTTCTATTATGGGAGATATATTAGATTTGTTGATTATTTCAGCTTCTGGCTTAGTTGAAACTATTAAAGATGTAAGGGAAATTTTAAGTCCTGTGGCTATTTTCCATATGGTTTGTAGGCTAGGATTTGACTCACCCCTTTCAATTTGACCTAGCATGCTTTTGCTTACGCCTGTTAACTCAGATAGACTATCAAGGCTAAGTTTATTTTTCTCACGGATTTTCTTTAGATTACTTGCTACAATGCGGTTTATATCCTCCATTTAATCACTCCTCTATTTAACGGTCAAATTGTGCGTTATATTGTCCGTAATTATATAGTATCAAAGTCATATACTAAAAGCAATAGAGTATTCATATTGCACTTAAGACCCTTTACTGATAAAATCACATTATATTAAGACATAAGGGGGGGCATACAATGAAGAAAGGTAAAAAAATTATCTCTTTAGGAATTGCATTGCTGGCAGTAATATTTGGTTTAATAAATCAAAATATGAATAGTGACCAGTATAGGGTTGTAAGAGTAGTAGATGGAGATACATTAATCCTTGATATTGATAATAAGGAGGAAAGGGTAAGATTAATTGGAGTAGATACACCAGAGTCAGTCCATCCCGATGCTTCTAAAAATGTAAAGGCAGGTAAAATAGCATCAGATTTTACAAAGTCTAGATTAGAAGGAGAATATGTAGAATTAGAATTTGACGTTCAAGAGCGGGACCGATATGGTAGAATCCTGGCCTATGTTTGGCATGAAGGAGAAATGTTCAACAAGCTACTATTAAAGGAAGGCTATGCCCAAGTTGCCACCTTTCCACCTAATGTAAAATATGTAGAAGAATTTACCCAATTGGAAAAGGAAGCTAGGGAAGCTAAAAGAGGACTATGGGCAGAACTAAGTTATGAACCAACAATAGAGGAAAAAACAGAAGGAAAATACAAGGCAAGTAAAAATAGCGACAAATACCATTTATCAGATTACACCCACCCAGGAGAAATATCTCCAGAAAACCTAATATGGTTTGATTCCAAAGAGGAAGCAGAAGCAAAGGGATATAAGCCCTGTGGTATCTGCTTTAAAGAATAATTAAGAAGGGGGAAGGACATGGATACTATTTTAATAAATGGCAAGGTCTATACTATGGATAGTGAAAGAAGTATAAAGAAAGCCATAGCCATTAAAAATGGAAAAATCGAAAGGGTAGGGACTAACGAAGAAGTTCTTTCATTAAAAGCCAATGGAACAGAGGTAATGGACTTAGAAGGCAAGTTAGTTTTACCAGGCTTTAACGATAGCCATATCCACCTAGTCTACGTTGGTCATACCTTGACTATGGTTAGCCTATCCGGAGTTACATCCATAGATGAAATTGGAAAGAGGATATTAGATTTTATAGAAGAACACAAGATAAAAAAAGGCAGCTGGATTAGGGGGACTGGTTGGAACCAAGATTATTTTCAAGATGAAAAGAGGTTCCCCACAAGATTTGACCTAGATAAGATTACAAGTGAATATCCAATAATAATTTCTAGAGCCTGCGGCCATGTTGCGGCAGCCAACAGTCTTGCATTAAAACTACTAAATATTACAAAGGACACTCCACAAATAGAGGGAGGCCATTTTGATGTAGATGAAAATGGCGAGGCTACAGGCATATTTAGGGAAAATGCCCTTAGCCTAATCTATAAGTCTTTGCCAATTCCCACTAAGGATGAAACAAAAGCCATGATAAAAATGGCAATTAGAGAGCTTCACAAGCAAGGAATTACTTCTGTAGGTACAGATGACTTTGGGGCACTGCCAAATAAGGATTATAAGCAAATTGTAGAGTCCTATTTAGACCTAAGGGAAAACAATGAATTAGATATAAGGGTAAACCAACAATGTTTATTTCCTTCCTTAGATAAGTTTTCGGCCTTTCTAGAGGCGGGCTATAATACAGGTTGGGGAGATGAAAACTATAGGATAGGACCACTTAAGCTCTTATTAGATGGGTCCTTAGGAGCAAGAACTGCAGCCTTAACTAAACCCTATAAGGATGACAATAGGACTACAGGCATAGTCATACTAGAAGAGGAAGAACTAGGAAATATAGTTGAATATGCCCATAAAAATAATACCCAGTTGGCCATCCATGCCATTGGAGATAGGGCCATGTATATGTCCATGGATAGTATAGAAAAAGCCTTGAAGAAGTATCCTAGGGAGGACCATAGGCATGGAATAGTCCATTGCCAGATTACTGATGAAGTATTGTTAAATAGGTTTAAAGACTTGGACCTAGTAGCCTATATCCAACCTATATTCTTAGATTATGACTGGAAGATAGTAAGGGATAGGGTAGGAGAAGAATTGGAAAAGACCTCCTACAACTGGAAAACCATGGTAGATAAAGGAGTAAACATAGCCTGTGGGTCTGATGCCCCAGTGGAAACCTTCAATGTCCTATATGGAATTTACGAAGCAGTTACTAGAAAGGATTTACAGGGCAATCCAAAGGAAGGCTGGCTGCCAGAACAAAGCCTAACAGTAGACGAAGCAGTGTATGGCTATACCATGGGAGGAGCCTATTCCACCTTTGAAGAGAATATAAAGGGTTCCATAGAAGAAGGAAAACAGGCAGACCTAGTAGTATTGTCAAGGAATATCTTTGAAATCCCAGCAGAAGAAATTAAAGATGTAGAAGTATTAACTACCATATTTAATGGCAGAATAGTCTATGAAAAGTAGATTATTCTGCTTTTCTTATTTCACTATTCTTCGTACAAATGCAAGAAAATATTTCTAACTTGCAAAAAGTACTTGATATTAGATAAGAATAGTGTTAGAATTGTTACTAAAATAATTTACCACATTAAAGCAGGAAAAGGAAATGCGGAGGTGTACAAGGTGATCAAGAGGTTTAAGAAGGTACTAGTTGCCAATAGGGGAGAAATAGCCATAAGGGTCTTTAGGGCCTGTAGTGAACTGGGCATAAGGACCGTAGCCATTTATTCCGATGAAGATAAGAACTCTCTATTTAGGACCAAGGCAGATGAATCCTACTTAATTGGAAGAAACAAAGGCCCTGTAGAAGCCTATCTAAACATAGATGAAATAGTAAGACTAGCCTTGAAAAAGGGAGTAGATGCAATCCATCCAGGTTATGGTTTTCTATCTGAAAACCCAGAATTTGCAAGAAAATGTGAAGAAGTAGGCATTGAATTCATTGGACCTAGTGCAGATATGATGATAAAGCTGGGAGACAAAATCCAATCTAAAAAAGTAGCTAATAGGGTTGGAGTGCCAACTATTCCAGGCATAGAAAAGGCAGTTTCTTCAGAGGAAGAAGCCCTTGAATTTGCCAAGTATGCAGGCTACCCAGTAATCCTAAAGGCAGCTGCCGGTGGCGGTGGCAGGGGCATGAGGGTAGTTAAAAACGAAGAAGATTTAATTAGAGAATACTATAGTGCAAAGAATGAGGCAAAAAAGGCCTTTGGCATAGACGATATCTTTATAGAAAAGTATTTGGAAAAGCCAAAACACATAGAGGTCCAAATACTGGGAGACAAGTATGGAAACATAGTCCACTTATATGAAAGGGACTGCTCAATACAGCGAAGGCACCAAAAACTAATCGAATATACTCCAGCCTTCACCCTTACAGAAGAGCAAAGGAAAAACATATGTGAAGATGCAGTGAAAATAGCCAAAGCAGTTAATTATAGAAATGCAGGGACTGTAGAATTTCTATTAGATATACATGGTAACCATTATTTCATAGAAGTAAATCCAAGAATCCAGGTAGAACATACCGTATCAGAAATGGTTACAGGTATAGACATAGTACAAAGTCAAATCCTAATAGCCCAAGGCTATCCTTTAGACTCTAAGGAAATAGGCATTTATTCACAGGATGATATACAGGTAAGAGGGTACTCCATCCAATGCAGGGTTACAACAGAAGACCCACTAAACAATTTTGCGCCAGATACAGGAACTATAGACACCTATAGGACTGGGTCCGGCTTTGGAATTAGGTTAGATGGCAGCAGTGGATTTACAGGTGCCAATATAAGCCCATATTATGACAGCCTTTTGGTAAAGGTAACATCTTGGTCCAGGACCTTTGAAGATGCAGCTAAAAAGGCAGTTAGGGCTTTAAAGGAGTTAAAGATTAGGGGAGTTAAAACCAATGCTCCATTTTTAATAAACGTATTAAACCATGAAGAATTTTTAAGTGGTAGGTGTAATACAGGATTTATAACCTATAACCCAGAACTCTTTGACATAAGGGCTAAGGAGGACATAGAGCTTAAGATTCTAAACTTCATAGGAGAAAAGGTAGTAAACGAAACCAAGGGTAATAAACCAGACTTCGATTTACCAAGGGTGCCTAAGGTTGAAAGACCTAAAAACCAATATGGAACTAAGCAAATCCTAGATGAAAGGGGACCAGAAGGCCTAGTAGAATGGATAAAGAACAGCAAGGCCCTTTTAATTACAGACACAACCATGAGGGACGCCCACCAATCTCTTATGGCCACAAGGATGAGGACTAGAGATATGTTGAGAATAGCAAAGGCTGTATCCGTACTAGGAAAAGACCTGTTCTCATTGGAAATGTGGGGTGGGGCAACCTTTGACGTAGCCTATAGGTTTTTAAAGGAAGATCCATGGACTAGATTAGACCTATTGAGGAAAAAAATCCCCAACATATTGTTCCAAATGCTCTTAAGGGGTTCAAATGCTGTAGGCTATAGCAACTATCCAGACAATGTTATTAGGGAATTTGTTAGGGAAGCAGCTGAAAGGGGCATTGACGTATTTAGAATCTTCGACTCCTTAAACTGGCTAAAGGGCATGGAAGTAGCCATAGATGAGGTCCTAAAAGTAGGCAAGGTTGCAGAAGGCTGCATATGTTACACAGGTGATATCTTAGATAAGTCTAAAACTAAATATACCTTAGAATACTATGTAAAGACTGCCAAGGAATTGGAGAATATGGGAGTCCATATCCTTGGAATTAAGGATATGTCATCCTTGCTAAAACCACAAGCTGCCTATGAATTAGTTAAGGCATTGAAGTCTGAAACAAAGATTCCAATCCACCTCCACACCCATGATACAAGCGGCAATGGTGTAGCTACAGTCCTCATGGCAGCCTATGCAGGTGTAGACATAGTAGACGCTGCCTTTAACAGTATGGCAGGCCTAACATCACAGCCAGCCTTAAACTCAATAGTGGCAGCCTTAGAGCATACTGACATGAGCACAGGACTTAATGTAGACGACTTACAATTAATCTCCGATTATTGGGATGATATAAGGCCAATATATAGCCAATTTGAATCAGGTTTAAAATCTGGAACAGCAGAAATATATAAATTTGAAATTCCAGGAGGCCAATACTCAAATCTAAAACCTCAGGTAGAAAGCTTTGGCCTTGGCCATAGGTTTGATGAAGTAAAGCTAATGTATAAGACAGTAAATGATATGTTAGGAGATATAGTAAAGGTAACACCAACTTCTAAGGTAGTAGGAGATATGGCCATATTTATGGTGCAAAATGGCCTAACACCTGAAAATATCTATGAAAAAGCTAAGGATATGGCCTTCCCAGATTCAGTAGTATCCTATTTTAAAGGCATGATGGGCCAGCCAATGGGAGGCTTTCCTGAAAAACTTCAAAAATTAGTCCTAAAAGGTGAAGAGCCTATAACTTGTAGGCCAGGAGAACTGTTTGAGCCAGCTGATTTTGAAAAGATAGAAAAACACCTAAGTGAAAACTTCAAGATAGATCCAGAGAAAAAGGACCTTTTAGCCTATGCCCTATACCCTAAGGTCTTTGAAGATTATTTGAAATTTAAAGAAGAACAAGGAGACCTTTTATGGATGGACAGCGATATCTTCTTCCATGGCCTAAGGGAAGGGGAAACTGGAGAAGTAGAGCTAATTGAAGGTAAGAGACTAGTCATTAAACTCCTTGAAATAGGAAGGTTAGATGAAGAAGGTTATAGGACACTATATTTTGAAGTAAACGATAGCAGAAGGGCCATAAAGATCTTCGATAAGGGAAGCAATGTTAAAAAAGAACAGGTAATAAAACAGATGGCAGACCCAGATAACAAGTACGAAATAGGGGCTAGTATACCAGGCCTAATAACTAAAATATTTGTTAAACCTGGAGAAAAGGTAAAGGAAAACCAATTAGTTGCCATTATAGAAGCTATGAAAATGGAAACCCATGTAACTGCAGGAGTAGATGGAGTAGTGGAATCCATAGTAGTCAAAGAAGGAGATAATGTAGAAACAGGAGAACTGTTGATGAGATTAGAATAAGCGGGCTACATGCCCCCTTATTTTTTTATCAACTATTGAATATGAAAATAAAATAATATAAGATATATCCTAGAACACATAGAAAGAGGGGCTAAAATGCTACAATCAAATTTGGGAGAACTAACTGCTTTAGGAACTGCAATTTGTTGGTCTCTATCTGCCACCTTCTTTGAATTATCAGGCAAAAAGGTTGGCTCATTGGCAGTAAATTATATTAGGTTGATTACAGGATTTATTTTTATAAGTGTCTTTACCTATATTACTAGAGGATATCTACTACCAGTAGATGCTAATACTAACAACTGGATATTCTTAAGCATATCAGGACTTATAGGTTTTTTCATTGGAGACTTGTTCTTATTCCAATCATATTTAGAAGTAGGCTCAAGGGTATCCATGCTTATAATGGCTACATCACCACCCATAACAGCCTTATTGAGTTTTTTCATTTTTGGAGAAAAATTAAGCCTAATAAATCTATTAGGCATGGCCTTGACTCTAGGAGGTATAGCCCTAGTTATATTAAGCAGGGGAGATGAGGAACAAAAAGTTAAGGTTACTTATTCCATAAAAGGCCTTACCTATGCCTTTTTAGGCTCTTTAGGCCAGGCTGTTGGCCTTATATTTAGTAAGTTAGGCATGGAGTCATATAATGCCTTTGCAGCAACTCAAATACGCATAATTGCAGGATTTATTGGTTTTACACTTTTAATACTATATTCAAAGAAATTTGAAGACATAAAAAATGGATTTAAGGATAAGAAAGCACTTTTAGGTATAACAATAGGGTCCATATTTGGACCCTTTGTGGGAGTGGGATTATCCTTATTGTCTCTACAATATACTTCAGCAGGGATTTCATCAACCATAACTTCTATTACACCAGTAACCATTATTCCCTTATCTGTATTAGTCTTTAAGGAAAAGATAAAGATAAAGGAGATACTGGGAGCCTTGGTAACTGTAATTGGGGTAGGCATATTATTCTTGTTCTAGGGATGGTTTTCCATCCCTTTAAAATTTATTATAATGGACCTTATCAAACTTCAATGTTTCAATATCATGACCTGTCTTTTCCTCATCAGGATAACCTATGGAAATCATACACTCCACCCTATAATTTTGTGGTATACTTAATATTTCCTTCACATTATCTTCTACTTTTTTCCCATCCTCACTTAGTCTTTCTCTTACTTGTAGCCAGCAAGAGCCTAGTCCTAAGGACTGGGCAGTAAATTGGATAACTGTAGCTATAATAGATGAATCTTCAACCCATACATCAGTTACTTCAGGATCTGCAACTACAACAATGCCTAAGGGAGCATTTTTCATAGGCCAGGAAGCAGGTCCCCTAGCATTACCAAGCTTAGTCAAGATTTCCCTATCTGTAACTACTACCAATTCCCAAGGCTTTTTGTTCCTGCCAGAGGGAGCAGTTAAAGCACCTTGTATAATCTTATCTATTACTTCCTTAGGAACTTCTTGGTCCTTATATTTTCTTATACTTCTTCTGTTCATCAACAAATCTAACATAAAACCACACTCCTTGTTAGTATTTAACTATATTATATCACTTAAATGTAAAAAAAAGGCGTCCTAAGACACCTTCTTTAGATACTTGTAATCATAAAGGGAGAGATTCATGTATATCTTTTGTGACTCACAATTGGAATTTTTAGTAAAGAATTTCTCTATTATTAATTATACTAATTTTAACAAGCTAGGACAAATAAAAAATATTAATAGAAAAGAATTTCATATTGATAAAATTTTGATAATCGCAAGAAATTCTTTTAATTATCAAAATTAAGGTTTTATTTAGACAATATGGAAAATTATGGTATAATGTTAAAAAGAGAACAATCAAATTACTTAAGGGGTGTTTAAGGTGACTACTTCTATAGAAGCAATTCTAGAGTTAGCTAAGGAACTGCCAGAAGAAGAATTGGGAAAGCTTATTACCTATATTAAGTTTTTTGAAGAAAAGGACGAGCCTGTGTTAGTGTTAGAAGTCGATGATGAAGAAGATATCATAAATATACTAAAAGTAGATGAATGGTATGATTCAGAGGAAATAGAAAAAGTATTAGAAAAAATCATAGAAAAACCTTCTTATCTTAGATAAGAAGATTTTTTGTTTATATGGAGTGGTATAAAGAATAATTTCATATTGAAAGGAGAGAGAAAGCATGGATAGCCAAGGCTGGCTAAGGTCAATGATGGCAGCAAGTATGGATGCAGAAAAGTTCCTCATTCATGTAGCAGGTATTATAGGCAAAGAATTTGACGAAGAAGTACTTGTATTAGAAATCATGAAGGAGGAATATATGGTTGTTTTCAAGAAATACACTACCTTAATATCAAGGGACACGGTAGAAAAGCTAAAGCTGGAATTCGACCCATATCTAGTTGACAAATATATATTAAATGATTTTATAAAGCAAGGATTTGAGTTTGATAAAAGAAGGAGTAAGTATATTAGGTATGTGTTTGGATTGATTGATGTGGATTATTAGTGTTAATATGGGATATAATCAATTTATGTGAGAGGAAGGTTTCTTGAGTAATATATCGATAAGTACAGGTAAAAAAGATACTGTTTTTTTCTAATGCAATTAAGTAAGTTGAAACCATGCAAATATAAAGTTGTTAACCTAAATAAATGTGGAAGTTAGGAGGATTAACATGAGTTTATGGTTATTTAGAGCCGGGAGAAAAGGGGAATATGAGAACAAATTTTTAACAGATGGGAGAGTATATTTAACTTGGGATGATTTTGACGTAGATTTAAGGACAATAGATACACAAGAAGATTTATATAAGGTTTTGATGGAAAAGTATGATTTAGAAAAGAAAAAGACAGCAATCAATTGGGCATCTCAGATCTGGCCTATAGCTCATAAAATGAAAATAGGAGACTGGGTTGTTCTTCCGAGTAAGATAAATAGGACATTGCATTTTGGCAAAATAACTGGAGAATATGTGTTTGATAAATCATTAGGTAGTCCATATTATCATTATAGAGAAGTGGATTGGTTCGCAATAGATATTCCCAGAGACAGATTTGACCAAGATATATTATATTCTCTAGGTGCATTTATGACGGTTTGTAGGATACATAAAAATAACGCAGAGAAAAGAATAAAACAGATGGCTGAAAATGATTGGAATGTCAAGCCAAGGACCGGTAGACAATTAATAGATGAAATTGATGAAGAGTCGAAGATTGATTTAGAAGAATATATTTTGGATCAAATTTCAGAATGGATCATACAAAAATTTAAAGGTTATAAAATGGAGGAGTTAATTGAAGAAATATTAAAGGCAAAAGGATATACTACATATAAAAGCCCCGAAGGTGCAGACCATGGTGTTGATATATTAGCTTCACCTGGGACATTAGGATTTGGTTCACCCAAGATATGTGTTCAAATTAAAACGGAAGCAAATCCAATTGATAGGCCCACTTTAGACCAATTAATTGGAACAATGAGCAATTTTGGTGCAGATTATGGGTTGTTAGTTTCTTGGAGTGGATTTAAGACTACTGTAATTAGGGAAATACCAAAACAATTTTTTAAAGTAAGGTTATGGGATTCTAAAATAATAATACAAGAGATATTTAATAATTACGAAAAACTAAGCGACGAGATAAAGGCAGAAATTCCACTTAAGAGGATTTGGATGTTAAATATAGAAGAATAGGATAATATTATTTAATGGCTTAGTTAATGATATTAAATTGTAAATGGAGAAAGGAAAGATGCCATAGTAACAAACAAACGAGTACAACATTTTATAATGGGCTGGTAGGAAAAAATAACTATTTAAAGAAACTAAAAAATATATTCCTAATCCTAAAGGAATAACTATCTATTATGAGCCTTTTTAGGCTATGGTGCTATTATTTAAGTTTTAACCTATAAAGGCTGTTGTAAATGCTTCTAATGCTGATTTTATGATAATACTTATGAAGTTGTCAGAGATAATGTAGATGAATTAATAGAAGATTTAAAGAACACAAGAATACTTCTGAATATTATTATCAGATAAGAAATTGGGACCTTAAATCAAATTTTGATATAGCAAGTAAAGTAGAAAACAGTAGATTGATGGATAGACAATATAAAACCCTAGCAATTTTGCTAGGGTTTTCTAAATATAAATAGATATTCATGTGCAATCAATAGGAAGTTATATTCTATACTTCTTTTATACCAAAATCCGGTTGCTTGACAATTGTGTTGTTCTTTAATTATAGTTTCTTTTAGCACAAATCCTGCTTGGAGAAATCGTTGCATCACTTCAAAGCCTAGTGGAATCATATGTTTTTTTCTACGGGTATCCCCAATTAGTACAGCACAATACTTGTCCTTTTTAAGAACTCGAAATAACTCCTTAGCAACTTTTGAGATTTCAATTAAGAAATCATCTATATCTAACAAAGACAAATCTCCTTCAATATCATCGCTGTATTTTATTATATTCGCATATGGAGGGTGAGCACATATTAAATCAATGCTATTATCCTCAATTATATTTAAGTTTCTTGAATCCAAATTACGGATGATTGGATGGTAGTCATTGTTTTTATTGAATCGGAGGTTTTCTTCTGCAATTTTTATGGCATTAGGATTTATATCTATACCTATCCCTTTTCTTTTTAAGAGTTTAGTCTCAACTAGTGTAGTGCCGCTACCTAAAAAAGGGTCAAGTACTGTATCACCTTCTTTAGTATATCTTAAGATTAGGTTTCTAGGTATGTAGGGTGACCAATTACCTCGATATTTACCATTATGTGTAGCCCAGCTGCCTCTGTCCTTAAAGCTCCAAACTGTAGTTGCCTCTAACGTAAAATTTTTTGGCTCCCATTCCTTAATATTTAGTGGTTTATTCACCTTATAGGCCCCATCTGATTCCATAACTAAATCTAAATTATCAGATATAAATTTTTTAGTTCGATTTAATGATTCTGCTATTTCACTAATGGACAACCCATCATTATTAAGATTAATTATTTTTTCCAACAGTGGTTCATATGATTGAGGATGACATTCATATAAATGCTTAATATAATCTTTTGAGGAGATTGTTTTGGAGCATACTTCACATTTCATTTAATTGTCCTCCTATAATTTTACTATTTCTTCTAAAACACCATCAAATATCATTTTTATATTAATAATATAATCGTTACTTTTAAATGCTTCATATAGAGAGGATTTTGCAGTATTCCAGCCTATTCCATCAGTAATCCATATAAACTTGTCTATTATTTTGTGATCTTTTAGAAATAGATCGAGAGATTGAAACTCTCCAGCTACAGACTTTAGTTTAGAGCCACCTCCTGAAAAAAGTTTGTTTCTATTAGGATTATTTTTTTATTATTATTAAGTATGGCAAAATCGTATTGTCTTGAATTTTTATCAACTGGCAATTCTAAATTCCAGGTTTTATAAATCTTAGATTTAGTAGCTTGAGTAATATATTCAAGTTCTAGTTTATTGCACAAGGTTGATATGTGCCATTCTATAATATCCTCCATTATTTTGCCGCCCCTATTTTTTCTACCATTTGTTCCGATACCAACTTCAAGTCCGATACAATAGTCTACTAAATTTTTTATCTTCTTGTTTTGGAACAAATGGAGCAGGCCTATTCTATCACAGAATTCAACAATATCATTTATTTCCTCGGGAGAGTATTTTTCTTTCTTCTTAAAACAAAAATTCTTATATTCCCAATCTGGTGTTTTGAAATTAGTTAAGACTTCTAAATTTTCATCTCTAACAGCAATTAATATTGGTATGATCGATGCGATTTTGGGATATCTGCTAATTAATTCCTTGAACTCATCTTTTACATTATTTTTCCCTATTAAGTAATTCATAATGTTCAGCTCAACTTCAATGTTTTTTACATTATGAAAGACTTTACTCCAATCAATAAAAAAATCAAAAGTTCTATTTGTATACTTAAGATTTTCTACTAAGTATTGGAATACCTCAAGTTCATTGTTTAATCCGATTTTCTTATAAGAACTTAGAAATTTCAACAGAATCACTCCTAATAATTTTTGATAAGTAATTCAGTTATGTTACCTCTGCCATTGGAATTAGAATTTATTAATCTTTTCGCATTTACCCTAATTATATTGAATCCCTTCGATGCTGGATATAAATCATCAAAAAAGTTATCATTTTCATCTACATTTTTTGGATCAGAGTTGCTAAGTAAAAGCTTAGCTCCCTTATTATGTAGCTCATGAAAAAAATCAGCCAGTCTTTTCTGTTCATCATCATTAAAATCATTTTTTGAATATGAAGTAAAATTAGAAGTTTTATTTAAGGGTCTATAGGGAGGATCAAAATAAACAAAAGTTTTATTATCTACAAAATTTCTTACAGTTGAAAAGTCATCTTGTAATATAGTTACATTTTTAAGGACTTTTGAAACATTTCTAAGGTTGTCTTCATCAAGTATAGTAGGATTTTTATATCTGCCATATGGTACATTAAACTGGCCTTTAGAGTTTACTCTATATAAGCCATTGAAGCAAGTTCTATTTAAAAAAATGAAACATGCAGATTTTAATATTTGATCCTCTGGAGGGTTATTATATAAATCTCTGATTTTGTAATAGTATTTCTTTCTTTCTTCATCTTCCAGTGGCAAATATTCATTGGAAATCTTTGATAACTTGTCAATCAAATTATCCACTTCATCTCGTATATGCTTGTATAGATTTATTAAATCTTCATTATAATCATTAATTATTATTTCTTTAAACTGAAATTTTTGGACTAGGTCAAATAGTACAGCACCACCGCCTACAAAAGGCTCAACATATTTTTCTATCTCATTATTTAGTAGTTCTTTAGGTAAATTTTTATTAATTTCTGGCAGCAGTTGTCTTTTACCACCAGCCCATTTTACAAATGGATATGGTTTCATATTTTTCATTCAATCACCTTCGCTTTCGTGTTCTTATATAGTATAACATATATATTTTTGATAAAGTCAATAAAATTATATCATAACATTCACCATAAGTGAAACTATCTATGGAATAAAGTAGTATACAATTAAAATGAGGTGATTAGCTTGAACGGTAGGCATGAAGAGCGCTTTAAAAAGATAGGTAGAAACATTAAGGATTTTAGGATTAAAAAGAATCTTACCCAGCAAGAATTAGCTGAAAGGGTTGGGATTAGCTTAAGTTATTTAAGTAAAATTGAAGCTGAAAACTGCAATAAGAGTTTTTCATTACACGTATTATTTGACATAGCTGATGCTTTAGGTGTAGATGTTAAGGAATTTTTTAATTGAACGTATTGTAAAGGAGGTATGTAATGAAATTACAAGATGCTATAATAAAGCTAGAGCCTATAATTAATAAGAAACTTGGAGAATTACTTTCAGAGAGTGATATGGTAAATATTGTTAAAGCCAAGGGCAAAACTGGACAGCTATTAGAAATATTGCTAGGATTAGAAAACTCTTCAAAACATTTAGATTTTGAAGATGGAGAATTAAAAACTAATAAATGTGATGCATTAGGTAATCCGCTAGAAACTATGTTTATAACTCAAATTAGCTCAATAATAGACGAATTACTTGATATGAAAAGTTTCTATGAAACATCATTGTATCAAAAAATTGAGAACCTATTATATGTTCCTATTTGTAAAGAAGGAGAACCAAAAGATTGGTTTTTCTTACCTTATGTTCATGTTGATCTTAGAGAAGAAAAATTTAAAGATTTAAAATTACAATTAGAGGATGATTATTATAATATTTGTAAACAATTAAGGGACAACATAGAGAATAGTGCTGATGGATATATACATACGTCTAGCGGGAAATACATACAAGTAAGAAGCAAAGATTCAAAGCCTTATAGCCCGATTTACTCAGAGATATACCGAAGATATGTTTCTAATAAAAATCATGCTTTTTATTTCAAAAAGGAATTTATGAGATATATCAATCCAGTTTCTTAGAGTGTATAGCAAATAAAAAGACAATTATTTAGGTCGTAGATGAAGGAAAGAAAGCTATTTTTTTGTTCTCACGACTTTGCCAACCTTCTAGAATCAAACAATGTAAAAGAGTATGATTTGCTTACAAAAAATCAATAGAACAGACTTGCTAATATTTTCGAATAGAGGGTTGCTAGGTTCCCAAAGTACTGCCATGTCTTTTGCTTAATGACCTTATACATCCTAAGACAGATGATGAATTAGAAGTTAAGTCATACCTAACCTCTGCATCCAAGTCTATATTTATCTTACTTATAGCATTGAAAATACAGGCTTTCAAATAATTAATAGGTACTTTTACTTTAGTTGTCTTAGTAGCTTCTTTAAACTTTTCTAAGGCATGTTCTATGGCATAATAGTCAAGCTTTTGGATTTCAGCCCTTGCTATGTCTTTTGGTACGTAGGTATTGCCAATTTTTATGTTTTCATAGTTGTTTATATCATGGACAAGAAGAAGGATTGCTTTAAAAACTGCATCCCTATAGTATTCAGGGATGTTTTCTAATTCGCACTTAGCTACTATACTTCTAGGATCTAGGTTATTTTTAGCTGAATTATCCATCAGTCCGTCAGTCTTATCATAGGAGCAAGCTTTATTCTCAAAGGATTCTTCCTCTGATTTACAGCAATAAATAAGGCGATCCATCTTGACAGATGGACTGATAATCTCTGCAGAAATCTCTGTAGTATTCTCTGGTATTGGTGGGGTTAATTTGACCCTGTCAATTGGGCAATTTTGAGTCCTATCCATAGAGTCATTTTGTTCATTACTATCAGATTCATTTGACACCTTCAAGATAGAGTTAAGCATATCGTAGTCAATTGTATACCACAAAGTTCTGTCCATTTGATAAACGTTAAACCTATCGACAATTATCAACTTCATATTCCTTAGCTTCTTAAATACTCTCTTTATGGTTTCTTTAGACCAGAATGGGAATTGTTCATTCCATTCTTCATAGGTATTATAGGTCCAGTATCTTCCTTCATGAAAGTTTCTGCCTGCGTTTTTGTTCACCTGGATCCAATAGTGGACCTGTTGCAAAACAATGGCTTCATTTAAGCCTATAATTGTAGCCAAAATCTTATTTACAACTAAAGGATGCTTATCGAATAATATAGCCATAGTATTACCTCCATTTATAATTTACTTAATAAATAGAAAAATTAAATGGATTTTACTACAATCAAAGATTAATGTTGTGAAAATATTGTTTTTTCTCTTATCTTTTTATAAGATATATTAAAGTAATAGGAGGTTAATCTAATAAAAAATAATACGATAAGCTTTCTTTCTTGCAAATAATTAAGTTAAGGTTTAACTTGCAGGTAATTAAACTTTAAACAGAAAGGGTGGACTATATGAAGAAAAACATGAATATAGGTATTATAGGTGCAGGAGTGGTTGCAGAGAGAATAATAAGGGCTTGTAGTATGCACCCAAGGGCAAATATCAAGGGTATATATGATGTAAATCCAAAGAAACTAAAGGATGTAGCTGAAAAACATAGCTTGAGGCCTGTTGACACTTACAAGACCTTATTGGAAGATGAAGATATAGATATTATCTACTTGGCTGTTCCACCAAAATACCATTATCCCATAGCTCTGGATATACTAAAAGCAGATAAGCATTTCTTATGTGAGAAGCCCTTAGCAAATTCAACTGAAGAAGCTAGGGAGATGTATGAGCTAGCAAAAAGTAAAAAAATAGTTCATGGGATGAATTTTCCTACCATATATCTTAATGTTTATGAAAAAATGGAGGAATTAATAAATAATGGCTTTCTTGGTGATTTAATTCGAATTGAGTTTCAAGGGTATTTTACCCATTGGCCAAGGCTCTGGCAGCAAAATGATTGGGTGGGCTCTAGAGAACAAGGCGGCTTTGTAAGGGAAGTTGTTACCCATTATATTCAGCTGATACAAAGACTATTTGGTGATATAGAAGATGTAGTTTCCTTTATTCAGTATCCTGAAGACCCACAGCTGTCTGAAACTGGTATTATAGCAAAGGGAAGTGTAGGGGGAGTTCCAGTTTTAATAAATGGAGTTACCCATGTGGGAATGAAGGAAGAACTAAATTTTAAAATATTTGGTACAAAAGGAGCCATATATTTAAGGAATTGGAGAGACCTGTTGGTATCTACAAAAGAAACAGGATTAGAGAAACTAGATATAGTAGAAGAAAATCACTTAGTAGACTTACTAGATAATTTTTTCAGGGCCATAGATGGTGAAGAGGCTAAGATAGTTGATTTTGAGGAAGGATATAAGACTCATAGGATTATAGAACAATTATTAGGTAGGGAATAAGTCAAGAGGGGATAGATTTGGTAAGCAAGTAGATTAATGGGGTTTATCAAAAATATAATTTAGATTTTCAATATATATTATTCTAAAGGTATTAGGGGGGGTAATATGTTTAAGAAATCTAGTAATTAAAAAA
>ERZ773359.2989-NODE-2989-length-20240-cov-9.437949_pt1 | contig 20240 bp, 20 predicted proteins | sample MGYA00374955_ERZ773359 | MGnify/ENA primary metagenome ERZ773359 (study PRJEB29098, sample SAMN04486028) | biogas fermenter metagenome | study: EMG produced TPA metagenomics assembly of the Biogas fermentation microbial communities from Germany - Plant 4 DNA1...
TGACATGGACCAGTTTATCCGGACCGTGGTGGCAGCGGCCGATTACGTTAAAGCGAAAAAACGCAGTCGGAAAAGGTTGTTTTTATCGTTTGACGAGTGGAATGTTTGGGCCGATCGTACTGTTTCCTATGAAACTTGGGATTACGCAAAACCCCGTTTAGAACAGATCTATAATCTACAAGACGCCCTGGTATTTGGCGGTCTCCTTTGTACGCTTCTTAACAACGCGGATCGGGTGAAGATCGCTTGCCTTGCCCAGTTGGTCAATGCCATCGCGCCGATCTTGACGCAACCAGGTGGGGCAGTGATAAAACAGACAATTTACTACCCGTTCGCGCAAGTTTCTACGCTGGGGAGGGGCGTTGTGCTTCGGCCTTTAATCACATCGCCGCGGTATGAGTCGGTTTATGGGGATGCTCCTGTGCTTCAGCTTTCCGCAGTTTATAGGGAGGAAGAAGGGGAGGTTAACGTCTTTGTTCTCAACTGCGCTCAGGAAGAAGAGGTGGAGCTAAGTTTGGATTTTCGGTCGTTCAGTGCGGTTATGCCCCAGGAACACTTGGTGTTAACCGGTCCCGATTTAGAAGCGGTTAATTGTTTTACGGAACCGTATAAGGTCGTACCAGAGCCATTAGCGCTTCCGCAAGGCGATAGAAAAATAATGACGGTCAGATTACCCCGTGTTTCCTGGAATGTTTTGCGCTTTAAGACGAAAAAGTAAGCACGCTTTGGAAACGATAAAGATTTTAACCTAATCTTAGCAGGAATTCCTTTTTTACGCTACGAACCTAATAAGAGGAATTATAACCGGTGTTTTCGGAAGCTTTTCTTTATGGGGGAAGTTTATGGACCGGTAACTTTGTGGAGGCGATGATTAATGAAAAAGCTTATGACGATCTTCCTCGCGATCGGAATGGTCGTAGCAATGACCACGGTTGCCTATGGCGCTTGGGAAAATACGGTTTGGCTTGGAACCGAACTAAGCCAGGACGGGCGGGAAATGGGATACCTGCACCAAGACGATGTGTCGACCAAGATTCTTTCCAGGCAGGTTAACGGGGTATTTACCTCAGAGATCCAGGTCGGGAGCACACTTGTGGATTTTGGTAATAATACGGGTTTGTATGCAGCCGTCGGAGCTAGTATCGATGACAAACTTGATTTTCTGTTCGGGGCCGGATTTAATTACAGCCACCGCTACTCGCCGTTTTTATTAAATGGTGGAGTTAAGTGTTTGGTCCCCTCGAAGGTGGTTGTTTATGAAGTAGAAGCTTTTTATCAGATTCTAACACCCCTCTTAGTCCGTGTGGGTTATAGTAGCGAGGGTAACGCCCTCTTCTTAGGTTTAGGGTTATCCTATAACTAAAGAGTGATGGTGGCTTTTACCTTAAATGGTAACGGTTAAGGGGTTAATCATCTCCCCATTGTTATGTTATCATCATGATAAGTACTGGTAACGCCTTTTACCTCAGGAAAAGGTTATATTATCTGGGAATGCTGGTCAGACCAGCGCTGATGGCCGCGAAGGATATATGGATATATGTTATGAAAAAATACAGGCAGAAGAGACGCGGCAATGCCCTTATGAACAGAACTTGAGGTGAACAGGTAAAAAAGCGTGGTAACAATGGGAGGTGAAGAAGATGACCTTATTATCTTTAATTAACCCCGAACAGAAACGTTGGGTCGCTTTATTTGCCTTGTTATGCTGGGTGGTACCGTTTCTCGGCGTAATGAGTTTTTCAATACTTGCACCGCTGCCGGTGCCGGACCAACCGAACCAAGGGGAAACGGCACCGGAACCGGTGGTGGATCAGACCGTGGCCGCCATTGATCAGAAAGCGGACGCAGAACCAACGATGGACACGAAGCACCACCAAGTGGCACCGGTGCCACCAGCAACGCCGCAGGAGCAACCGAAGACGGTGTCGACCACAGCCGAAGCGTCAAATTCTGGTAGTGACAGCCAAGCCGATGGGATAGATCTGAATCTTCTCGCCCGGGTGATTTACGCCGAGGCGCGGGGCGAACCCCTTGAAGGGCAGGTTGCCGTCGGTGCGGTCCTGATTAACCGGGTACGTAGCCCGAAGTTTCCGAATGATCTGTGGAGCGTAGTTTTCAAAAAAGGTGAATTCTGCACGGTCCGGGACGGGCAGATTTGGCTCGAGCCGGACGCGACTGCTTACCGTGCCGCCCGCATGGCGAAAGCCGGGTGGGATCCAACCAATGGGGCCTTGTATTTCTATAACCCGAGTAAAACCACGTCCGCTTGGATTTGGTCGCGAACCGTCACCACGCGGATTGGACGCCATGTTTTTGCGGTTTAAAAACCTTGTGTGCTCTTCATCTTTTATCGGCGTTTCTTGGCGTTAAGGTCCCGTTCCGATAAGAATAAAATGTAATGGGACCAATGAAACGAAGCTTCGGCAAAAGGACCTCCTTAAATAAAGGTTGACGCTCCCCTGGTGTTTATGGTAATATTGTTAGGTAAGTAAGCGAGAGTGGCGGAATTGGCAGACGCGCTAGACTTAGGATCTAGTGGGCAACCGTAGGGGTTCAAGTCCCCTCTCTCGCACCAAAAAACAACGGCGTAAGCCGTTTTCTTCTTTTACGCCAATTTTTATGCAATTCCTTAACTTGACACAATACCATTGTGCAGTTAAAATTTAAACATGGTATGTATAATGTGGAAAAGAGCCGATAAAACCGGATGGTTTTATCGGCTCCTCATTGCCATGGAGGTTTATTGGCGTTTATGGTTATAATAAACCAGAAAATGTTAATTTAGAGACGGAAGGTAAGGTGGAAAATCATGCAATCAACCCTTGAACAATTGGAGAATAACCGAGTTTTACTTAAGCTGGAAGCCGATCCGCAGGAAGTGGCTGACGCTTTTAACCAAGCTTATAAAAAAGTGGTCAAGCAAGTATCGGTGCCGGGTTTCCGGAAAGGGAAGGTGCCCCGGTTTATTCTAGAACAACAATTTGGGAAGGAAGTCTTGTATCAAGACGCCGTTGAGTACCTCGTTAGTAAGAGTTATTACGAGGCGATCGTCGAACATAAACTGGAACCGATCGAGAATCCCAAGATCGATTTTGAAGATGAAATTGAGGAAGGCAAGCCCTTTAAGTTCCAGGCGGAAGTGGAAGTTCTGCCCGAAGTTAAACTTGGTGCTTATAAAGAGGTGGACGTGGAAAAAGAACAGCCGGTCGTCACCGACGAAGAGGTGGAGCAAGAGTTAAAGATGCTTCAGGAACGGCACGCCGAGTTGGTTGCTACCGATAAGCAAGCGCTAGAAAAGGGCGATTTTGCCGTCATCGATTTTGAAGGATATTTAAACGAAAAAGCATTCCCCGGCGGCGCAGCACAAGGATATACTATAGAAGTAGGTGCTGGCCGTTTTATCCCCGGTTTTGAGGAAGGGCTGATCGGAATGGCCCCGGCCGAGGAGCGCGATTTAAATCTTACCTTCCCCGAAGACTACCACCAGAAGGATCTGGCTGGACAGGAAGTGGTCTTCAAGGTTAAACTGCACGAGATAAAAACGAAAGAACTGCCGACCCTTGACGATGATTTTGCCAAGGAGCAAGGGGAGTACGAGACGCTTGATGATTTTAAAGCTCATCTCCGGAAACGCCTCCAAGAGCGTAAAGACCATGAAGCCGACCATAAGTTTGAGGATGAAGTGATCAAACAAGTGGTGGCTGGGAGTACGGTTAACTTAACAGATACTCTGATTAACCGGGAATTGGAACACTTAATTCACCGCATGGAGCATGATCTAGAAGCAAGTGGGTTAAAATTAGAGGAGTATTTGACCCATACTGAACAGACCATGGAGCAGTTCCGCGATCAGCTGCGGCCGCAAGCCGAGGAACGGGTGAAGACCGATCTGGTTCTGTCGGCGGTGGCACAAGCAGAAGGAATTACCGTTAGTGAGGACGAACTTAAAGATAGAATCGGTTATTTGCTCCAGTTTTATCCCCCAGAGTTAAGAGAAGATATTTTGAAGGGTAAAAACCGTGACTTTGTGGAAGGTGTCCGCTCTTCTCTGGAACGGGAAAAGACGGTTAAACTTCTCGTTGGCTTCGTCGCGCCGGAAGAAGAAGCGGAGACGACGGCGGATGTAGACCAAAAAGAGGAAGAGGTGAAAGAAGAATGAATCTAGTCCCTATGGTGGTGGAACAGACCAATCGCGGGGAACGGGCCTATGATATTTTTTCCCGCCTGCTGAAGGAGCGCATCATCTTTATTGGTGGTCCGATCGACGACACGATGGCCAATTTAGTTGTGGCGCAGTTAATTTACCTCGAGAGTGAAGATCCGGACAAGGATATTTCCGTGTATATTAATAGCCCCGGTGGCGTAATCTATTCTGGATTGGCAATCTACGACGCCATGCAGTATGTTAAACCAGAGGTTTCCACGATCTGTGTTGGGTTTGCCGCCAGTATGGCTGCCCTGTTACTGAGTGCGGGGGCGAAGGGGAAGCGTTATGCGCTGCCCAACTCACGGGTGATGATCCACCAGCCTCTAGGTGGTGCCGAAGGGCAAGCGGCGGATATTGAGATTCAAGCCCGCGAAATCTTGCGCCTGCGTGAGGTGACCAACGGCATTATTGCCCGCCACACGGGAAAAGCCATTGAACAAGTCGCCCAAGATGTGGACCGCAATTACTGGATGAGCGCCGAAGAGGCCAAAGCCTACGGGATTGTCGATGAGATCATCGACAAAAGAAAATTAAAGTAGTCGCCCGCCTCAGCAAGCAGGGGCCATTGCTCTGTTTGCTGTCGATACCGCGAGTCAACGCCCAATCATATTTTAGGTAGGCGCTTAATTCCACAAGAAAGAGGTGGTGAGATGTTTAAGTTCGGGGATGATAAAGGACAGTTAAAATGTTCTTTCTGCGGAAAAGCTCAGGAACAAGTGAAGAAACTGATCGCCGGACCTGGTGTGTATATCTGCGATGAATGTATAGAACTCTGCAACGAAATTATCGATGAAGAACTAACCGACGATACCTCCTTCGACTTGGAAACCATCCCAAAGCCGGTGGAGATTAAGGCCATCCTTGACCAGTATGTGATCGGACAGGAAGAAGCGAAGAAAATCCTTTCCGTTGCCGTTTATAACCACTATAAAAGGATTAACGCCGAAGGGATGTTTGACGATGTCGAGCTCCAAAAGAGTAACATCCTGATAATGGGACCGACTGGTAGCGGAAAAACACTACTCGCTCAGACTTTGGCCAAGATCCTTAATGTCCCATTTGCGATTGCTGATGCCACCTCGCTTACGGAAGCCGGTTATGTGGGTGAAGATGTTGAGAATATACTATTAAAACTGATCCAAGCCGCCGATTATGATGTGGAGAAGGCGGAGAAGGGGATTGTCTACATCGACGAAGTCGATAAGATCGCCCGGAAGACGGAGAACCCTTCGATCACCCGCGATGTGTCCGGGGAAGGGGTCCAGCAAGCCTTACTGAAGATCTTGGAAGGGACGATCGCTTCGGTTCCACCCCAGGGGGGAAGGAAACACCCGCACCAGGAGTTTATTCAGCTTGATACCACGAATATCCTCTTTATCTGCGGTGGTGCCTTTGATGGACTGGAAAAGATCATTGAAAACCGGGTCGGGAAAAAGACGATGGGCTTTGGTGCCGAGATCCAGTCGAAACAAGAGAAGCCCATTGGCGAGCTTTTACGGCAAGTAATGCCGGAGGACCTTCTGAAGTACGGGATGATTCCAGAGTTCATCGGCCGCTTGCCGGTGGTTGTATCCCTAGACGCTTTGGATGAAACCGCGTTGATTAAGATCCTGACCGAGCCGAAAAACGCTTTGGTAAAACAGTATAAGAAGATGTTGGAGTTGGACGGGGTCGAGTTGGAGTTTACCCCCGATTCCCTGCAGGCAATTGCCGCTCGGACGGTGAAACGGAATGCGGGCGCGCGGGGTCTACGGGCCATCATCGAACAGTTACTGCTGGATGTGATGTACGAGATTCCCTCCCGGTCCGATGTGAAAAAATGCGTAATCACCAAGGAAATGGTGGAAGGGCAGAAAGAGCCACTCCTTTCGACCAGCGCGGAACAGCGCAAGAAAAAGAAGGAAGAATCAGCTTAAAACCCGCTTGACAGCGGGTTTATTTTTTTGGAAAAAACTCATGAAAATAGCACCGCTGGGGATAATATACGGGAAGCTGGGATTTGGGGAGGGAAAATGACAGGTGAATTACGCAGGAAGTATATTAGGTTTGATCAATCTTTTTTTTGCCATTGTGATTGGCTTATACTTTTGGAATCTCTTGCGCGCGCAGCAAGGAACCAAAGTCGCGGTTGACCGGGAAGCGAAAAAGGAGATGGAAAGGTTGGGGCGTTTGCGGGCGATCTCCTTAACGGAACCCCTTTCCGAAAAAACCCGACCATCCAAGTTTGAAGAGATCATCGGCCAAGAGGAAGGGCTAAAGGCGTTGCGGGCGGCGTTGTGTGGACCCAACCCGCAACACTTGTTAATCTACGGGCCACCGGGGGTGGGCAAGACCGCGGCCGCCCGCGTGGTCCTGGAGGAAGCCAAACAGAATCCCTTGTCACCGCTGAAGAGTACGGCCAAGTTTATTGAAGTGGACGCGACCACCGCACGCTTCGATGAACGGGGAATTGCCGATCCGTTGATCGGTTCGGTCCACGATCCGATCTACCAGGGGGCGGGCCCGATGGGGATGGCCGGGATCCCCCAGCCGAAACCGGGCGCCGTGACGAAAGCCCACGGTGGGATCCTCTTCATTGATGAGATCGGCGAACTCCATCCCTATCAGATGAATAAGTTGTTGAAGGTTTTGGAAGACCGGAAGGTCTTCTTTGAGAGTGCCTATTATAGCTCCGAAGACCATAATATCCCTTCCCATATTCATGATATCTTCCAGAATGGTCTGCCGGCGGATTTTCGTTTAATCGGGGCGACGACACGCCAACCACACGAGATTCCACCGGCGATCCGCTCCCGGTGCGTGGAAGTTTTCTTCCGCGCGCTCACGCCGGATGAGATCCAACAGATCGCGCGGAATGCGGTGGAAAAGATCGGGTTTGAGCTGGAAGAGGGCGGGCTCGAGATTATCAGTAAATACGCCCATAACGGGCGGGACAGTGTTAACATGGTGCAGATTGCCGCCGGCCTGGCACTGACCGCCGGGCGGAAGCTGATCCGGCGGAAAGATATTGAGTGGGTGGTGAACAGCGGACAGTATACGCCGCGGCCGAACAGGAAAGTTCCGCCCAAACCCCAAGTGGGATACGCCAATGGACTGGCGGTCTATGGTCCGAACCTGGGGATGCTTGTTGCCTTGGAAGCAACAGCGATTCCGGTGGCGGAGAGGCCGGGGCGGGTGATTGCCACCGGGGTGATCGAAGAAGAAGAGATGGGTGAGTACGGGCGGACGATCCGGCGGCGGAGTACGGCACGGGAATCGGTGGAAAATGTGTTAACGATTCTGAAAAAATATTTCCACCTTGACTGTACCAAATACGACTTGCATATAAATTTTCCGGGGGGGATACCGCTGGATGGCCCGTCGGCCGGAATTGCGCTGGTTACCGTCGTCTATTCGGCCCTGACCGGCAAGCCCGTGGACAATTTAGTGGCGATGACCGGGGAAGTTTCAATCTTGGGGACGGTGTTGCCGGTGGGTGGGATCATTCCCAAGCTCAAAGCGGCCAAGGAAGCCGGTGCCAAGCGGGTGCTGATTCCCGCCGAAAATTGGCAGGATGCGTTTGAGGACGAGACCGAGCTCGAGATCATTCCCGTGCGCCGCATTGAAGAGGTCATTCAATTGGCCTTCCGGCCGGAACCGGCCGGGGAAAAAGCGGCGGTTGAACCCGATGTGCCACGGGAGAAATACGTACCGGCCCAGGGCGGGAAGGAAGATTTGGTCGTTGCGGCGGGTGGTTGAAGAAGCAAGATCCCCCCTTTGAGAGGGGTCAGTCCTGTGGTATACTGGCCATAAAGGGGGAAAAATTATGAAAACTTTGCGAACGAGGCCCCGGATCGCCTGGGCATTGGGCGGCGGCGGGGTTCGTGGCTTTGCCCATCTTGGGGTCTTGAAGGTCCTCCAGGAAGAGGGGATCCCCGTGGATGCGCTGGCCGGGACGAGTATGGGGGCGGTGATGGCAGCGCTTTTCGCGGCCGAGACCGATCTGAAATACTTAGCGGCGTTGGCGACCCGGATCTCCTGGGAAGACTTTATTGATCTCCGTTTCCCCCGCTATGGACTGGTTGAAGGGAAACGGCTGCTCCCATTAATTCAGTTACTGACCAAGCGCAAGAAGCTGGAGGAGTTGGCGATTCCGGTGCGGATCATCGCCACCGATCTTTTCACCGGCGAAGAGGTTGTTTTTAGCCAGGGTCCCCTCGATCTAGCGGTCCGTGCTTCGATCTCAATTCCTGGGGTCTTCACGCCGGTCCCCCATGGTGCGCGTCTTTTGGTCGACGGTGGCTTGGTGGCAGGTGTTCCGGTAATGGCCGCGGCCGCGATGGGGATGGATCTGGTCTTTGCCGTTTACGTACCTGGCGATCTGGTTCCGGACCCGCCCCGGAGCGTCTTTGACATTCTTTACCGCAGTTCAGAGATTATGATGCACCATCTGGACGGGGTTCAGTTGCAGCAGGCGGATTTCATCTTAACGCCGGAGGTGGGGGACGTTGGCACTCTCCAGTTTTCGCGGGTGGAGGAATGTATTGCCAAGGGAGAAGCCGCCGCCCGGAAGGCCCTGCCAACACTGCACCGGATTATTGCGGAGTTTCCAAGTGAACGGGAAAAAGCAGTTGGAGACCGGAGTTAAGGGAAGGGGCTTGGCACCATGGAACGGTTGTGGAAAAATTTGTTGATCATATTGATCATCGCCTTGTGTGTGATCCAGATCTTACTTTTGATTCCGTCCTTCCGCGCAACTTTTTGTCTGGTGGAACGGTTGGAGGGGCAGCCGGTGCGCCGCCTTTATTAAAAAATGGCAAGAATATCCGCTGCTGTCTTGCGTAAAAGGGGGAAATATGCTAGATTGATAGTTAAAAGGCAAGACGGTAGTGTGGCAGCATCCATAAAGGGAATTGCGGAAAAGACCAAAAGGCCATTGGCATGGGGTTGAGGATAATAGGTAAATCTTCCCCGGCTAAATGGCAGTTCCCTATTGAGGTAGAACGTTTTTTGCAGGCACTCCGTGGGGTGCTTTTTTTATTACCGGGGGTGAAGCAATGATGAGCGGAAACAGTAAGGAAGTGGCAGCGGCGGCCCTGAAGATGGCGATTAGCCGTTCGCGGGAAGAGGAACGACTCTTTAAGGAGATGCTACGGGAAGAGGAGATCCAGGCGGCTGCGGTCGATTTTGGCGGGGAGATGATGCAGGCGATCAAGACCATCATTGAACGGGCAGTGGTTGCCGCGAAACGTGAGTTTTTGGTGGGGGATACCCACGCCGAAGAGGGCGCGGTGGCCGGGGCAACCCATGAGGCCTTGCAGCAGATCATCCCGAAGGCGATCGGCTTGAACCTGGGCGGGAAGATTGGCCTGGCCCGCCGGGGCGATCATTTTAGTGTGGCGGTGTTCTGTGCCGTCGGCCTTTTGCATCTTAATGAGGTTGCGGTGGGTCTTGGGCACCGGGCGTTGAAATAACCCTTACGCCTTGCCCTACTTGCCTCCTAATGCCGCGAGTCAATTCGAGGAAGTTTAGCTTGCCAACCATCCGGCAGGAGAAGGATTTTAGGTAGTGCTCTTTAAAAGGAGCCGGTGAGCGGGAGGATGAGAGGAGGAGACAGATGGAGACGGTAAAAGCGTTTCGGGGGGCGACGACGGTTGACGCCAACACACGGGAAGAGATTCTCGCCGCCACGCGGGAGTTACTGACGGAGCTGATCGGGCGGAATAAAATCGACCCCCGGCGGGTGATCAGCGTTTTTTTTACAGCAACCCCCGATCTGAATGCCGCTTTCCCGGCGGAAGCCGCCCGGCAATTGGGCTATAACGACTGGGCGTTGTTGGATAGTGTTGAGATGGCGGTGCCGGGGTCTCTCCCCCGCTGTATCCGGGTTTTGCTCCATGCTTATGGCGATGCCAGTCAGGAGGTGCATCATGTCTACCAACGAGCCGCAAAAGCCCTCCGTCCCGACCGGGTCCCCGCCGACGACTAGGTTTTGTCTGGTGCGTCACGGGACGACCGATTGGAACCGGGAGAACCGGATTCAGGGGGTTACGGACACGCCCTTGAACGAACAAGGGCAAAGGGAGATTAGCCAGTTGGCTGTGGCCATGAAGGACGAAGGCTGGGAGGTGGTGGTGACCAGCGACCTGCAGCGGGCCGCGGAGAGTGGTGAGATTATCGGCCAGACCTTAAAGATTCCGGTGTTTTCCCACAAAGGACTCCGCGAACGGAGTTTTGGGCCGCTGGAAGGGTTGACTTTTACCGAGATTAAAACGAAATACCCGGAAGGCAGCGACCACCTGGCCTTACCGGGACTGGAGTCGCGCCGCGCGATTGAGAACCGGGCGATGGCGACGATGGCGATGTTGACGGCTGTTTTTGCTGGACGGCGGGTGATTGTCGTCTCCCACGGTGGGTTTATCCGAGCTTTCTTCCGGGCGGGGTTAGGCCTGGAGCGGAAAGCGCCCGCCAATGCAGAACGGGTCGTCGTGGTCTGGAATGGCACATGGCAGCTGACGGAGGGAGGAAGTAGAAATGGTGGTTGAAAAACTGATTCGCCGGGAAATACTGGGGATTACCCCTTATGTGCCCGGCAAACCCATTGAAGAAGTGCAACGGGAGTGGGGGCTCGCGGAAGTAGTCAAACTAGCCTCCAATGAAAACCCCTTAGGGCCTTCGCCCCGTGCTGTGGAAGCGGCGACCGCGGCCCTGACGGAAAGCCATCTGTACCCTGATGGCAACTGTTATCTGTTAAAAGAAGCTTTGGCCGCAGAACTCGGGGTCAAGCCCGAAGAGATTATCGTGGGAAATGGCTGTGACGAGGTGATCAAACTGGTGGCCGAGGCCTTCTTCCACCCGGGGGATGAGGTCATCGTGGCGGACCCGACTTTTGGCGAGTATGCCTATGCCACCCAATTGATGGGGGCCAAGCTGGTTAAGGTCAAAGGAGCGGGTTTAGGTCATGATTTAGATAAGATGGCGGCGGCCGTTACCGAGCGGACGAAAGCGATCTTTGTTTGTAACCCGAATAATCCGACTGGGACAATGAATACCCGGGCCGAGCTGGAAGCGTTTATTACCCGTATTCCTCCGGAAGTACTGATCATTATCGACCAGGCTTATTACGAGTATGTGGAGGATGCGGCTTACCCCAACGGTATTGAGTTCAAAGGAGACGGTCGGGTTTTAACCCTCCGTACCTTTTCCAAGATTTACGGGTTGGCCGGTTTGCGGGTGGGCTACGGTGTGGGGGATTCGGAACTGATTGCTTTAATAAACCGGACACGGGAGCCCTTTAATGTGAACCGCATTGGCCAAATGGCAGCGGTGGCAGCGCTGGCCGACCGGGAACACCTGGCCCGGAGTCTCGAAGTGAACCGGCAAGGGATGGAGCAGATCTATCGGGGTTTAACCGAACTTGGTCTTTCCTATACCCCAAGTGTTGCCAATTTTATCCTCTTTTCGACCCCGTATCCGGCCCCGCAGGTCTTTAAAGAGATGATGAAAAAAGGGGTAATTGTCAGGCCAGCCCATATCTTCGGTCTACCCCAGCAGATTCGGGTGACGATTGGGACCGAAGAGCAGAATGCAAAGTTCCTAAGCGTACTTAAAGCGGTATTGGCCGACCTCAGGAAATAGCATGCAGCGGCGCCCCTCGCGCCGGAAGAATGACAGGCAATTATTACAATTATGATCTCGAGTAGGATGGTAGAAAGGTAGGAAAGGATGAGCGTGTAATGATTATTATCATGTCCCGAACTGCTTCCGAGGAGCAGGTTTCCCGGATCCAGGAACATCTGCGCAATGCGGGTTTTGGGATCCATCTGTCGCAGGGTGTGGAAAGAACAATCATCGGTGCCATCGGTGACCGCAGTCCAGAACTGATGCCAACGGTAGCCGCGATGGCCGGCGTGGAAAGGGTTGTTCCGATTTTAAAACCCTTTAAACTGGCCAGTAGGGATTTTAAGGCCGATTCCACCCAGGTTAAAGTCGGAGAAGCGGTCATTGGCGGGGAGGAAGCGGTGTTGATTGCCGGTCCTTGTGCGATTGAGGACGAGGAGCAGCTTGTGTCCACCGCGCAACAGATAAAAGCGGTTGGTGGTAAAATCATCCGGGGTGGAGCCTTTAAACCGCGGACTTCGCCCTATTCCTTCCAGGGCTTAAAGACCGAAGGATTGAAGCTCATTCACGAGGTGGCCAAAGCCACCGGTTTGGCCGTGGTTACCGAGGTGGTATCCCCTCACGAAGTGGAACTGGTTGCCCAATATGTGCAGATGCTCCAGATCGGCGCCCGTAACATGCAGAATTTTGCCCTCCTCCAAGAGGTGGGCCGGGCTAAGCTGCCGGTGCTGTTGAAAAGAGGGATGGCGGCGACGATCGAAGAATGGTTGATGGCGGCGGAGTATATTATGAAAGAAGGAAATTACCAGGTTGTCCTCTGTGAACGGGGGATCCGGACCTTTGAGACGGCCACCAGGAACACCATGGATGTCAGCGCTATCGCCCTGGTTAAAGAGTGGAGTCACCTGCCGGTTATTGCCGACCCGAGCCACGCTTCGGGGCGTCGGAATTTGGTGTTACCACTGGCGCGGGCGGCGTTGGCAGCAGGGGCCGACGGTTTGATGGTGGAAGTACACCCCAAGCCGGAGACGGCCCTTTCCGACGGACCCCAGTCCTTAGATTTTGTCCAGTTTAACAACTTAGTTAAAGCGATTGTACCGATCTTGGAAGCAATGGGGAAACACCTATGAAGCAGCAGCGGATTGCGTTGATCGGCCTAGGGTTGATTGGGGGTTCGTTAGGACTCGCCCTCTGTCGCAAACAGCAGAAGGTGTGGGTGGTTGGATATGATCCGGTGGCGGAGACCTGTCGGGAAGCCCTTTCCCGACAGGTGGTGCATGAAATCGCCCCCAGTCTGGTTGCGGCGGTGCAAGGGGCGGATCTGGTTGTCCTCGCCGTTCCGGTGGAAAAAATGAAGGACGTGGTCTTGGCGATTGCTCCCGCCCTTTCACCGGGGACGATCCTGACCGATGTGGCCAGTACGAAAGGGCAGCTGGCCCAGAGCTTGCCGCTATTATTACCTAAGGGCGTCTACTATGTGGGCGGTCATCCGATGGCCGGAAGCGAACAATCGGGGCTGGCCGCCGCCGACCCCTTTCTTTTTCAGAATGCCGTTTATCTTTTGACCCCAGCCCCGGGGACACCCCCGGCCGTGCTGGCTACTTTGGAAGAGTTCATCCGGATGGTGGGTGGGCTCCCCTTGTTGCTGACGCCGGAAGAACATGATTTAATGGTGGCAGTGGTGAGCCACTTGCCCCATTTGATCGCGGCTGCGTTGGTTAATGTGGCCGTGGATTTCAACGAACAGTATCCAGGAACCTTGTCGCTGGCAGCGGGTGGTTTTCATGATACGACCCGGGTCGCGATGGGTTCCCCGGCGTTGTGGCGGGAGATCTTGGCGTCCAATCGGCGCTCGCTCCTTCCAGTCCTGCGCGCGTTGGCCGCGGAGGTTGAGGCGCTTACCGCCGCGATTGCTGCGGGTGAGATGGGGGCGTTGGAAGCCCGGCTCCAGCGGGCGGCGGTCGCACGAACGGAGCTCCCAGCCCGCAGAAAGGGTTTTTTGACCCTCCTCTATGAGTTGGTGGTGGTGATTGAAGACCGACCGGGGGCGATTGCGGAGGTGATTGAGATCATCAAAACGGTGAACATCAAAGACATTGAGATCCTCCGCGTCCGGGAGGGCGAAGGGGGCACGCTCCGGCTAGCTTTTGAGAACGAGGAGGCATTGGCCGAAGCGGTTCGGCTCCTGCGCAACCACGGCTTCCAAACTCAAGTGCGAGGAGGACAAGGGCGATGAAGATTTATGTAGGACCGGCTTCCCGCCTCCAAGGAAAAGTGCGGGTTCCGCCGTCCAAGAATTATACCTCGAGGTACATATGGGTTTCGGCTTTAGCGGAGGGCGAATCAATTATCTATGATCCAGCCACCAATGACGATGCCAACGCCTTGCTCGCCTGTTGTCAGCGCCTGGGGGCGAAGGTGCATGCTAGCCCGGGAAGGCTGCAGATCAGCGGTTTTGGGCGGTCCCCCCAACCGCCGGGGGTTTTGGATCCGGGAAACGGGGGACTGATTCTCCGTCTGCTTTTACCGGTTGGTTTGCTGTTACCGGAGGTCCAATATGTTACGTCGTACCCGGAATCGTTGGGGAAGAGACCACAAGACCATCTACTCACCGCATTACGCGATTTAGGGGCGGAGGTTGAAGATGTGGACGGGCATCTTCCCATTACTATCCGGGGCGGGCGTCCTCTGGCCCGGCGGACAGTGGCAGTTTCCGGCCGGATCAGTTCCCAGTTTGCCTCGGCTTTGCTGATGATCGCTCCGCTCTTGGGTGGGCTCGACCTCCAGATTACCGAGGGGCTTGTCTCCCGGCCGCCCCTAGCCACGACGCTACAGGTGATGACGGAAGCCGGTGTCACCCCGCAGGCGGACTGGGCGCAGCTGCGTTTTGCGGTTGCCGCCGGGAACTATAAGGCTGGTGTTTACCACGTTCCCGGGGATTACCCGGCGGCATCGGCCATCATGGCCGCGGCCGCCCTGGTTCCTTCCACGGTCACTCTCTACCCGCTCAACCCGGCTGACCAGCAAGGAGAGAAACAGGTCATCCCCTATCTTCAGCAGTTGGGGGTAGCGGTGGAAAGGGAAAGCCCGGAAGTGACGATCCGCGGGGGTTCCCCCCTTCGTGCCATTGATTTCAACGGTGAAGAGGCGATTGATGCCGTCTTGTCCATGGCGGCTGTGGCTTGCTGCGCGGAGGGGACCACCACCTTTTCGCAGGTGGCTAATCTCCGCTGGAAAGAATCGGACCGCATTGGTGATTTAGCCCATGGTCTGCGCCAGATCGGGGTGGCGATCACCGAAACTGCCGACGGGTTTGTCATTACCGGAAATCCGGAGGGTTACGAAGGCGGGATGGAGCTTGATGGTTGTCAGGATCACCGTTTGATCATGACTTATGCGGTCTTGGCCTTACGGACCCAAAAAGGATTGGTGATCAGCGGGGCCGAACATGTCAGCAAATCTTTTCCCGACTTTTTCCCGGCATTAGCGGCGCTTGGCGCCACTGTACGCGAAGTGAAGTAAGGTAAATTGACCAGTCAGGAGACATCAACGAATGGCGTTTGACCTACATACCCATACAATTTACTCGGACGGGCTCTCGACCCCGGAAGAATTAGTGCAAAGGGCAAAAATGAAGGGTTTAACCGGGATCGCCCTTACCGATCATGATACGGTCGACGGGATCCCCGCCTTTCTCGCCGCTGGCCGTGACCATGGCCTGATCTGCATTCCGGGCGTGGAGCTCTCGACCGAACTGGAAGGGGTGGAGTTTCATATCCTTGGTTACCAGGTGGATCACACCCATCTTGGTTTAAGAAAGCGTTTAAAAGAGGTGCTACACTCCCGTCAGGAAAGGGCCCGCGGGATGCTTGAACTTCTGGCTCAGCACGGATTGGAGCTGGCGTGGGAAGAGATTGTGGGGACGAAGCCCAACGCTTTTGTGGGGCGCTTCCAAATCTATCAGGCGCTGAAGGACAAGGAACTGATTGGTCCCGACAAAGACCGGAAGGCCTTCAACTACTTATTGGGTCCGCAAGGCGTCGCTTATCTGCCCCACCGGGAGTTATCAACCCTGGAAGCGATTGACTTGATCCGGGCGGCTGGGGGTTGGCCGGTTATGGCTCACCCGGGTCGTTTGGGTGATGAACGTTTGCTCCCCACTTTGGTCGAGCACGGCTTGGCTGGCCTGGAAGTTTACTATCCAGAACATTCGCCGGCGGTAACCGCCAAATATTTGGCGGTGGCTCGGGATTTAGGGCTGTTTGTGACCGGCGGTTCGGATTATCACGGCATCCCGGAAGAAAGGGACCTGGGTGACGGCCAGATCGAGGAGATGGAGGCATATTTACCGTTTTTATGGCAATAATGTTTATACTTATACCTTTTCATACTAGGAGGATCGGCTTGAATAGGCAGAAAAAATGGCTTCAGATTCTTGTTTGGTTATTGAAAGGTGTGATCACTCTGGAAGAAGGGCTTTTTCTGATGGAACAAAAACTGAAAGCAACGCGCCTTTTTACCTGGATTCCCCTGAAAAAGTCCCAATATAATATGTAGGTTCAGGCGTTTGTACTATTGCTGTAGGCACGCTAAATGTCAGGTGATCGAACTTGCCGTTTAGGGCGCAAAAAAAACTGCGAAAAACCCCTTTACTTTATGATTGTTCTAAGTTATAATAGTATATGGTTGTTCACGGGCGAATAGCTCAGCTGGGAGAGCACTTGCCTTACAAGCAAGGGGTCACAGGTTCGAGCCCTGTTTCGCCCACCATTATTTTGGAGCTGTAGTGTAGTTGGTTAACATGCCAGCCTGTCACGCTGGAGATCGCGGGTTCGAGTCCCGTCAGCTCCGCCAAAAACGGTCCGCTCCCTGATGAGCGGTTTTTTTATGCCCAGGACTCACCAGTCCAACCGGAAGCGCTCAAGCCAGAGCCATATACTGTCTGGACGTAATGGTTGTTCCGGACGATGCGGGCGTAATTGGCTTCGACTTTTTTGACATAGGGGGCACCGATTTGCCTCAGGCGTTCAAGCGTGCGGTTGGGTCCAGCGTTATAGCCCGCCAGGGCTAAAGTGGTATTACCGTTGAAACGGCGTAAGAGATAGACGAGGTAATTGGCGCCGGCTTGGAGGGTGTCCCGCCAGTTATAGAAATCGCCTTCTTTCATCATCATTTTGAAAGTGCCGTAGCGTACTTGGACCAATCCGCGCTCGCCGACGGCCCCGACGGCATGCGGGTAAAAACTGGATTCGGTCTCTGCGATGGCCAGCAGTAAAAAGGGATTGAGCTTATTCTGGTAGGAGCAGTGGAGCAGGGCGTAGGTGACTTCGGTGGCCTGCTCGCTACTGATTTTACTCCGCTGCTTAATGTGGTCTTTGATCTTTTGTGCTTCGTAGAAGACTTCGTGCACCACTTCCAGTTCGGCCGTTAGTTGGGTAAGGGCGCTTTCGAGCGCTTCCATCCGTTCCGTTAACTGGTGTAATTTATTTTCCGTGTTGATCATATATGAAGTAAAGCAACAAAGGCCGACGAAGATTATAAAGCCCAGCGACAGGATGGTAGGGAATAGTTGCGGTTGCAACTCTCCGGTTTTGTGTAGTTTTTCTTTCATCATGACTCCTCCTTCTCCCTTGCTTTGGCGCAAGGGAGCTGTTTTGTATCTACTTTTCTTGTATAAAGCGGTTGAATTCGACAATGCCTTTCGTTACAAGCGGATAATAATAGAATTGCCAACAAATTCCCTTTTTATACCATAAAATCAATTGAAACGGAAAATAAGTTTTCAAAATTATGTTTTGTGGTATAATAGAAATACTTTCGAGGAGAATGTGCTGGTGAGTATGATGTGGAAAAGATTATACCCTGCTTTTCACCTGAAAAAACTAGCGGATTTATCGCCGGAATTTCTGCAGGAACGTGGCTTAAAAGGGGTAATGCTCGACCTGGATAACACCCTGGTGGAATGGGGAGAGGTTACGGTCACTCCGGAGACCGCGGCTTGGGTTCAGGAGATGAAAAACGCCGGCTTAAAACTGTGCATCATCTCCAATGCTTTGGAAGACCGGGTAAGAATCGTCGGGGAGAAGCTGGGCATTCCTTGGGTAGCCCGGGCGATCAAACCGCGAAAATCACCCTTTAAAAAAGCACTGGCCTTGCTTGGGACCACCCCTGGTGAGACGGCAACGGTGGGGGACCAACTATTCACCGACGTCTGGGGCGGTAACCGCATGGCTTTATTTACGATCTGGACCCGGCCGATCAGCAGGCGGGAGTTGTTTTTCACAAAAATTGTCCGGCGTCTGGAGAAGCGGGTTGTTAAACACTTAACGAAAAAGGGGATCATTAGTGAGTAACAAGAAATGTCCCGGCTGTGGCGTCATTTTGCAAAAAAATGCTCCGGACCAGCCCGGGTTTTACATACCACCGGAGAAAGCAGAAACGGTCTTTTGCCAACGCTGTTTTCGTCTTCGGCATTACGGCCAACTGAAGAAGGCCGCCGATGACATTGCCGCGATTGACCGGGAGATTCAAACCGCGCTTAAGAAGAGCGATCTGATCTTGTTGGTGACCGATGTCTTTGACCCGGAGGGGTCGATGCCTGTGGCCTGGGCCCGGCTGTTCACCCTGCCCGTGCTGATCGTGGTCAATAAGGCGGACCTTTTACCGGAGCGGACGCCTTGGGCTGAGATGGCGACTTGGTTTCAGGATTTATGGACCCGCCGTTTTCCCGAACGCGAGCTTTTGGGAGTCAAGGTGGTTTCGGCGCGACGCCACGAACCAGAAGGGTTGGCAAAGTTAGCCGCGCTGAAAAAGGAGCTAACCGGGAAAAAAGTGACGGTTATGGGGGCGGCTAATGTGGGGAAAACCTCCCTTTTAACCTCTTTGTTGGCCGCGGAAGACCAAAAGAAGGCCCAATTACCTACCATCTCCCGGTTTCCAGGGACAACGCAAGGAACGTCCACCTGGACGCTGCATTCTTGTGGCGTGACCCTTTACGATACGCCCGGTTTCCTGCCGGGGGGAAGAATGGGTGATCTCCTTACTCCGGAGACGGCCAGTCGGCTTTTGCCGGAGAAAAAACTGCAGGTCAAACTCTGGAATTTACCGCCCGACGGTGCCGTCTTGCTGGGGGGACTGGTCGGAGTTTGGAACCAGTCGCCGGACGTCCGGACGCTGGTCTTTTTTGCGGGTGAAAAAACCACGATTCACCGGAGTCGGGGGCAAAAGGCGGAGGCATTGCAGCAGGAAGGTCCCGACTGGTTACGGGTTTATCACCGTCAGGAACGGCCAGCGCGGTTTGGGGAGAAGTTCTTTACGGTCCAACCGGGGGAAGACCTTTATATCTCCGGTTGTGGTTGGGTAGCGGTGAAAAGAGAAGCCGCCCGTTTGCGACTGCTGGTACCCGCTGGGGTGGAGGTGGGAACGCGGCCCAGCTTGATTGGGCGCCGCGATGGTTAGTGCTCATCTTCATGTTCTTCTAAACCGGACAGGATCTGTTGCAGCTCCGCTTCCCACCAGGCTTGGTGGTCTTCCAGAACAGAAGCCTGGACTAAGGAGGTCGTCCGGCAACGGGAACAAGTAATGCCGACCCTCTCTCCCCGGCGGACCAGAATGTAATGGGGTGTTTCCATCTGACAGTGGGGACAGGTATAGATCTGACTTAGATTAATTTCCAAGCAAGCCACCTCCACGCCATATTATTGCCCTTACCAGTTTAAAAATAAACTGTATAATGGGAGTTTTATTCTGGAGGAGAAAGCCATGCTCACGGAAGAGGCTTTATACTGGATTGCTTTGCATAAGGCCCCTGGAATTGGGCCGAAGCGTTTTTACCGGCTGCTTACGGCCTTTGGTACGGCCCGGGCGGCGTGGGAAGCGGAGCCGGGCGCCCTCACCAAAGTGCTTGGGCCGAAAGTCGCGGCTGATCTGGTCACTTTCCGCCGGACCTGTTCACCACCGGCCGAAGGGGAAAGGGTGGAAAAGGCCGGATGTGGGGTTTTATTAGCGAATGATCCTGCCTACCCGCCCTTGTTGAAGCAGACGAGCGATCCCCCTCCGGTTTTATATTATAAAGGGCGGTTCCAACCCTTGGACCAACTGGCGGTGGCAATCGTTGGTTCCCGCCGGGCGACACCACGCGGGTTAAACACCGCCCGGGAATTGGCAGCTGATCTGGCGGCCCAGGGCGTGACGGTTGTTAGCGGCTTAGCCCGGGGGATTGACTCTGCAGCCCACCGGGGAGCTTTGCAGGTGGAAGGGGGACGGACGATTGCCGTTTTAGGTTCGGGGCTCGACCGGGTCTACCCGCCGGAAAATGCCGGTTTGATGCAGGCCATCGCCGAACGGGCGGTTGTCTGCTCCGAGTTTCCCTTGGGGACTCCCCCTTATGCCGCCAACTTCCCCGCCCGTAACCGGGTGATCAGTGGGCTCAGTT
>ERZ773359.2990-NODE-2990-length-20236-cov-8.070760_pt1 | contig 20236 bp, 20 predicted proteins | sample MGYA00374955_ERZ773359 | MGnify/ENA primary metagenome ERZ773359 (study PRJEB29098, sample SAMN04486028) | biogas fermenter metagenome | study: EMG produced TPA metagenomics assembly of the Biogas fermentation microbial communities from Germany - Plant 4 DNA1...
ATGGAATAATCTAGAAATATTATGTCACATACAGTCGTTATTGTCAATCAGGATTATTTACGGTGTCTTTTCCACCAGCTTATTCTATCTGTTGATTTATTGTATCTTCGCTGTCAGCCATAGCCTGAAGCGTCATGTCAAGAAGTCTGTCAAGATCCCATCCAAGCAGCTCAGCACCACGCTCGATTACTTCTCTTGAACAGCCGGCAGCGAAACTTTTACTTTTATATTTCTTTTTAAGAGATTTCAGCTCCATATCTTTAGTACTTTTTGAAGGGCGCATAAGAGCCGCTGCCCAGATTATCCCTGTCAACTCGTCAACAGCGAACAACACTTTTTCCATTTCATGTTCAGGAGCAACTTCAATTGCAGTTCCGCTTTTTGTGGTTATTCCATACCCATGTGAAACCACGCTTTTAATAATATCCTCACTTACACCGCTTTCGCGCAACAATTCAGGGGCTTTGATACAATGCTCCTCCGGGTACAATTCAAAGTCTATATCATGCAATAAACCAATGATTCCCCAGTATTCTGCATCCTCTTCATATCCTAATTTTTCAGCGTACCACTTCATGACAGCTTCTACTGTCAGCGCATGCCGTATGTGAAAAGGATCTTTGTTATATTTTTTTAACAGAGTAAATGCTTCTTCCCTTGTAATATATCCCATTGTTACAACATCCTTCCTGAATATTTAATATCAATTACAGCAGATACTGATGCATATATAAAAATCATGTTCCATAATCACATTTTATCAAAATAGTGTATACATTCAAGTCATCAATAGTCATTGGATATTATTTTATACAGAGCCGATCTGGGATACGATGGAGATGATGACAGATAAACCCATGCTTTATCAAAGCATGGGTTTGTATTATACAAGAATGTTTTTTCTATATCGTTAATCCATGAAATTACATTGTTAAATGCTATCTCCGCTCTTCTTTCCAAGGCCTCCCTCGCAACAAGAGCAACATGCGGTGTCAAAACCTCATTCTTGGCATTCAGCAATGGATGAAAAGAAGAAATAGGCGGTTCAGTCTCATAAACATCAATGTCTTCACTGGCTGTCCGTCCATCGTTCAATACTAATAACTCTTGCAGGCCTTTTTTTCATTTTTTGACACTATCAGTACAGTAATTCCTGCTGCAGCCACAGTGAACAGCAACCACCATACCCGCGGCAGGCCGCTGTCGCCAGTCTTTGTGTCTCCGTCGGATCCTTTATCCTCTTCTTCTTCGACACCTTCTTCTTCGCCGTTTTCATCGCTGACATCGTCCCTGTTGTCTTCGCCGCCGTTTCCTTCTTCCATGCTCTCTTCCTCGGTCCTGAAGCTTACGATCCCTCCGTATGCTGTACTCTTGCTGTTGACGGCATAAGCACGTACATAGTATTCTGTGTGCGGTTCAAGCCCTTCCAGGTTCGCGGTAAAGTCGCCCATGCCGCTGCCTGCCGTTATCTTGGTCACGCCTTCCCCGTCGATTTCCGGGTCGGGGGCTGTGCCGTAAACAAAGCCACGCTCCGTAACCGTTGCGCCGCCATCGGAAGTCACGCTGCCGCTGAGCTTTGCTCCTGTGTCAGACACCTCCGTCACCGCGCCGGTTATTACCGCTGGCAGATCGTAGTCCTCTGCAAACATGGCGAAAGGCGACAAACTTTCTGCTTCAAACACGACTCTGCCGTTTACTGCCGTGGCGGTGTAGGTCTTGAGCGTGCCGTTCGCGCAGTGGAGAATGGTGATTTCCCGTCCGTTGCACTGGGGGCTCACCGGAATGCTGATTGTAAGCTTGCCGCTGTATTCCTTAGACAGCGAGATGTCCCAGAGCTTCAGGAACAGGCAATCATCATCATTCATCAACTGCTCGATGGCTTTGCAAACCTGGCAGTCGTCACCATGCCCCGACGTGAGATCAGTCGTCATCAGCTCAGCTTCACCGTGAATGCGGCCGGACACGGATATATTCGTGATGGGGTGCGTCAGCGTCCGGATGGGCAAGACCCAGTGGGCAGTAAAGGACATGTCTCCGAAATAGCCTTCCGGCACCTTCAAATCCTGTACCGGGTCTCCACCTGTTATCGTGCCCGTCCAGCCTTCAAAGAGGCAGCCTGCCTTGGTAGGATTGCTCAGGATTAATGGGGTGTCCTCAATGGTTTATGACTTGCGATTGGACGCAGTGCCACCCTGAAAATCGTAAGTAATCGAATAGAATAGGTGATGATGGCTCAGTTTGCTGAATAAAACCTATCTTCACTGGAATCTATTCTAACCTCCATTAACGGGTCCATAAAAATTTCGGTGCCCGACCAGCCAATAAAGCCATAGCCTGCCTTGACCGGGTTGACCAACGTAAATGGAACATCCTTAATGGTGTATTTAGTGGGATTGCTGCGCACCGGCGGCAGTTCACCGCCATACAGTTCATATAAAATACTGTATACGGTCGGTACCCACTTGGCGTATAGGTGAACTATGCCACTCTTAGCAAGATCAGTCACTGTGGCCCCATCCGTTAAACAGACTTCTCCGTCTTCGGACATGGCCTAGCCTGCAAAATCGTAATAATCCCGCTCAAAACCGCATGGGCGCAGTGTAGATGATACGCCATATTTGTGCAGGGTAGGATCCATTTCCCCCGTACCGCCGTTTGGGTGGTAATGGACGAAATAGTCCTCTGCCCACTCGGCTGTGATGGTACGGTTTGAATCAAATGTGTAGGTTGCCCCTCCCTCGTAGGTCTTGTTGTCATTCGAAACCCACCTGACGAAGGTATGGTACTCTGACGGGGGATTAAATAAAACATCCCCGGCCGGCAGAGTCGTCTTTGTCCCTACGTGCTACATCACCTCCTTGGTTTCCGCGCCGGTATCCGCCGATTTCCTGTATGTCAGGGTCTTGTGGACAATGTACGCTCCGATACCGTTCGCTCCCTTCCACCAGTCTATTACTTTTTCGTACCAAAGGTCACTGAGCCAGCCTTCAAGATGTGGTTCATCGAGCACTTCCGAGCCCGGAGGTACAGGCCTTTCGTCAGGATAAAACGACTCCAGGTTTATGCCGAACCTTGACATTGTTTCGTAGTTTCCCGTCCCCACGAAATTATGGGATAAGGAGATGGCCGTGTGTTCGCAAAGCAAGTTCCTGTGCAGGAATACTGCTGCGTTATAAGTAATTATGATACTTGTGTACGTAAACCCCCTGTTGCCAAACCCGAGGTCCTGGTCTGGAAAAATAGATAAATCCTTGTTTGTTCCGGCAAACACGATGCTATTGCCGCCAATAGCGATCGTGCCTATATTGCCCCCTATAGTGCTCCCATCAGTTTTTTTGACACCAAATCCTCCGCCTATTCCAGCCCCGCCTTTAATTCCGCCGCGGGCTATTACAACTGCGTCTCCGCCAATTATAATATTGCCGCTGTCCTGGTAACAGCCGCCCCCTATTCCGGCTCCTTCCCTGCCTCCGACCGCTGTGACCAGCCTGCCATTTATCATGATCGTACCGCCGTTACCGCCGATATTCTCGGAAGATTTTTCGCCGCCGATACCCGCTCCTCCGACTTTACTTTCAGGAGTAGAAGTAGCAGCGTTCACAATGCCTCCATTAATAACAGTCCACCCGCCATTTGCAAACTCCCCGCCGCCGATGCCCGCGCCGTAATGTCAGATGGCGTTTACAAATCCACCGTTTATTATTATAGAACCGCTGTCCTCATTCTTATTTCCTCCTATACCGGCGCCGTGCGGGCTTCCTATGGCGGTAATATTGCCGCAGAGAACCTTCCTTCCAGTCGTCCGGATAATCGTAAATCCGCACTGTTGCGGTGCCATAGAGCTGCAATGCTGTACCGTTTGAATTGTACAGGACGTTCTCGCCTTTCAGGTAGATGTTTACCTCACTGTCTAAGTCCACGTAAATAACAGTTAATCTCGATTCCACATAAGGCTGCCTGATTTCCACATTATCCAGGATGATGTTCGCTTTAGCACCATTCATGACATAAAAAAGACAGTATTCATCTCCCACCGCCTTTCCTGAAAGCCTGATATTGTAGAATCCACCTCAGAGCGCTTCTGAACAACCCCAAAAGCCTTCAGCGTATTATCAAATACTAATTGATCAGTGGTTGCATCGCTGTACACATAGAAATCATTATACCGGTACAATGGTTCGTTAAACGCCGCCATAGTACTGGCGGGATGCAGCACCAACAGATACATGAGCATCGATAAAGTCAATAATGTGCTTAAAACTCTCTTTACTTTCATTGACTACCATTCTCTCCTTTCATGTTTAAATAATCGCACTGTCACGCTTTTATTTGCACACGCCGATGGAATTACAGGGCTGGAACTGTTTAAGCTAAGTTCCATCTATTTACGTTCAAATAAATGAGCATATAAAAACCCTATGATAGAATGCTTTTTTACTATCATAGGGTCATTTTTATGCTTCGTGTAGTGACTTTCTGATGCAAAAAAGTCACGTTATTTACTGGCACCATTGCGGAAAGCGTCATAAGACGTATTTTGCAAACTCGTCCCTGCCGGATATGAACAGCTTTTCATAGATTTCGAGCATGATGTTTTTCAGTCTTCCAACCGAAATGTCATATTGCTTGGCAATTTCAGAGTAGGGTACGCGGTTTGCAGCAAGAACAGCGATATGGTATTCACGCAATGATAGTATGAATGTGATATTGTCTTTGGTAAACCGGTTATGAAAAATGATCCAGTTTTTCCATGTGCTCTTCCATTTTTCTATAATTGTGTTGTAATGATCGGGAAACTCCTGCTTTAGGCATTGTTCCATTAGACCGCCGAAGGCATTCACAAGCTCCGCAAAAGGGGTTATGAAGCCGTGCGGTATTGCCATGCGCATGGTGTCTGACAGCCAGCGCCTGGCCTCATCTTTCTGTCCCAGTATATATAATTCCACGGCGCAGATCATGCGCAAATAGATATCAGTGATGGTGATTCCCACTTCCGTGGAACTGAACGCAAGGGCGCTTTGCGCCACAGCCAGCATCAGGTCGTACTGCCTGGTGCATTGAAAATACTTAGCCCGAAGATAAAGAGCAATGTATCTGACTGAAGGAAGAAGGTGACTGAAATCACCGTTCTTGAGCCATTCGGGGGTCATATTTGGAGCAATCATGCTTACAGCGGCAGTTGCAAGCGACAGGTCCGCAATGGCGGCTGCTGCACTTCCCTTGTAGTCTACCATGCATTTCTTGAGCCAGCTTTCAAACTCATTATATGAACTATTGTCACCCAGGCTGATGGATGCTGCTATAGCCATGGGAGAAATGCGCAGTCTGGCCGCAACATCCCCCTTGGTTTCATGAAAGCACTGAAGCACGCGCTGTAACCCACCCCGAAGGTAACTGAGCTCTGCTTCATATATCAGCCTAATCCTGTCCTCTTTTATAGTGTTCAAAACATCGTCAGGATTATTGTCCGGAAAGGGAATAGTTGTTTTTGCATGTACATATGATAGATCTGATAAATCATAAGAAAAAGATTTTATAGCGAACTTATTTCTGCGTCGGTCAGCCGGCTTTTCCATATCGGACGGGATCATCCATGCCCTGCCGAATCTTTGAGCGTTTGGTATCCGGTTTTCAGCCACCAGCCGCTGCGCCTGCCGGAGCGAAACATCCCACTTTCTGGCTGCTTCCGCGATGGTTATATAACGCATATCGTAACCACCTACATTTAACCTGATTCAACCTGCTTAAAGAAAAAAATCAATATGCAGACGTTGACTTTGTAAAAGGTATATAATAGTATTGTTGCAAGAAAAGCTGTATATGCAAGTGGAGAAGGGTGTTATGGAAAGACAATTCAATGTTTTGTCTTATAATGCCAAGGGAAATGGAGAAGATAACGACACTAAATCCATTCAGAATGCTATCGATGCATGTTCTAATGCAGGTGGAGGCATTGTATACTTTCCACCGGGCATTTACCTAACCGGTACCATCTGCCTGAGGGATAATATAACCCTGTTTCTGGAAGCAAGCGCTTCATTGTTATCCAGTATAAATAAAGACGACTTTTTATTTATACAATCACCTGAAAAAGCCCGTTTTAAATATACAAGATGCGGGCTTATATTTGGAAAAGATCTTAGCAATGTTACAATTACAGGCCGCGGATGCATAGTCGGCAGAGACAAACATTTCTGGATACCCAAGGAAAAAACAGGAGAGAGCTGGAGGTCTTCCCCCGCCAGGTATGTAAAAAAAGAATGGAGACCTATGAGTTTGCTGTTTGAAAACTGCCAAAACATAGTTATTGAAGACATAAATATAAAAGAATCTCCTTGTTATTCTGGATTTTTTAACGATTGTACAGATATTAAAATAAATAATGTCAGTGTTTTAAATGATTTATACGGACCGAACACAGATGGTTTTCACTTCACTTCATGTAAGTTTGTACATATATGCAACAGTCATTTTTTAACCGGTGATGATTCTATTGGAATTGATGGTAATGGTATTCAGGATGCGGAGACATTTACAATAACTAATTGTACTTTTAATACATCAATCAATGCCCTAAGGGTTTATACAGGCCTTGATCCGGGAATGACTGTTGAAGACAGCCAAAGTGCTGTTGTAAGAAATGTTTCCATGAGCAACTGTTCAGTATACAGTGCTGCCGATGCAATTAATATAACTTCTGATAATGGTTTGATTGAAAATCTTTGTTTCTCAAACATAACCATGACGACAAAAAAAGAAGGGACCCCAATTTTTCTGATGACTGCTGCTGGCAAGATAAGGGGAGTAATGATTGACAATATTTCAGCAATGGCAAATGGTGCTTGTACAATTATTGGTACAAAAGAAAGTTACATAGAAGATATATCTATAAACAATGGCAGATTTTATATTGAACCAAAGAAGAAGCTCTATGAGCTTGACATACCTGACCCCATTCCGGGATATGCTCATCATCATTTTTCCCCTTTCAACATATATTTAAGATACGTAAAGGATATTAGAATTAACAATGTTACTTTTAAGTGGATGCAGCCTGAATCTGACAACTGGGGCAGTGCTGTTAAATGTAATTGTGTAGAATATATTGAATTATCCCGGTTTAAAGGCAGACATGCAGGAAACAGCGGAAAATATCCGACAATTATTTTCAATAATGTTAAAAATGCCTTCATTCATGGCTGCCTGGCGCTCGAGGGTACTGTTAATTACCTTGGGCTTTCCGGTGCTGAAAGCAGAAATATTAATCTTCTGAATAATGATTTAAGCAGATCAAAGTGTCCGGTTGTATTGAATAATGATGTAACTGAAGATATTATTGAATGGGTAAATAATCTGGGAGCGAGACCATGAAGGGAAGGATATTCAATATACAGCATTTCTCGATTCACGACGGACCGGGCATACGCACTACCGTATTTTTAAAGGGTTGCAACCTGAGGTGTTATTGGTGTCACAACCCCGAATCACAGTCATATTTACCAGAGATTGGGCTTTATCCTGCCAGGTGCATAGGCTGCGGCAAATGTGTTTCCTCCTGTCCGAAATCAGATGGAGTCAGATCAGCTATTTTTCAAAACTGCGACGGCTGCGGCCGCTGTGTCGAAACCTGTTACACAGGGGCACGAAAACAGTACGGTGAAGATTGTACGGTTGATGAAATCCTCTCTGATATTATGGTTGATCGCGACTTGTATGATAAAACAGGCGGAGGCGTTACCTTTTCCGGCGGCGAACCGTATATGCAAACTGATTTCCTAATAGAACTGCTGACAGCACTCAAATCAGAGGGAATCAACACCGCAGTTGAGAGTGCCGTTTATGTAAACTGGAGCAAGATCGAAAAAACCCTCTCCCTGATTGATTTGTTCATATGCGACATCAAGTCTGCTGACGACGAAAAACATATTTCAGCAACTTCCGTATCAAACCGCTTAATATTTGATAACATCAAGAAGCTCAGTGTCTGTGCAAATAACCTGCTGCTTCGCACCCCGGTTATCCCCGGCTTCAATGACAACTACCATGACCTTTCAGCAATTGCTGACTTTATTGCATCACTGCCGAGAATCCCGAAGCACGAGCTGCTCCCTTTCAACGGTACCTGCAAAGAGAAATACAAGACTTTAAACCGTGAATTCAAAGCAGAGAACCTGACTCCTCCTTCCAGGGATGAAATGGAGCGCTTTGCAGATATTTTCCGCCTGAGAGGGATTGACTGTGCGATAAATGAATAAATAAAAACAAGTAAATAATAATGAGGTGAACAATATGAAGCTCGCTTCCGATTTAAAACCCATTGCTGACGAATTCGATATGTATTACTCAAATTTCGATCCGGACACCGACCGTCTTATACAACTTGTCAGTGAAATGTATGAAGACTTTAAATCACAGCCCTCTTACCTGCTGAAATCTTCTTTGCATGAGCTTTTAAGCCGCGAATGCAAAGTGAAGCTTTTTAAAGAATCGCCGTTTTTCTTTGAAATAAGCTCAGGTCGCCCGCGTTATTCATGGGGCGGACTGCAATCTCCGGTTGGTTCATACTTGCATAATATTACAGCCTCAAAATGGCTTGACCCTTACGCAGATGCGCTCGCATCCGACCGAGCCGAAGGAATGATTCACTGCTGGAACAATCCTGTCGGCTTTGATCATCATTGCCCCGGTTATGATCGTCTGCTTTCAATCGGAATCAAAGGCATCATAAACCAGGCCGAAACTGCGCTTAAAAAATCCGGAGAGCGCAAAAAAAGCGATTTCTACACATCTGTAGTACGCAGCGCCAAAGCATTGATTCATCTTGCCGGACGCTTCGCGCAAAAAGCCGCCGAACTTGCTGAAGCAGCAGAAACTGAAACCGAAAGGATGCACTACGAGAAAATCCGCACAACAGCAGAAAAAGTGCCGTTAAACCCACCTGAAACCTTCTACGAAGCACTATGCACTATACTGTTTTTCCGCGAATGTGTCGGTTCCATTGAAGGAATTGGATTCAGCACACTCGGTCACCTGGACAGGATGCTCTTCCCCTATTATGAAGCCGATCTTGCCGCAGGCCGCATTACCGAAGAAGAAGCACTGAAACTTATACATACCTTATTCATTTACACTGAAACCCGCTTCAATGCTGAAAGAAGCTATCACGAAACATCGACTACCATTATGATCGGCGGCTGTGATAAAAACGGAAACATAATTTATAACGATGTTACAAAGCTGATACTGAAGGCGCTTCTTGAAGGCCGCTATGTGGGAACCAAAGTCAACTGCCGTATCTCATCAAAACACCCGCGGGAGTACTTCCGAAAACTTGCCGAGATTCAGACAGCCAATATCCCTTCGATAGTAATGCAAAACGACGACGTTATAATTGCAGCCAGGGTGAAACTCGGCCAGGCTCTCGAGGATGCAAGACTTTATGTTAGCGGCGGCTGCCACGAAGTGGTGCTTGGAGGAACCGAGGTCAACACCCGTGCCGACACATGGGTCAGCCTTCCGGCGATTCTGCTTCGATCTTTGTATTCTAATGAATGTTTTGACGATTATCAAAGCCTTTATGCCTCTTTTATGCATGATGCCGCAGCATATTATGAAAGAATCGTAAGTCTTAAAAACGAAGGAGAGAAACACTGGTGTGAATTCGACCCGCTTCCCCTTTATTCGTCGACAATAACAGGCTGCCTTGAAAGCGGACGCGATATAACCGAAGGAGGCGCGAAATACTCATCAACCGCCATTTCATTGCTTGGAACAGCAACGCTTATAGATTCGCTTTACAGCCTGAAGACCCTGATTTTTGACGAAAAAAGGCTGACGCTCGGGGAATTTAAACGTATTATTGCTGATGATTATGCAAATTATGAGGATCTGCGGCAGTATATAATTCACAGGATACCAAAGTACGGTACAAACAATGCTGTACTCAACCGCTTCGCCGCTAATATTCTTTCAGATATTGCAAAAATTGCAGGACAGGAAAACGCACGCGGCGGTAAATATCTGCCTGCGTTCTATCCACACGATGTTTTTCGCCTGCTGGGGCACAAGCTCGGAGCGACTCCAGACGGGCGCAAAGCGCATACACCGCTCTCTCGCGGGGCATCTCCAAGTGAATTTATTGAAATCAACAATCCTGCTGATATAATCCGAAGCATCGGAGCTATTGACTTTACTGATTATGCCGATTCATTCTGCACTGAGCTTACACTGCCGCGAATGAGCAGCGAACGCGGAATTCCGGTAATAACCGCACTCATCGAATTTTTTCTTGAAATGAAAGGATCAAGCCTGCAGTTTAACATGCTGAACCGGGAAATGCTGATCGAAGCACAAAAAAACCCCGCCGAACACGCGGATATAATCGTGCGTGTCTGCGGGTACAGCGCATATTTCATACATTTAAGCCGCGAAACGCAGGATGAAATCATAGCAAGAGCAATAAGATAAGTTCCTAATTAATGACTGTGACCTTTCCCGTAGCTTTTTTGCCGGTAATCTGAATAAAATACTTATCAGTTTCAGATAGGGTTACAGTAAACAAAATGGACTTAAGGCTGTTCCCCCTATAAGGTTCACTCCCGTTTTCGCCGCTGATCACAAGGTCGATTTCTCCGCTTTCACAGGCAACTTCGATCTGTAAAACATCACCCTTGTTAAGTGATAATTCTCTCCTGTCTTTTAAACTCCAATCCTTAAAATCCATTGTTAAACCTGTTCCATTTGGATTGTCACGAATCACAATGCTGCCTTTTGGTGCAGTGCAGGCTGAGATAAATATAAGAACACCAATAAACAACGGTAAGAAGATAATTGGATGCATATTATGACTCCCCCTTATTTTTTTTCTTTGTTTTCGATAAAGCATGACAATACCTCCATTACAAATTTTTCCGGTTCGTTAATCCATGGACTATGACCGGAATGTTCAAACCACACAATCCTTTTATCGGGGGCTTCCAGGTTCTCTGCATATTCCTCAGCCAGCACTGTCGGCGCGTTGACATCATGCCTGCCCAAGAAGAAATAAACAGGGACGCCCAGCCTTGTATAATCCTTTCTCATATCAATTTCATAAAGCTGCTGGTATACATGATTATAAGTGTTGATAATGCCGCGAAAAAAGTTGACTTTATCAATCAGTCCATACTCGGAAGAACCAATGTCCCGAAAAGTATTGTAGCCTGGATTGTGAATTTCAGGATTGCCAGCCATGTCTGCGCTGAGATAATTCAGGTACACAGCGCTTTTCCATGTAACGTCCTTGCCGTAATACGGCGGCATACCGTTAGCTTCAAGCCGGTCTATGAGATCCGTATCCCCTTTTGTTCTGGCTATTTCCAGGGCTTTTGAATAATCCATTCGCTCGGTTTCGGCAAAATCTATCATTTGCCCTGTACCAATGAATGCGTGATAGGACTCAGGGTACTTGTCAATAAGGAAAATCCCCAAAGCACTGCCCCATGATTCACCTATCAGGTATATTTTTTCCTGTGAAAAACGCTCTTTTAAATACTCCGTCAAAGCATAACCATCCTGAATATAGGTTTGCAAATTAATGTTTTTTATTTTTTCTGCATAATAAGATTTTCCGGAACCGGGTTGATCCCAGTTGACTACAACAAAATGCTTCTCCAGTTCTGCCAGTTCATGCCGCACCGCTGCCATCTGAGTACCTCCCGGGCCGCCTGCCAGAAAGAGCAGGACTGGCGCAGATTTGTCCCAGCCTCTTATACTAATCCACTGCTTCCTGCCATTTAGCTCTAACCTTTTGAGTTCCGCAATGCTGTTTTTGGGTGCGCCGCCGCTTTCATCAACAATGGGAGGGGTCGAGGCGGTAAGCTGCGAAAAGGAAATAAGCACAGCGTTCAAAATAAGCATTGCGGTAAAAAATACCGCTGCGTTTTTCAAGCGTATAAGCAGCTTTGAGTATTGCTTTCTACCCAGGTATGCAATGGTACAGCGTGCAGCCTGGAACAAAGTATTTGCAAGTGAAATCATCGACAAAACAATCAAAATGAGAAAAGCAGTAATCTGAATCATTGTGAATCCTCCTTTATTGTTTAATGTATATGCATTCCAGTGAATTTCCCATCATCGGGATATCAGTGATGCGGCTGTCTATGGGAAACAGTTTGTTTTGCTCTGTCAGGCGTTTTATAAAGCTTATTTTGTTCGTATCAGTCAGCGGTTCGCGGAAAACAAGTACTCCCTGTGATTTCAAAGAACCGGCCAGTTCTGGAAGGACTATTTCCAACTCACTGTCGGAAATATCGTGCAGAACAAAGTGGCAGTACACTACATCGAAGCATTCATCATCAAGCATCGGGAATTCCCATAACAGGTAACTTATATTCCCATGGTTTCGCAGTGTCTTACGGCAGGCATTCAGCCATCTCTCAGAAATATCCAGACAAGTCAAATGCCCATGGGGCAGCTTTTTAGCTGCGTAATACGCAACGGTTCCCATGCCGCATCCAAAATCCAGCACATTCTCCCAGCCTTCAAGAGGCAGGTGATCTGCAAATGACTGGTATACACACCTGCCGCAAATTAAGAAAGCAAGCCTTGTCAGAAATATCTCTAAACGATTCGGTTCACACTTCATTTTTATCACCTCACAATAAAAAATCAGCTGTATTTCAGGCTCATCACTAGCATAACAGTTGAACCTTTCATACAGCTGATATGAATCTTAAATCTATCTTAAATCAATCTGACTTATAACTTGGGAACCGTAATCCGGAAAGTACTGCCCTTGCTTTCACCGGAGAGAAGCACCAAATCTCCGCCATGTGCCTGGGCAATTTTTTTTGCGATGGAAAGCCCTAATCCGCTGCCGCCGGTTTTTGAGTTACGGGAATCATCTGCCCGGACAAAAGGTTTGAATATGCTGCCTGCAAGCTGATCTGGAATACCAATCCCATTGTCACTGAAATCAATCAGCACCTGATCATCCTTTACAGTGAGACTTACTGTTACCATTGTTCCCTTAGGATTGTAACGCATTGCATTATTTGCAAGATTTTCAATAATCCGATTGAAGCGGTCGATATCAAGCATAACAAAAATTTTATCTTCAGGAATATTGAAATTATATTCGAATCCCTCCTGCTCTAACCGAGGCACCAGCTCGCCGCATATTTGCCTTATATATTCACATACATCAGTTCCTGCCAGCTTAAGTGTAAACTCCGGACTGTCCAATTGGGAAAGCTCAAACAACTCGGTAAGCAAGCGGTTTGCCCTTTTACTGTTGTTAAGAATTATCTCAAAGTATTCATTCCGTTCCTGCCAAGTCATATTTGAATTCTTTAGGAGCAGTTCCGCATAGCCTTGTATGCTTGACATAGGATTCTTAAGATCATGGGAGATGTCGAGAATCAGCCGCCGCCTGTCTTCCTCTGACTTTTTTCGCAGAGACATTTCATGTTCGATTCGGGCTGCCATATCATTAAAAGTATTCTGAAGTTCGGCAAATTCATTTTTAAGACGCAGGTCAACCCGGACAGAATAATCTCCTTCCCGCAAAAGCCTTGTTCCATCACAAAGTTTATGCAGAGGTCCTGTTATGCTCGCTGCGGTAATTCTGGAATAAATAAGAGCGAAAAGTGCCAATACCGATAGATAAATAATCCCTACGAAGGCAATCGCCCATCCGACTCGCATGAAATCACCTGCAGCGGCTGCTTTGTTATAAACCAGTGCAAAATCTATCCGAATTGATGTTGGAAAAGTAACAATCAACCAAAACCTGCCTTTTGGATGATAGAGAATATCGTAGTGATAAGGCTTAATTTTACTTTCCCTCAAAAATGTGGTAAATTCCTCTGCAGTCAACCTGTCCTTCCCTAATGTATCAAGCCCTTTCGAATAAACGACACGGTATTCTTCGTCCACAACCTGTACACCTCCGCCGTTTTGAACTACAGCGGATGAATCAATCTGATTGTAGTCATCTTTGACAATTTTACCGGCGGGATATCTGTTCTTTGCCAGAGAACCTGCAATCAAACCACTTGCAAAGGATAAAAGCACAAACGCCAAAATTGTATCCAATATGGTCAGTATAAAAATTACCAGGAAGCTCTTGAAGAATTGATTGGACAGTTTTGTTCTCATGGCCGTTCACCGGTATAATGCAGTTTATACCCGATTCCGCGTATAGTTTTCAGATATTTTGGGTTTTGCGGATCATCTTCAATACGGTTCCTGATTCGGCTTATGTGCACCATTACGGTATTGTCGTCAAAATAGTATTCCTCATTCCATACTGCATGATAAAGCTGCTGTTTAGTGAAAACTTTCTCCGGGTGTTCCATAAAATGCAACAGCATCTTGTATTCTTTCGCTCCAAGTTCAATCAGCTCTCCATTCTTATAGACACAGCATTTGTCCTTGTCTATTGACAAATTTCCGTATGTGATGCTTGCAGCAGCTTTTTCTTTCTGAGAAAGATACTCATTGCTGCGTCTAAGATGTGCACTCACTCTGGCTGCCAATTCAGCGATAGAAAATGGTTTGACAAGATAATCATCTGCACCCAGGCCCAGCCCCAAAATTTTATCCATTTCATCAGCCCTTGCCGTCAGAAATATGACGGGAATGGTGCTGTATTCCCGAATTTTACGGAGAAGGTTAAATCCGTCCATAACAGGCATCATTACATCAAGGATTGCCAGATGAATGTTCTCTGCCTTGATAATATCCCATGCATCTTTGCCGTTTTTCGCTGTCAAAACGGTATATCCATATTCTTCAAGACTAATTTTCACCAGATTTCGAATGTCGTTCTCATCGTCTGCAATCAATATATTCATATAGTTTAGCCCCTCTCAACGATAATAGAAAAACAAAGTGGACTTAATATTTCATAAAATAATTGATTTAATTACATTTAAATTACCATGTTAAACTGCTATACTCAAGATAAGCTTTTAAATGGGGTAAGAAGTTTTTTGAATATACAAACCGCAACCGTTTTTATCGTTTTGCACATGCTCAACATGTATTCTGGGAAAACATGATTCTTCCCGCTTACAACGGAAGCCGGTTATACCCTGTAGGGCACAGATTTCAGGCATCATATGCAGTTAGGCCTGATTATTCTTATACATTCTCTGTAGACTGGCAATTGTTGAAACAAAAAGAATGCAGCCGTATTATTTCAGAAGGGCTAGATTCTTATGAAAAGCATGTTTTAAATTTGCCGGCCAACATATGCCGCTGCCGGTTTGAATATACAGGCTGCTCCAGACGGGCGTTCAAATGGAAGGCCGCTGGCTGATTCAATAGGAGCAATACACGGAAAAGATACAAAAGGACCTACAGCAATGCTGAACAGCGCAGCAAAGCTTCCTCAGAAATTAATGCTTGGAACTCCCGTTTTAAACATCCGCCTTCAGAAAAATTTTTTACTTGATTATCTGCGGCCATTGGTTATGGGATACTTCAGTCAAGGGGGACTGCAGATTCAAATCAGCTGCATCTCCCAAGAAGACATACTGGATGCAATTATACATCCGGAAAAACATCAGAATCTGATTGTACGAATAGGAGCTATTCGGAATACTTTAACAGATTATCTCCCGAGCTGAAACAAACAGTGTTAAAAAGGATGGAATTCAGTACACTTAACTAATCTTGATTTTTCATTGTGTAAATTGGGATCATAGTAATCAGTCTAGCGCATAACGTTCGGTAACATGGTCTTTCCAATACCATTCCAGCAGGTCGCCTTCAGTCTCCCACATTTCATCGAACATCTTCTTTATGTTATTCAGGGTTAGACTAGAAGCAACATTAGGATCCAAAGCTACTGCATAAAATGCCTTTTCTTTATTTTTTTCCATAATAGATTCAACGGCTAACTGCACAGAAACAGCATTAGCTAAATTCAAGCCTGCCAGATGCGTAGGCAGATTACCAATAGAAACTGTATTAATACCATGCTTATCTGCAAAACACGGTACTTCAACACACAAGTTACCAGGCAGATTTGAAATTAAACCATTGTTCATTACATTCCCGTTAAAATGAAACGGACGATTTGTCAGTATTGCTTCCATTATTCCTGATGTATATTCTCTCGATAATCTTAATTCACCAATTTGACTTTCATCATCGGCTGCTCCATCCATTTGCCATTCACGAACTTTATCCATGGAATCTTTTACAATTCTAGGCTTGAGGGAATACTTATCCATCAATTCTTTATTACGCAAAAAGTAAGGCATGTATTCAGAATCATGACGGCTGCTTTCGGTAGGAAAATACCCGAAATTACGCATTATATCAATACGCACCGCTTCATTTTCTACAAATTCTTTCTGTTCATCTGTTTTGGGATTATCTATAGTTTCAAGTAATAAAGGATAAAGATCTTCACCCGTATCTGCACGTTTGAATTCCAGGAACCAAGCAAGATGATTCATACCGGCAACCTTATAAGTTACATCCTCATCCTTCATACCGATGAATTTTGCAAGTCTGCTGCATGTTCCCTGCACACCGTGACAAATACCCACGTTCTTTATTGAAGAACATATAGAATGGATCATAGTGAGACCTGCCATTGGATTAGTGTGATTAAGTAAGTACGCATCCGGGCAATATTTCTCCATATCACGACAAATTTGCAGTTGTACCGGAGCAGTACGTAACAGACGAAAGATTGCACCAACCGAATAAGTATCTCCAACCATTTGCTCAATTCCGTATTTCCGTGGTATCTCAATCTCCATTTTAAAAGGAAAACCATAATAGGCACCACCGCCCACAGAAACAGAAGTAATTACAAAATCTGCTCCAGGCAGGAGCTTAGTACGATCTGTACTACTTTCTAATTTAGTAGGCAAGTTATATTTCTCAATGATACTCTCAACATACCGGGTAACTTCTTTTAAACGACCCTCATGTAAATCACACAGGCATATAGTACTATCACGTAAAGCTTCCCTTGACATGATATCAATACTTAATCTACCGCCAAAATGACTGCCTGCACCAATAATAACAATTTTCATTTAATAATCAGCCTCCTTAGGTTTCTTAATGAAATCCCGCTTCATATTGTATCTTTCAATTATTTTTTTCAGGTCCTTCTCTGCACCTCCTTACCATTCATACTTAACATTCACTTCCTCGCTTTTTATCCATCCACAGCTGTAGAAGGCCGCCGCCAGTAACTTCTGAAATATTAAAACGGAAATTTTTAATTTCCCTGCCGTTTAAAACTGCCTTTTTTACATAGATGTTCTCCTTTGAATTGTTATATACTTTTATTTCAAATGTGTTGCCATTGAAAAGATGGATTCTGGCTCCGTTTAATATTGGTGAACCTATGAGCATTATTTCACTGCCGGCAACCGGGAATATTCCCAGAGCATTCCAGACATAGCAGGATGACAATCCCCCCGAGTCATTATTGCCGGGAAGTCCTCCGCGCCCCGTGGTAAACATATACTCCATGCCTGCGCGCAGTACACGGCAGGTCTGGTCGTGCCTTCCGGCAAAACTATACGTATATGGCGTTTCCATGTCAGGTTCGTTATTAAAGCCCTGAAAGCGCCCCAGCAACATCATTTTTCTGATATAGTCGTCAGGGTGTTTATCCGAGGGCTGCTCAACGCTTGGCTGACCGAATCCGAAAAATTTGTCAAGTGCTGATATAAAGTCCTTTTGATCTTTAAAAAGCCTTATCCGGTCCTCAATGTTTGGAGAAGGACGGAACGAATAGTTATATAACGTACCTTCATAATATGAGGAGTCTGCGGTTAAAAGTCCAGTATTCTTGTCGTAAGCATTTATTCATTTCGTTGAGTGATAATAAAAATCTTCATATAACTCTGTTTCACCAAGCTCCTTTGCAAGACTTGCCGCATAGGCACAGCAGTCAGCCATATCAAGGATCCAGGTGGCGCTCGCACATCTTCCAGTTTCTATGAAGTCTTTTTTGTCGTCCGCATATAAGTCTTTGTGAATTGTTCTTAAAACTCTGTGCGGGTCAACATTAATGCCGATGCGGCAGGCCGACAAAAGAGCATATGATCCAAGCATTCGCGCCTGCTGTTGCTCGTGTCTCACGTTGCTGGAAATCCCGACACTGTTGGGCATAAATCCTAATGTATCGGTAAGACGGATAAGAGTTTCGCAGATTTTTTCAGATATGCCGCCGAATAATGAGAACACAAGTGGAAGCTGTGTTTTATATATATCCCACAAGGTGGACAAATCAACCACAAAAGCACCATCATCGTATATAAAGCTTTCGTCCGAGAAATCGCATGGTTTTACAAAACTATGATAGAGATTTGAATAGAAAACTTCCTTCAGGCTTTTGCTGTCGGTTTCAATCTCTATTTTTGACAGCGCCCTGTTCCATTCGTCAAATGCCTTCTTTCTCGCTGAGTCAAAGTCTGCAGAAGCTGAATTAAGGTCTGACAAAGCAGTATTTAAATCCTTTGTTGAAATAGCAACCAATAGAAGCGCCCTGCGTTCCTGGCCGAGATTAAAGCGGACACCAAAAGTATCTTTAGTTTTTTCGTTTATTATCAGTTCATCACCTGTTATTTCCTGATCATTTCTCCAGAGAGTCATGCCAACAAAGCTGCTGTGCAGACGGACTGCCATATAAAGCGGAATGCCTTGCATGACAACTTTAGCTGCAGCGGTATTCTTATTCAGCAAGATTACCTCCGAGCTTTCAGAATAAGCTTTGCCATACTGTTCAGTCAAGCCGTCATTTGAAAAATCTACAGAAATATTTCCGCCGTCCCGCCCGAAAATGTAACGGTGAAGTGCGGCTTTACCCGACACGGTCAGCTCACAGCAGATATCCTCAAGAGTTACTGCGTAGAATCCCGGTTCGGCTGACTCATTTTTAATTTCATATTTCTTTAGTTCCGTGTAATACGGAGTTACTAAACCATAGTTGTAATAATATCCGATTCCGCCGGTTCCGCTGTGGTGAAAATGAGTAAATCCGAGAAGCCCGTTTCCTTCTTTCATATGTCCCGGCTTCCCGGAGGTATTTACAAGGTGGCTGCCATATCCCGTGGGATAACCGCCTGAAAACGGGCCTGTACTCATTTTGCCGAAAGGCAGCCTGGCTGCGGGTGAAGTATTACCGCACTGGGCTTTTATAAAAAACCATGTGGAAGCAATTCCTTTTGGCTCCGGCAGGTCAGTCTCTCCACTGCCCTGAAAAACATTCACGTATTTACAGAAATTCATTTTTTCTCCTTATCTCTTGTGCTGGTCAAGTACTGCGCTTTGTTATTTGTTTTAAAGTAGTTCAACATTCATACAGGATTTCCTTTTATATTTATACTAATTTTAAAAGCTGTTCATTTATCTTTTGGGATAAGCAATGAAAAAGAATCTTGGAAACCTGAATATTATATCCCCGTTTTTCTGCCTTGGATAACCTTTAATTAAGAGATCCATTATTTCGTTTTCAAATTCTGTTTTCCTGTTATCTGGCAAAACGTTGAGGTAAGGCCGTAAGCCAGTGCCGCGGTACCATTCCAGGATATCGTTATGAGATTTCATAACATGATAATATACTGTCTCCCAAATATAAAACTCTTCTGATATTTCAGAAAAAATATCATAATATTCACTTCGACTAAGTGTATAAAAAATACGCGGTTCTGTGAAATATTTACTCCATTTAATAGAAGATATTATGTTGTTTATAATTTGATGAACAGGCTCGTTATTGTTCATTGGAATTTGAACCGCTAAAACACCGTTTTCATCTAATAAATTCATCAAATTTTTCAGAAGATGTTTATGATCCGGTACCCACTGAATACAGGCATTTGAAAATACAATATCAAAACAGCCGTCTAGTTCTGACAAGTCCTTACTGACATCACATATTTTGAAGTCTAAGTAAGGATATTTTATTTTTGCTGTATTGATCATATCTTCCGATTTATCTACTCCCAGAATGTAAGCGCCCGGGTATTTAAGGTATAAAACCTGGGTACTGTTACCAGGACCGCAGCCCACATCCAATATTTTGCCGAGATTGACCATATTGATACGATTAACTAAATCAACAGCCGGTTGTGTCCGTTCGGTTTTAAATTTCAAATATTGCTCAGAGTTCCAATCCATAAGTATGACCTCCAATATTTTCAATATTCTTTGGACGCTCTAGATAATGTCTACACGAGATTAAACCAAAATACTCGCCCAGATAGCAATACAC
>ERZ773359.2991-NODE-2991-length-20235-cov-9.868632_pt1 | contig 20235 bp, 11 predicted proteins | sample MGYA00374955_ERZ773359 | MGnify/ENA primary metagenome ERZ773359 (study PRJEB29098, sample SAMN04486028) | biogas fermenter metagenome | study: EMG produced TPA metagenomics assembly of the Biogas fermentation microbial communities from Germany - Plant 4 DNA1...
AAATATTTAAAGGAGGATTGATTCTATTGATTATAGGTATTCCAAAGGAAATTAAGGAGCAAGAGAATAGGGTAGCTTTAACACCTGCTGGAGTAGACGCATTTGTTAGAGCTGGACATAAAGTTTTAGTAGAAACTAATGCAGGAATGGGTTCTGGTTTTACCGATGAAGAATACGCTGCTCAAGGTGCAGAAATTATGCCTGATGCTGCTAAGGTTTGGGAGCAGGCAGATATGATTATGAAGGTTAAAGAACCTCTTGAATCTGAATATAAATATTTTAGAAAAGACCTTATTATATTTACTTACTTACACTTAGCCGCAGAGGAAGCCTTAACAAAGGCCTTAATGGATACTGGCACTATTGCACTTGCGTATGAAACTGTACAAAACCCAGATGGTTCCTTACCACTACTTACTCCAATGAGTGAAGTAGCAGGACGAATGGCAGTACAACAAGGTTCAATCTACTTAGAAAAGACTAGGGGTGGCAAAGGAGTTTTAATAGACGGTGTTCCAGGAGTACCTCCTGCACATGTAGTAGTTGTAGGGGCAGGTGTTGTTGGTACTGGAGCCATTAGAAGAGCTATTGGCTTAGGCGCTAGAGTTACAGTATTAGACATAAATGTAAACAGGCTTCGCTATCTTGGAGAGGTATTTATGGGAAGATTAGAAACCCTTTACTCCAATAACTACAATATTATGCAAGCTGTTAAAACGGCAGATTTAGTAGTAGGCGCAGTTTTAATTCCAGGAGCTAAGGCACCAAAATTGATAACAGAGGAAATGGTAAAACAGATGGAACCAGGCAGCGTAATAGTGGATGTGGCCATCGACCAAGGTGGATGTGTTGAAACTATAGAAAAACCAACTACTCACTCAGACCCAATATTCGTAAAACACGATGTAGTTCACTATGCTGTTGCAAACATTCCAGGAGCAGTTCCAAGAACTTCTACTTTAGCACTAACCAATGTAACTCTACCATATGCGCTTAGAATAGCCAATAAGGGATGGAAACAAGCTCTAATAGACGACGAGCCATTAAGAAAAGGTGCTAATGTCCTAGATGGAAAGATAGTTTACAAATCCGTAGCTGATGCATTCAACATGCCATATACACCTGTAGAGGAAGTATTGGGTATTTAATATAGAATAAAATAAGGGTGCTTAGGAAGAAGATAATCCCTAAGCACTTTTTTCATTAGTTATAAACCTTTTTATTTATTCAAAAATATTAAACTAAAATACTAATTGTTTAAGTAATTATATAGTGTAAATAATAATAAAGGGTAAGAAATTTAAAAGCCTATGGGTCTGAAAATTTATATAAAACAATTGATCAAATTAGTAGTTATTACCTGAATTTTTTGTTACTATAATTATATAAACCAAATTTAACTAAAGATAGGCAAATTATGAAGAGGTGAATTTATGAAGGTAAATTGGAATACCAAATACACTACCATAGCCGTTTATGCCTTTATAGTAGCAGTGTTAAGCATTGTATTTTACTTGATTGCATCTGAGGTAAGCTTATTTAAAATCCAGGTAAATAAATATCTAAGTATATTTCAACCCATTATAACGGGCTGTATAATGGCCTACTTATTCAATTTCATACTGGAGTTCTTTGAAAAATGGATATTATCCAAACTATTTTCTGTTGACAAATACAAAAAATTAATAAGGATAATAGGGATTATATTAACCTATTTAGTAGTAGCCCTATTATTTTATCTATTTTTAAAATTTGTGTTACCTCAATTGATATCATCCATTATGGGTTTGGTAAACGACATACCTGGATATTTTACAGCTATAACTAACAAAATCAATGAAATTACCAGCGATTTTTATATAGACGAAGCCTATTATGATATCATTCTTTCCAAATGGAATGAGTTTGTAGAATATATAATAGGATTTGCAACGGACTTGGTTCCAAAGCTGGGCAATTTAACCAAAACTATAATCTCTAGCATCTGGAATATAGTTTTAGGAATAATCGTATCCATATACCTACTATTAGATAAGGAAAGATTTAAGGCCTTAAGCAAAAAGATAGTAGTCTCCATTTTCTCGGAAAAGAACGCAAATAGAATAATGGAATTGGTAAGGAGAATCGACCATATATTTGGTAGATTCTTAAGTGGAAAGATACTGGATTCTACAATAATAGGAATATTGACCTTTATAGTATTAAAGATTGTAAATATGCCCTATGTTTTATTAGTATCCTTCATAGTTGGAATAAGTAATATAATCCCTTTTTTTGGCCCCTTTATTGGAGCCATACCTTCATTTTTCATAATATTCTTCGTTTCACCGGTGAAGGGATTTTGGTTTTTAGTAATAATCCTAATAATACAGCAGATAGATGGAAATATCATAGGGCCTAAAATATTGGGAGATTCCCTTGGAATTTCGGCCTTTTGGATTCTCTTTTCCCTACTTGTTGCTGGGAAGCTATTTGGATTAGTTGGAATGGTAGTGGGTGTGCCCCTGTTTGTGTTCATCTACTCCATTATAAAGGATGTTGTAGAGTATAGGTTGGATAAAAAGGGATTACCAAGGGATACAGAGGAGTATTATTAGTCTTTAACCGCCTGTTGGATTAGTTCCATAGGCGGTTTTTATATTAAATTAGGTTATATATAGCATAGACATTAATTACAAGCTGCAATATAATTTTAAGAAAAGTAAATTATTTCAAATTAGATGTGGGATACTCATAATTGATGGTTATTTTAAAGGAGGCATTAAGGTGAAGGAGAAAGAAAAGGATAAGAAATATATTGAAATATGGGGAGATACTGTAGACTTAAAGGAATTGGTCTATGCATCCATTATCGGGGTTGTTATGACTATGACCATGTTTTTAATAGGCAGAAGGATTTTTTTAAACATGGATAATATAGACTTAGGCCTTGCCAATGGTTATTCCCTATTATTTGGAGTTTTGGGCTGTATATTATCGGGAATAATATCGGCAAAGCTATTTAAGCCTAAGAGAATTATTGAGGAAAGGCATAATAAGGAGGATATATTAGACATCATCTCTGCAGCTGGCATGACCTTAGAAGAGGAGATAGAAGCCTTGTCCAATTTGGATCCTGAAATCATAGAGGAATTAGAAGAGCTTGAACTCTATGGATTGCTTTCATTGATTCCAGAGGATTCAAAAAACTACAAGCAAGAATATAAGCTAAGGGAGGATATATAGATGACTATAGGCTTAATCATACAGGCTTTTCTGGCAGCCTTTTTGGGAGGATTAATTTTTTCAATCATAGGGATAATACCCGCTACCGATGAAACGGCCACCATGGCCCCCATTACCCTAGTATTGGTTTTATTGGGTTTGCATCCAGTTATCTTATTCTCCTGGGCCATGGGAATTATAGTAGCCATGCAGATAACCCATACAGTGCCAACCTCCATGGCAGCCTTACCCGGCAGTACCATGGCAGTACCCATGGTATATTATAGTGCCCTTGCTAAGAGGCTTGGCATACCCCATATTGGAATGAGGAAGATGGCAGCTGGTTCATTAATAGGTTCATTTATTGCCCTACCCGTATCCATTATTTTTGCATATTTTCTTGCCCCATTAGGAGATATTATTAAGCCCTATATTGGGCTGATATTTGCACTAGGGGCGATTATAATAGCCTATATGTCCAATGCTCGTTGGGCAGCAGTAATATCCTTAATACCCTATTCCTTCTTGATACAAGGGCTTCAGAGAATAGCAGTAGAAGCAGTAGACAAGACCCTCTTCATATCTATATTTATGGGCATAACCATAGGGCCTATGATATCTGAATTATTCAATGTATTTGTCCCTAAGATGAGAAAAAAAAAGAGAAGGGATAAACCAAATGAAATATGGCTTGCGCCAGATATAAAAGAAAGGTATGGATATTATCCAAACCCACTAAGGTTTTTTACAAAAAGGCAAAGGAAGAGTATTGCCCTTTCATCTATAATCAGTTCCTGTATGTTTACCTTCTCACCAGTAGGCACTACCGTTCTTTTTGGAGAATTGACATCTGCAAGAAGGAAGGAATTGCATGAAAGGGTAACCACCACCCTAGGTGTGCAGGATGCTGTCAGCAATGCTACCTATATTGGAGGCTTGATTATTCCCTTAATGGCTTTTGGATTACCCTTAAGCCCTGTAGCCCTAGGGCCAGCTGCCCCCTTGTTTAATGCTCCACCAGTTTTTACAATAGAGCCCATCCATAATCTCCATAACTATCTAAGCCTATGGGATTATTTAGTATTTGGCTTGATTGGAATAATAGCTGGTTCGTTACTAGCCTATCCCATCTCCATAAGGAAGGCCCGGGCTTGGACGGAAAAGATGTTTAGAAAAATTAGCCACGAAGCCCTAATAGGTTCCTTTTTAGGGCTTATATTCATGCTGGCATTTTATGAGGCTGGATTAATGGGAATAATAATCGCCCTATGTATTGGCCTGTTTGGTGGGATACTTCATAATCTATTCGATATTCACACTGGAGTCCAGTTCATGGCCTATTATGCCTCAAGTTGGATAGTAAGCCAGTTGGTATCCTTGTCCGCTTTGCTGAAATAAAGAGTAGAACTCCAGTGGAGTCCTACTCTATCTATTTAAAAATCCTATACTCCTAAGGAAACTCCCAGTAGAATCCCTACTACTCCTTGAAAAGGCCCTTTGACAGTGGGTGGTCCAGCCTACCTTTACTTGCTTACTAGACCGTTTGCTATAGTAATTTTCCATTGTTTTATCATACTCTTCTATCAATTCCCTATCCCTTGTGTCGTCATAGTAGTCTATCTTATGGATTATATTCTGGGGAAGCCTTGGCTTTAAATCTGGATTCTGGTCTGGATAGCCTAGACATAGTAAAAATAAGGGGGCAACCAGTTCTGGTAGCTTAAACATATTATGGACAGCATCCATATCATTTCTTATCCCCCCAACAATAACACCACCTAATCCTAAACTCTGGGCAGCTATCAAGGCCTTCTGACATGCCAGGGCAGTATCCACCACTGCTACAGTATATAGCTCAGCATTGCCGAATATCTGTGGGTTGTCGACCTTAATAAATTCTTTGCTCCTATTCAAATCGGCACAAAAGAGCAAAACTAAGGGGGCCTCCTCAACCCAAGGCTGGTCTCCAGCTATTTCAGCTAATTCCTTTTTCTTCTCCTCATCCCTAACTTCGATTATGGTATAGGTCTGTAGATTATTAGATGTTGGTGCCATCTGTGCACATTGGATTATGGTATCTACCATATCCCTTTCTACATTTTTATCCTTAAATTTCCTAATGGAAACGTGATTCATAAGTAAGTCTATCATTGTCCTCCTTATTTTAATCAACTCCTCTTAAATAATTTATCCATACATTTTAATTATACCTGAAATTAATATGCCCAAACTTCTACAACTTAATGATAATATTTCTTTCCTTTAGACAATGGAGGCTAGATGATATAATATAGATAATATATATGTTTATAAAGGAAGGAAATGGGGTTAGTTTTGCATGGAAAGGTATATGGATATGGCTGATAAGATGGAAAAGATTAGTGTTAATGGTATAGAAATAGAGCTAACAAGGAAGAATATAAAAAATCTTTACCTGAAGGTCCACCCTCCCCATGGAAGGGTAAAGGTTTCTGCTCCCAAATCTATGAATGAGGATTCCATTCGGGCATTTGTCGTATCTAAACTATCTTGGATTAAAAAGCATCAGGAAAGATTAAAGAAGCAGAAAAGGATTGCTGAAAAGGAGTATGTGTCGGGAGAAAGCCATTATTTTTTAGGCCAGCCCTATCTATTAAATGTGGTATATACCAATAAAAGGCTGCAAGGGGTGGAAATCAGGGATAATAAATATCTAGACCTATTTGTCAGGAAAAATACCCCAAAAAATTTAAGGGAAAGGGTAATGATGGAATGGTACCGTAGCCAATTAAAGAAGTTAATCCCTCCCTTAATAGAAAAGTGGGAACCTATTATGGGAGTAGAGGTAAAGGAATTTGGAGTAAAAAGGATGAAAACCCGTTGGGGGACTTGTAACCCCGCTGCCAAGAGGATATGGATTAACTTAGAATTGGCTAAGAAAAACCCTATTTGCTTGGAATACATAGTAGTCCATGAAATGGTCCATCTATTGGAAGGGTCTCATAATGCAAGGTTTAAAGCATATATGGACAAATTTATGCCCAGTTGGAGGGCGGTAAAGGCGGAACTAAATGGATTTTTGTAGTAGAATATAAATTTAAAGCAGACTTAGTCTGCTTTTTCTTTTTACATAAGATTTTAAAAATTCTGACGACAACTAATTATTGCCTTCAATCTGATTCGTCAAGATTAATGACTCAGTGGAAACATATATTTACTGAAAATTGAATGAATAGAAAATAATACCATGATTCTTATCAATTGCCGTCGTAAAAAAAAACCAAACAGCTTACAAAAAATGACAAATATATGGAGGACATGTCTGTAGAATATAAAGAAAGCAATAGAACTAGTCCTAAAGCTTATGTAAGGATCAAAACTATAAGGAATGAAGGGGGGTATTTTTATCTATATCAAAAGAAAAAGTAGGTGGACTGTAATTTTTACTCTAGTCATCCTGTTGTTGCCTATATGTACTATCAAGGCCAAGGCAGCTGCTGATGACATATCTGGCCATTGGGCCGAAGGGGTAATCCAAGAGTGGTTGGATAAGAATTTAGCTAAGGGATATGCTGATGGCACCTTTAGGCCTAATAATCCAATAACACGGGCGGAGTTTATGAAGTTAGCCAACAGTGTATTTGGCTTTACTGCAGAAGTGGATATAGATTACATTGACGTAGAGGAAGGCCAATGGTTTTATGACACGGTAAGAAGGGCTACAGCTGCTGGATATATAGAGGGTTATGGGGATAAAAGCTTAAGGCCTAATAACCCAATAACAAGAGAAGAAGTTGCCACAATTATTGCCAAGATAATGAAACTAGAACTAGAGGAATCTAAGGTTGACCATTTCAAGGATGAAGAGGAGATTAAATGGAGCAGGGGATTTGTAGGAGCTGTAGTCAGCAAGGCTTATATGCAGGGCTATCCAAACGGAAGTTTCAAGCCTAAGAACAATATAACTCGAGCTGAGGCAGTTTATGCTCTAAATAATATATTGAAGGAGCAAGGAGGAATAAGAGTAATAGCTAAACAGGACTTCTTTGGTATTACCTATATACATGTGATAGTGGGTAATGATATTAAGCCTTTAGAGGTATTAGCAGATGGTATAGCATTAGAATATGACCGGGAGGATGGAAGGTGGAAAGGCACTAGGCTAGATTTAGAAATAGGGGATGTTATAGAGATTTTAATTAAGGAAGAAGCTGGTGAAGAAAGACTATCAGTAACCGTAAAGGCGATGGAGGATATTTAAAATTAAAATTTAAATTAGAAAAGGGGGGCCTAATATGAAAAGGCTAGGCGTTAAGAGTTTACTATCCATTATACTTGTTGTATCCTTACTAGTCCCAACAATAGTTGCTGCTTCTAACAATTCTAATGTGTCCATTAAGTACGTCTATTTCGAAGATGCAAGTGGAAATATGGTATTTGTCGACTATGAGGATGGTATTAAGCAAGGGGTAGATGGTGACCTAATCCTTTACAATGCCATTAAGGAATATGTGGGAGATGCAGAAGAAAAGGGTAGAGCAATATTTATCGAAACCAGCAATGGCAAGATATTGGATTATAAAAAGGCTTTAATAGATAACCTATTCCAATTAAAAGATATTCTAGGAAAAGCAGAATATGAAATAGAAGGGCCAATAGAGTATAGCCATGTCCTTAAGGTAATAGATGGTGAGGCTAGAATAGTTCCAGTTGAAGAAGAGGATGAAGATGTGGTCTATATAGTTGAAATCTTCCCTGTAGAAGGAATTACTGTAGAAATAGGTACTCCAGAGAATAAGGCCATTTCAAAGCTACCAAAGACTACAAAGATAGTGGATAGTGAAGGAAGAAGACATATTGTATTCTTATCCTGGAGAATTGAAGAATATAATCCAGATGTGGAAGGGGATTATACTGCAATAGCTACCTTCCAACTACCAGAAGGTATTGAAAATAAGAACAAGCTAGAGCTAATAGTTACAACCACAGTCACGGTGGAAAAAGCTGCAGAAGAGGAAGAGGGATTCCCAGAAGAAGTTGACACAGTATTTGTGGGTGAAAGTGACATTACCAAAAAAACCTATGCAAATATCAATATAAAAGAAGAGTATGTTGAGAGGGTTAAAGGGGTTTATGTAGATAACAAATTGGCCATGCAAATAGAAGATGCACCCTATCAATGGAGGATGGAGGTAGAAGAGGGAACAAGTGTAGAGGATTTAAAGGGCAGGATAAGGGTTGAGTTAGAAGGCGCTCCACCAGTAGATGATCCTGAGGATCCAGAAGAGCCAGAGGAAGAGCCGCATATAATAGCAAGCTATCATCCATCCATTATACCTAACTTTGGTTTTGTTACAGTGGAAGTTGAAAACCTACAAGATGCAGCAATGTTTTCGGTAGTCTATCACCTAGCTGATAACGAAGATGGTACTGCAAATATAAGGGAGACGGATAAAGCTAACATAGGTGAGCAAGTAGGGTTAATATTCTATAAACCCGATCTTTACGATACCATAGACATTAAAATATTTGATGCTGAAGAAAATCTAATCTATACCTTCCAGGATGTGCGGCCACAAATAATAAATTAATAGGCTTATGGACATAAATCCTATAGAGCCCAAGGGAAAGCCTCCTTTGGGCTGGTTTAAAAGAATAGCAAAAAGGGGGAGATGAATTGAAAAGAGTATCTAGGATTTTATCCATCCTTTTAATACTTAGTTTGCTATTGCCAGGCTTTAGTTTTGCTCGGGGGAATAGGGATATCCAACTAAGCGAAGAGCAAAAGAGAGTATATGAGGATGTTAAGGAAAGATTTAAGTCCGAATCCAAGGCAAATATCGATATTCCATCTGATACCCAGCTTTTCAAAGCTGAAGACCAGGTGAGGATAATAGTTGAATTGGAATCTGACCCTTCCTTGGTTCGGGCAACCCAAAGGGGATTAAGCTATGAAAAATTTAGCTCAGCCAAAAGCATAGAAGAGGATATAGAAGCAGAACAGGAGGCAGTAAAGAAGCAAATCCTAACCCAAAAAATAGACATGGAGTTTATCCATAGTTTTAAAACTGCCTTCAACGGTTTCAGCGGCAAGGTGAAATATGAGGATATTGAAGCTATAGAAAAACTCCCACAGGTTAAAAAGGTATATATAGCCAATGAATATGAAAAACCACAGCCCCAAATGGGTACTTCCAACGACATGGTTGGGACCCAGCCTACTTGGGATATAGGTTATAAGGGGGAAGGCACTGTAGTAGCCATTATAGACAGCGGCATTGACCCCAGCCATAGGGATATGGTATTGAGTGAAGGGACTGTGCCTAAATTAACTAGGGAAAGAGTAGAAAAAATGATCGGTGAAAAGGGATTACTAGGCCGCTACTATACCCAAAAGGTTCCCTATGGATATAACTATTACGATTTGAACCATGATATTAAGGATACAGGTCCATCTCCTTCCATGCATGGAATGCACGTAGCTGGAATTGCAGGAGCTAATGGGGATGTAGAAAAGGGAGGAGTAAAGGGAGTCGCTCCAGAAGCTCAATTATTGGCCATGAAGGTATTCTCAAACGATCCAAGCTACACTACAACCTTTACTGACATCTATCTACTAGCCATAGATGAGGCGGTAAGGTTGGGAGCCGATGTACTTAATATGAGTTTGGGTTCTCCAGCAGGCTTTTACATTCCAGATTCTGCTGAAGATGTGGCCATAAGGAATGCTACCGATAATGGAATAGTTTGCTCTGTATCGGCAGGTAACTCAGGCCAGCTAACCCATGGATGGGCTGATACCTACTATGGATACCCGCTTAAGGAAAATCCCGATATCGGAGTAGTAGGAAGTCCAGGTCTGAATAAGGATACCATCCAAGTAGCTTCCATAGAAAACACCCACCAAAAGGTCAATACCTTAACTTATGAAGAAGATGGAGAAATCCATAAGGTGGCCATGATGGTGGCAGGGGATATAATGCCTTGGGAGGTATTAGAAGGACCTCAGGAGTTTGTCGATGGAGGATATGGCCACCCATCAGAACTTACCCATGTGGAAGGGAAAGTAGTCCTAATAGTTAGGGGCGGCGACCCTGGACCCTTCGTAGATAAGATACAAAATGCTCAAGAAGCAGGGGCAGTGGGAGTAATAATTAGAAACCACGAAGCTGGCGGAGAAGAATTGGTCAACATGGCTACTCCAGATGATATGAGGATTCCTGCAGCCTTTATAGGCTACTCAGCTGGGGTAAAACTACTGGAATTAGAGGAAAAATTCATAACCTTTACCGATGAGTTGATGACAGTAGAGAATCCAACTGGTGGATTGATGTCCGACTTTACTTCCTGGGGAACTACAGCTTCCTTAGAATTAAAGCCAGAGATTACAGCTCCTGGCGGTATGATCTATTCCACCCTAAACGATGATAAATATGGAACCATGAGTGGAACCTCTATGGCTGCGCCCCATGTAGCAGGTGGGTCTGCCTTGGTAATGGAATATATTAAGGAACATCCTATATATAGGAATTTACCTTTGTCAGAACAGTCAAGGCTGGCTAAGGTACTTCTTATGAATACCTCAAATATAGTTTTAGACGAGTATGGATACGAGTATTCACCTAGAAGGCAAGGGTCTGGAATAATGAACCTGTACGGAGCAGTTACCACTCCAGTAAGGCTAGTAGATGCCAATACTAAAGAGGCTAAGGTAGAATTGAAGGATTTCGATTCCACAGCCTTTACCATGAAATTCCTAGCCATAAACGATTCTAATGCCGATGCTAGCTATAATGTAAATGTATTGGTGCTTAAGGATTATCTATATCCTTTAGAAGGAAAAGAACTCAACCTACTATCTTCAGATTATATAAACGCTATAGTAGATGGGCCGGAAACAATCACCGTTCCTGCTATGGGAGAGATTGAGTTTGAAATAAGGGTAGATATCAGCTCAGACCCAACCATCTATAGGAATATGTTTGTAGAAGGATTTGTAGTCCTATCTGATGTAGAAGGAGAAAAACCAACTCTATCCCTACCCTATGTTGGATTCTACGGCAATTGGGGAGAGCCAAATATCATAGATGGAATGAGATTTATAGACCCAGTAGAGTCATCCTATTTCCAATTGTCAGGAATGCTATATGTAGACCTACTAGGTTCTGCCTATTACTATACTACTCCCAATAGAATCTACATGAGCCCAGGTACTCTGGATGGATTCATATATGGAACGGATAATGTGCTGCCATATATGTCCTTCTTGAGGAATGCTGAGTTTGTAAATTACAAGATATTGGATGAAGAAGGAAATACCCTGAGAAATATCTACACAGAACTATATCAGAGAAAGAGTTTGGTAGACGGAGGTAGGAGAAATCCAGCTTCCTTAGTAATGGATGCCTGGTGGTTTGGAGATATCAATGGCAAGATAGTTCCCGATGGAGACTATATATATGAAATAGAAGCAAAAGTCCACTATGATGCCCCAGTACAATCCAAGCGAATTCCAATAACAGTAGACACTCTTCCACCAGAAATAGTAGACATGACTTTTGATGCTGAAGAGAATAAGGTTAGATTTAGGGTAGAAGAAAGTTCCGGCCTATTAGGCTTCTTAGTCTATGTAAATGGAGAATTATTAGATGAAGAGCCTATAGCGGTTGACTTAGAAGAGGCCATATATGAATTTAGTGTAGGCCAATTAATTGGCTCCAATCAAATAGAAGTGGTGGCAATAGACAATGCCTTTAATATAGGTTCTAATTGGATAACGGTAAATGTGGATAATGAGGACCCATATATATTCCTATTAAAACCGCTATTATTAGAAATGCTTACCGACAATAAGGTGCTATTTGATGGATATGTAGCCAACTTCTATCTATTAGATAAGGTATTGATTGATGGAGAAGAAGCTGAATTTGAATATGTGGATAATGTAGTAATCTACCATCCAGAGGATACATCTACCATCTTGTATAGAGGACCTGCCTATAAATTCGAAAAGACACTAGAATTAGAGGATGGCTACCATGAAGTTAGGGTTGAGGCTATTTCCAAAACTGGAGCAAGAGGGGGTATCGCAAGGAGGTTCTACGTTGATACTACAACACCAGAACTAAATATTGGAGTTACAAATATCGATCCTGAAGGGCTAACTGCCGATTTGAAGATTAGGATGTTCGATAATCTTGGAAACTTTACCCTCTATCTAGGAGATAGCGAAATATATCGACATGAATCTGCCTTGATAGAAACTACCCCTCAAGAGGAGATAATAGACTATAGCCTAAGCTTAAGGGATGGAGAAAATATATTCAACTTCACTCTAGTGGATATGGCAGGCCATGAGGCTAAAGCCCAGATTAGGATAAATCCAGATGTAATCATCTCAGATCTAGAGCCAGCAAAAGATTTAATGGTCAAGGCTGGGGATAGGGTAGAAGTTAGCTTCAAGGCTCCAACTGGTGGAGAAGGCTATTTCAAGGTAATACTACCCTTTGGCTTGGAAAACAATAAGGGAATACCAATGGTTGAGGATAATGGATTCTATTTTGGAAGCTGGATTGCACCAGAAGGGCTGCTTGCCAATAGTCTGATGGTGGAAGTAACTTATATAGATAGAAATGGCAAGGAATATACTAGATTAGCAGATGGAAGGATAAGCGTAGTAGCCGATTTGGAAGACCTTCCAGCCAATACGGTAGTCATATGGGATGAAGCTTACCACATAGATTACCTAAACGATAGTTTAGAGGTTCAGACCAAATTAATGGAATGGCTCAATGGTGGGAATGAAGTATATGTTAAATTGGGGGATGAATTAGTAGATTCCCGTGGAAAGATTGTAGACATAGACCTACTTCCCGACAAGGTAATCTACTACGATGAGAGCGGGAATTCTAGCTACTATAAAAAATAATAGGTCCTCTTCTATAGAGGACCTATTTAACAAAATATTTAAGGCTACAGGTAACTTTAGCTGGGATGACGAATAAATCAAAGGGGGTATTGGCAAATGCCGAAGAAACAAACCATAAAGATATTGTCCTTACTCATTGCCATGATTATGGTAGTGGGCAGTATCTCATCCTTAGCCCATGCAAGTGGCAATCTACTAACTACGGCTAAGGACAGTTTAAAGAAGGAAGCGGCCAATAAGATTACTAAAGAGGTAAAGGAAGATCTTAAAAAGGAAGAGCTAGTAGAAGTATTAGTCTATATGAAGGACCAAGTAGATGTAATGAGAATAGCAAAGGCTACAGAATCAGCTTTAGCATCTAAATTGACTCCTTACGCAAGCAAGATGGAAGTAAGGAAAGCCGTAACGGAAGCTCTAATGGATAAGGCAGAAATGACCCAAGGAAATTTAATAAAATACCTAGAACAGGAAAAGGAAAAGGGCAATGTGGAAGAGTTTAAATCCTACCATATTGTAAATATGTTATTTGTGAAGGCAACACCAGAGGTAGTAGAGAATATCTCCTATATGGATGAAGTAGCTAAAATTTATAAAAATAAGAGGCACAAGCTGGAGTATATAGTAGAGGATGTTGAAATCGGTTTAGATTCTACAGAGCCTCTGTGGAATATAACTAGGGTTAAAGCAGACCAGGTCTGGGATATGGGAATCGACGGTACAGGGGCAGTAGTAGGAATACTAGATTCAGGAGCAGACTGGACCCATCCAGCCTTAAAAGATAAGTGGAGAGGCTATGACCCGGCAACCGATAGAATTGTAGACCCAGAAAAGAGCTGGTTTGACCCTCAATATGGAGTGAGCCTACCAGAGGATTCAGACGACCACGGAACCCACGTCATGGGAACCATACTAGGTCGTGAACCAGATGGAAGTAATCCAGTAGGGGTGGCACCGGGAGCCAGGTGGATTGCAGCCAGAGTATTCGATAGAATGGGATATACAACGGATGACATATTAATAGAGGCAGCAGAATGGATGCTGCATCCAGGTGGAGACCCAACAGCTGCTCCAGATGTGGTGAACAATTCCTGGGGAGGACCAGCAGGCATAGATGACTGGTACAGGGATGCTGTAACTTCCTGGAGAGCAGCCAAGATATTCCCAGTATTTTCTGCAGGAAACCAAAGACCAGGGGAACCATTGCCCTGGCCAGGCTCAATTAGCAACCCAGCTAATTATCCTGAATCCTATGCAGTGGCAGCAGTTGATAGATATGACCAAAGGGCAAGTTTCTCCAAGTTAGGACCATCTCCCTATGATGAAAGTTTGGTTAAGCCCAACATATCGGCACCAGGGGTCAGTGTAATTTCATCTATACCAGGTGGCTATGCAGCTTATTCGGGAACATCCATGTCGGCACCCCATGTTACTGGAACGGTTGCCCTAATGTTCTCAGCTAATAGCTCCTTGGAATTAGATGAAATTGAAAGCATCTTAGCCAGTACGGCGGATCCATTAACGGATAGCACCTATCCAGAAGCTCCAAACTTTGGATATGGCCATGGAATGGTAGACGCCTTTGAAGCTGTATCGGAAGTGGCAGCAGGAGTAGGAGTAGTAGAAGGCTATGTATTACAAGAAGGTGAGGACTTAGAAGATGTAATAATAATCCATGAACAGGAGATAACTGAAGCCTTTGCAGGCTCTGAAATAGAAATAAAGGCTAGATTGATAGATGATGTAGCCGTAACAGAAGCAGAACTATTGGTTAAGCCTGAAGGTAAATCCTATTGGTTCATGATACCCATGGATAGGATATCAGGAGACCATAAGGATGGAATATATAGGGCAGTGATAAGCTCTGATATGCTAATTGGTAATAGCCTAATCTACAAGATAAAGGCTGTGGATTATGCCAAAGAAACAGTAGTATCGGAGGACTACAGGATAGACATTAAATTTGGAATCCTACCAGATGAGTATCATCAAGGCTTTGAAAGCAATGCCCTAGGCTGGATATTTGATGGCTGTTGGGATTGGGGTAAGGCAACAGATTCAGACCCAACCCCCTATGAAGGAGATGGATTTGCTGGTACGGTAATAGGTGGAAATTATGTTAATAGTGCTGATGATTGGCTAATTACTCCTCCAATAGACTTAAGGGATACATCCTTACAGGCAGCCTCCTTAAGATTCCATCAGTGGTATCGCCTGGAGAACAACTACGATAGGGGCCATATATATGTGACCAAGGACTATGGTCAAAACTGGAATCAGGTTACTACCATTACAGGTAATTCCAATGGTTGGCATGAAATGGTTATAAACCTTAACGATTATATAGGTTCGGAAAATCCAGTATTCGTTGGATTTAGGCTTACAAGCGACAACTCAGTAAATTATGAAGGCTGGTATATCGACAATGTAAGACTATTAGGCCCAGATTCCGTACCTCCTCAAGTACCAAGCAATTTAAGGGCTGAAGCGGGTATAGCTGGTATTAACTTAACTTGGACTCCTTCACCAGATGGAGACCTATCCCACTATAATATCTATAGGGCCGAAGAAGCTGATGGAGAATTCATAAAGGTAGGAGAAACTGCAGCATCTAGCTATATGGATACTGATTTGGAAGGGAATAAGAGCTATTACTATAAGGTTAACGCAGAGGATACCTCTGGCAATGTCAGCGACTTTACCGAAGTAGTCTCAGCTACTGCAACTGAAGTTGTTATATTCTATAGCTCGGATTTTGAAGAGGATGATGGTGGCTTTATTACAGGTGGAAGCAATAGCTGTTGGGAGTGGGGAATCCCAACATCTGGACCAAATGCAGCTGCATCCGGCGAAAAGGTTTGGGCTACAAACCTATCAGGAGATTACTATACCAGCAGCAATGCTTACATTGAAAGCCCAGAAATAACTATTCCAGAAGACAAGATTCCTTATCTATTCTTTAAACACTGGTACCATACGGAGAACAACTGGGACTATGGATACGTTCAAATCTCAGATGATGGAGAGAACTGGACCAATATTACTGGTAAGATTACCAATGTGAGTAACGGCTGGATAAGCGAAGAAATAGCGATACCAGAATATCGTGGAAAGACCATAAAGATCAGATTCCACTTCTACTCAGACTATTCAGTAGTTCGCAGCGGCTGGTATATAGACGATGTGGTGGTATCGGGAATAGATTTTGTACCTCCAACTGAAGAAGTAATAAGCTATGACGATGGAGTAGCCGATGATGCTATAGTATTGAATGAGGCAGGAAATGGTTGTGCAGTAAGATTTACTCCTAGCCTAGAGGGTAAATTGATGGGCACAAGCATCTACCTATGGGGTAACGACTGGCCAAGTCCAGGAGGAAATAGATTAGGATTTGAAATATATAGAACTAATGAAGATGGCAGCATAGCTAAAGTTGGAGATACCCTATATATTGATGATTTAACAAGAGGGGATTGGAACTATATAGATTTATCGGATTATGAATTTTTCACCGGAGAAGACTTCTTCATCTCCACTATGCAGGATACTATAGGAGAATTTGTACCAGGAGTTGGGCTGGATACCAATTCAGGCCACACTAGCAGGGCCTATTTAAATATAGCTGGAGATATGATTTTACTAGAAGAGCAAGGAATCGATGGAATGTTCATGATTAGGGCCCATATGGACTATACTCAAAGTCCTCCAGAAGGTGATGAAACAGCTACTAGTTCAGTATCAAAGGACCTTATATCTAGAAAGAATAAGGATAGGGGTATAAGCAAGTTATTCTCTAAGGAAATGACTAAGGAAGTTGAACCCAGCTTTACAATAGAAAGGGGAAGTAAAGCATTATCCAAAAATAAATATAAGGAAGTAGCAGATGAGCTTGTTAAGAAGATAAAGGTATCCAAATTTACAGGCATTCCAATAGAAGAAGCCTATGTAACCGTACTAGAGACTGGAAGAAGCGTTAAGGTAGATCCAGTGACTGGCAAGTACTCCATGAGGTTGCCAGCAGGGGAATATACCCTAAGGGCGGAAGCCTATGGATATTATTCACAGGATGCCCAAGTAGTAATAGAAGAGGATGGAAGGGCAACAAGCAATTTCCTATTAGAGGCAAAACCCCGGGGAAGCATAAGTGGAAGGGTTATCGATAGATACTATAAGAATCCAGCAGCCAATGCCTTGATAAGGTTGGTTGAAGATCCAAGAATACCAATGGTTATGGCAGATGAAGACGGATACTTCACAATTCCAGATGTACTAGTAGGAGAATACACCCTAAGGGTAGTAGCAGAAGGCTTCTTAGCAGGTGAGTTCCCAGTAGAGGTTCTAGCAGATAAAGTGACGGAAGTTGAGCTGGGACTAGAAAGATTCGTAGGGTTTGCTGAAGAGATAGCTTATGACGATGGAACGGCAGAAAATGCCCTTGTACTAAACAATGCACCAAATGGATTGGCAGTAAGATTTACTCCAACCCAATATGGAAAGGTTAAGGGGGTAAATATATACTTCTGGGGTAATGACTGGCCAAGTCCAGGAGGAAATAGGATAGGATTTGCCATATACGATATAGATGAAAGCGGAAAGGCAGTTAAAGTTGGAGACACCATATTCGTAGATGATGTAGTAAGGGGAGATTGGAACTTTATAGATTTATCCAGCATTGGATTCTCAACGGATAGGGATTACTTCATATCCACCATTCAGGATAGGGCTGGCTCATATTGTCCTGGAACGGGAATAGATGAAGCTTCACCCCATGGAGATAGATCCTATATGAATCTAGATGGAGAATTTGAGCTTATATCCAGCGAAGGGGTACAGGGCGCTCTAATGATAAGAGCTATAATGGAATACTCCGTATCAACACCAGAGATAACCAACTTAGATGAGGTAAATTATACCAATGAAGACAGCATATTAGTAGAGGGAATGGTAACGGCAGATGGCAAGGTAAATATATATGTAAACGATGAGAAGGTAGCCAGTGGAGATGCTGAGAACAATAGATTTGCTATAGAAGTAGAACTACCACTAGAAACCAATACCATAATGGCTACGGCAGAAATGGATGGAGTGGAAACTGAACCATCCAAAGCAGTAACGGTAATAAAAGACAAGGAAGCCCCAGTGTTAGAAGTAATAGAACCAGAAGACAATAAGAAGATGAAGGAAGAAGTAGTCCATGTAAGAGGTAGCGTAGTGGATAATGTAGGAATAGAGAAGCTATTGATAAATGATGAGGAAATAGAAGTAGACGAAGATGGTAACTTCCACAAGAGACTATTAGTGGACCAGGGAGAAAACCTAATAGTTATAAGGGCAGTAGACTTGGCTGGAAATGAGAGGGTAGTTGAAAGAAGGGTAATAGTAAACTTAGAAGAACCAGTTATTACAAATATACAACCATCAGAGGATGTGGAATTGATGGCTGGAGACCAGTTAACCGTAAGTTTTGAGGCACCAACAGGTGGTAAAGGATACTTTAGACTACTGCTTCCAATGCTAAACAGGACTGAAACCATAGGAATACCAATGACGGAAGTAGATGGACTATATAGTGGAAGTTGGACTGTTCCAGAGGGGGTAATCGCAAAGGGAGTAGAAATCCAAGTAGTCTATATAAGCCCATTTGGAAGTGAAGTAACGGCATTAGCAGAAGGAAGAGTAGATATTATACCAGAAGCAGAAGAAATAGCTATTACAAATATACAACCATCCCAGGATGTGGAATTAAAGGCTGGAGATGAGTTAACAGTAAGCTTCAATGCGCCAGCTGGTGGGGAAGGATACTTTAGACTGTTAGTACCATCCCAAAATACTACAGAATCAATAGGAATTCCGATGACGGAAGTAGACGGGCTATATAGTGGAAGTTGGGTAGTGCCAGTAGGGCTAGTAGGAAATAATTTACAGATAGAAGTAATATATATAGCTGAGAACGGAAGTAGACTAAGCGAAATGGCTGAAGGAAGGGTTAGCATAGTAAGGGATATAAAAGATCTACCAAATAATTCGGTAATTATGGGTAGTACAGCCTTCGATATAGAGTATCTTAATAATAACGAAGAAACCCAACTAGCACTAATAGAATGGCTAAATGCAGGCAATGGAATATATGTAAAAATCGATGGAATAATAATAGATGAAGCTGGCAAGACAGTGGTAATAGATGTGCTAGCAGATAAAATAACCCACTACGATAGGAATGGCAATAGCTGGGTTTATATAAAATAATCTTTAACCAAGGTGGAAATTCCACCTTGGTTTTATTTATGCTTATCTAAAGTTTATGGTATTATATATATTAAAATATGAAATAGAAGGGGTAATCCATATGGCAGACCATTTAAAATCAGATTTTATTGTAGAAGAAAAAATTTCAATAGGAAATATTCCAGCTATTTTATTTAGGCCTAAAAACAAGGAGGGCTTATTGCCAACGGCCATCCTCTACCACGGCTGGAGTTCCAATAAGGAATTTCAAAGGATGAGGGGATTCATACTATCCTCAGCAGGCTATCAAGTGATAATACCCGATGCCATCTACCATGGGGAGCGGAATCCTCTTAAAAACTACAATCTAGAAAATGCCAAGAAATATTTCTGGCATGTGGTACTAAACAATATAGAAGAATCCAAAATCATAATAGAGCAAGCGGTATCAAAATACCAGGCTGACCCAGCTAGGATTGGAATCTTAGGCCATTCCATGGGAGGATTTACTGCGGCTGGAGTTTTCACCCACAATCTGGATATTAAAGCCTTAGTGGTGTTTAATGGGGCTTGTAATTGGAATTATTTCAACCAGTGGTTTAAGGGAAAAGGCTGGGTGGAGGAAGATTTTGAGTTTGAAGAGGAGGAAAGGGTGAGTACTTTAGATCCTCAAAATAATTTAAAGCTATTGAAAGATAGGCCAATCTTATTGTTACATGGAGATAGGGATGGCCTAGTTCCCATTGAAGGGCAGAGGATTTTTTATAGCAAGATAAAAGAAAGCTATGACAATCCTAAGAGGATTAAACTAATAGAATATCCAAATTTAAACCACTTCGTTACTACCAACATGATGGAGGAAGCTATATATTGGTTTTATAAATATCTATAGGGAGACACTA
>ERZ773359.2993-NODE-2993-length-20208-cov-5.853669_pt1 | contig 20208 bp, 37 predicted proteins | sample MGYA00374955_ERZ773359 | MGnify/ENA primary metagenome ERZ773359 (study PRJEB29098, sample SAMN04486028) | biogas fermenter metagenome | study: EMG produced TPA metagenomics assembly of the Biogas fermentation microbial communities from Germany - Plant 4 DNA1...
CCGTGAAGGTGGCCGGACAGTAGGAGCGGGCGTTGTTAGTAAAATTCTTGGATAATAAAAACATGAAAAGGTGACCCTGTCACTGGGTCTCTTTTCCCTGTTATACAGGGCGATGAAGTAGAAGGTTGCCAATTGGCTTGGGGAATTTCTATGGAGCATGTCCGCTAATCGGGCGAAAGGGAGGCAATAAAAATGGCTAAACAAAGAGTCAGAATTCGTTTAAAAGCATTTGATCATAAAATTTTAGATAGTTCAGCGGAAAAAATCGTTGACACAGCAAAACGGACCGGGGCCACAGTTTCTGGGCCAATCCCCTTACCTACTGATAAAAGTGTTTTTACCGTTTTGCGTTCGGTTCATGTTCACAAAGATTCACGTGAACAATTTGAAATGCGGACACATAAGCGTCTAATTGACATTTTAGAACCAAACCCAAAAACGGTTGATGCATTAATGCGCTTGGACTTACCTGCTGGAGTAGATATTGAAATTAAACTTCAAGACTAAGCCTTAGAAAAGTTAATTGTCTATAGTAACAAGGCAGTTAACTTTAGCCAGGGTGATATTTTAGGGGGTGCAAAGAATGGCCAAAGGTATTTTAGGAAAGAAGCTGGGTATGACCCAAATTTTTGATGAGCAAGGTTCACTAATACCTGTGACAGTAATTGAAGCAGGTCCCTGCACCGTTGTTCAAAGAAAAACTACTGATAATGATGGATATAATTCTGTACAACTTGGATTTGGTGAAAAAAGAGAAAATCTTTTCAATAAACCATTAAAAGGACATTTCGCTAAAGCAAAGGTTCAACCAAAACGTTATCTAAGAGAAATTCGATTTAACGAAGATGAAGACTTTGCTAAGTTGAATGTTGGCGATGAAGTAAAAGTTGATATTTTCACCGAAGGTGAAAAAGTTGATGTTACAGGAATTAGTAAAGGTAAGGGCTTCCAAGGTCCAATTAAGCGTCATGGATTTGGACGAGGCCCAATGTCACACGGTTCTCATTACCATCGTGGTCCAGGATCATTAGGAGCTGTCGGTCCTGCAAAAGTATTTAAAGGTAAAAAGATGGCTGGAAGAATGGGTGGCAAACGCCGCACAATCCAAGCTTTAGAAATTGTCAAAGTTGATTCAGAAAGAAATTTATTGCTAGTCAAAGGGGCAGTACCAGGTGTCAAAGGTAGCATGGTAATTGTCCGAAATACAGTAAAACAGTAATAAAGTATCGCAAGAGAGGAGGCTACAATCATGCCGAAAGTGGCCGTTTTCAATCAAGAGGGTAAGCAAGTTGGCGATATCGAACTTAATGATGCGATTTTTGGTGTAGAAGTTAATGAAGGCTTATTGCATCAGGTTGTTGTTAATCAACAGGCCAACCGCAGGCAAGGTACAGTGGCCACAAAAAACAGAGCCTTAGTAAGAGGTGGCGGTAGAAAGCCATGGAGGCAAAAAGGAACGGGTAGAGCAAGAGTTGGAAGTATCCGTTCACCTTTATGGGTTGGTGGAGGAGTAGTATTTGGTCCAACACCACGGAACCACTCTTATCGCATGCCTAAAAAGGCACGCCGGGCTGCGTTGAAGTCCGCACTGTCTGCCAAAGTTCGTGACGGTAAATTTATTGTAGTAGATAATTTAAACTTAAATGAACCTAAAACAAAAGAAATGGTAGCAATTTTAAATGCTTTAAATGCTAGCAAAAAACCATTGGTGGTTTTAGCTGATTGGGATCGTAATATTGAGTTAGCTGCTAGAAATATTCCAAATACATTATTAGCTAAAAGTGTAGGTCTCAATGTTTACGATGTACTCAACCATGAGCAGCTTGTTATTACACAAGATGCTGTAGCTAAGTTAGAGGAGGTGCTTGCCTAATGGATGCTAGAGATATTATTAAGCGACCAGTGATTACGGAGAAAAGCACCGATTTAATGACAAGTGAGAATAAATACACTTTCTTGGTTGATTTGAGAGCAAATAAAACGCAAATCAAATCTGCCATAGAAGAAATCTTCAATGTTAAAGTAGAAAAAGTGAATACTGTGCGTGTACGAGGTAAAATTCGCCGGATGGGGCGTTATGAAGGAAGAAGGCCAGATTATAAAAAGGCCATCGTAACCTTAGCTGACGGCCACAGTATCGAGGTTTTTGAAGGACTGTAAGGAGGGACGGAGCTATGGCTATTAAAAAATTCAAACCGACCTCTCCAGGCCGCCGCGGAATGATTGTGGCATCTTTTGAAGAGATTACTAAAAAGGAGCCGGAGAAGTCATTAGTGGTTTCCTTAAAGAAAACCGGTGGACGTAATGCACAAGGTCGGATTACGTCAAGACATCGTGGTGGTGGACATAAGCGTAATTATCGCCTAATTGACTTTAAGCGTAATAAAGATGGCATACCAGCTAAAGTTGCAGCAATTGAGTATGACCCAAATCGCTCAGCACGAATTGCTTTATTACACTATGCAGATGGCGAAAAACGTTATATCCTAGCACCGGTCGGTTTAGAGGTTGGACAATTTGTAGAGTCTGGTCCAGAAGCAGATATCAAAGTTGGTAATGCACTACCCTTAGCTAATATTCCAACAGGTACATTAGTTCACAACGTAGAACTTCAAGCTGGTAGAGGCGGCCAAATGGTTCGCTCAGCTGGTGCTGCCGCTCAGATTATGGCTAAGGACGGAAACTATGTAACATTAAGATTACCTTCAGGCGAGTTTAGAATGGTTCATGAAGCTTGCCGAGCTACTATCGGTCAAGTTGGTAACATTGCGCATGAAGGTATTGTAAGTGGAAAAGCTGGACGTAGTCGTCATTTAAATAAACGACCTCATGTTCGTGGTGTCGTAATGAACCCAGTAGATCACCCACACGGTGGTGGAGAAGGAAAATCACCAATCGGTAGACCTTCACCAGTTACTCCTTGGGGTAAACCAACTCTGGGTGCACGTACTCGTAAGAAAAAACCAAGTGATAAATTTATTGTGAGAAGACGTAAGAAATAAGGACATTCTCCATGAGGAGGTGCAAGTATGGGTAGATCGTTGAAGAAAGGTCCTTTTGCAGACGAACATCTTTTGAAAAAAATTATTAAGATGAACGAGACTGGTGAGAAAAAAGTTATTAAAACATGGTCTCGTCGTTCCACAATATTTCCTGATATGGTAGGGCATACGATTGCTGTTCATGACGGTAGAAAACATGTACCAATTTATATCACCGAGGAAATGGTTGGTCATAAATTAGGCGAGTTTGCTCCCACCCGAACATACCGTGGGCACGCAGCAAGCGAAAGGTCTTCGGGTAGATAGGATAGATGGGGGGATTAGGAATGGAAGTTAAAGCAAAAGCAACTGCACGTTATATTCGTATATCGCCTCGCAAAGCCCGGGCGGTAATCGATTTAATCCGTGATAAAGACGTTGGTGAAGCCTTAGCCATTTTACGCTTTACACCAAATGCAGCAGCATCAGTTATTGAAAAAGTAGTGAATAGTGCTATTGCCAACGCTGAGAACAACTATGATTTGGATCCAGATTCCTTGTATGTGGCGGAATGCTACGTGGATCAGGGGCCAATTATGAAACGTGTTAGACCTAGAGCACGGGGTATGGCTGACCGGATACGTAAGCGTACCAGCCATATCACTGTAGTATTACAGGAAAAGGAGGAATAGATGCGTGGGTCAAAAGGTACACCCAATAGGGTTTAGACTTGGAGTTATCAAAGACTGGAATAGTAGATGGTATGCCAACAAACGTGAATATGCAGATTTACTCCACGAAGACTTGGAAATTCGCGAGATAATCAAAAAGCGTTTTTACCAAGTTGGCGTTTCCAAAATTGAGATTGAACGGGCAGCTAATCGTGGTAAAGTAACTATTCACACTGCACGACCAGGTATGGTAATTGGTCGTGGTGGCGCCGAAGTAGATAAATTGCGGAAAGACTTAGAGAAATTAAGTGGAAAACAATATCAAATTAACATTGTTGAAATTAAAACACCTGAATTGGATGCACAACTTGTAGCTGAAAATATTGCATTTCAATTGGAAAAACGTGTTTCTTTCAGAAGAGCAATGCGTCAGGCTCAACAAAGAACCTTAAGACTTGGAGCTAAAGGAATTAAAGTAGCTGTTTCAGGCCGGTTAGGCGGCGCAGAAATTGCTCGAACCGAATGGAATCCAGAAGGTAATGTTCCTTTACACACTTTAAGAGCGGATATTGACTATGGTTTTGCCGAAGCAGATACTACATTCGGGAAAATCGGCGTTAAAGTATGGATTTACAAGGGAGAGGTTCTTCCTGAGGTAGCTGGAAAGAAACAGGCTGAAGGGAGCGAATAAGATGCTAGTACCAAGACGTGTTAAGCATCGGAAAGTCCATCGTGGTCGGATGACCGGTAAAGCTATTCGCGGTTCACAAATCGATTTTGGCGAATACGGTTTGTTAGCATTAGAACCAGGATGGATAACGAATAAGCAGATTGAAGCAGCGCGGATTGCTATGACTCGATATATTAGACGTGGTGGGAAAGTATGGATTAGAATTTTCCCAGATAAACCAGTTACTCAAAAACCCGCAGAAACGCGTATGGGTTCCGGTAAAGGAAGTCCAGAGCATTGGGTTGCAGTAGTTAAGCCTGGTAGAATTATGTTTGAGTTAGCAGGTGTAAATGAAGAAGTAGCTCGTGAAGCCATGAGACTTGCAGCTCATAAATTGCCGATTAAGTGCAAGTTCGTATCTAGGGATATGGCAGGTGGTGATGCACATGAAGGCTAAGGAATTGCGGGAATTATCCACAGAGGAATTAGAACAAAAGCTTGCTGATTTTAAAGAGGAACTCTTTAACCTTCGGTTCCAGCTGGCCACAGGTCAGTTAGATAACCCAATGAGAATTAAAGAAGTGCGCAAAGATATTGCACGCGTTAAGACTCTAATGAGGGAAAGAGTACTCAACATCAAGCGAGCTTAGCCCTTAGTGATAAGGAATGGAGGAGCACGCATGACAGGAACTGAGAGATCGCTAAGAAAAACTCGAGTTGGAGTCGTTGTTAGCGATAAAATGGATAAAACTGTTGTTGTTGCTGTAGAGAGAATGGTTAGACATTCTCTGTATGGTAAAATTATGAGAAAAACAACTAGATTAAAAGCTCATGATGAAAATAATGAATGTAAGATAGGCGACCGGGTTCGAATTATGGAAACTCGCCCCTTAAGTAAAGATAAACGGTGGCGAGTAATGGAAATCGTCGAAAAGGCTCGCTAAACACCCTAAAAACCACTTAAGGGAAGGAGGAGCTATCATGATCCAACAAGAAAGTCGTTTGAAGGTTGCAGATAATACTGGTGCTAAAGAACTACTTTGTATCAGAGTACTAGGTGGATCTAAACGACGGTATGCTCGTATTGGTGATGTAATTGTTGCCACCGTAAAGCAAGCAAGTCCAGGTGGCATAGTTAAAAAAGGTGATGTTGTTAAAGCAGTAATTGTACGTACCCGCAAAGAAACACGTCGACCCGATGGCTCATTTATTCGATTCGACGAGAATGCAGCGGTAATTATTAATGATCAAAATAACCCAAGAGGCACCCGGATCTTCGGTCCGGTAGCTAGAGAACTAAGAGAAAAGCAATTTATGAAAATTATTTCTCTAGCTCCTGAGGTTCTTTAAGATAGAAAGGAGGATGAAGCATGGCAAAAATCCATGTTAAACGCGGTGACCAAGTGCAAATTCTTACAGGCGATGACCGCGGTAAGAGAGGCAATGTTCTCGAAGTGAGACCAAAAGCCGGCAAAGTGGTCGTTGATGGTGTAAATATCCAGAAAAAGCACGCTCGTCCTACTCAAACTAATCCTCAGGGTGGTATTATTGAGCGACCAGGTCCGATTGATGCATCTAATGTTGCGTTAGTATGTCCTAGTTGTAAAGAAGCCACACGTGTAGCCCGAGAGCGGAGTGCAAATGGAGAAGTATCTCGTAAATGCAAACGTTGCGGTAAGGCAATAGATTAGGTTGAGTTACACAGAAAGGGGGAGTAGTTTATGGCACGACTCAAAGAGAAATATAGAAACGAAGTGGTGCCTGCCCTCAAAGAGCGATTTAATTACGCTAATGTGATGCAGGTTCCGAAAATCGAAAAAGTAGTCGTTAATATAGGTGTTGGAGAGGCAGTTGGTGATCCCAAAGCTTTAGAAGCAGCTGTTAGAGATTTAGAAACAATTACAGGGCAAAAGGCTGTTATTACTAGAGCTAAAAAATCTATCGCAGCTTTCAAACTACGTGCAGGCATGGCAATTGGTTGTAAAGTTACCTTGCGCGGCGATAGAATGTACGAATTCTTAGATAGATTGATTAGTATCAGTTTACCACGTGTAAGAGATTTTAGAGGGCTTAATCCAAAATCCTTCGACGGTCATGGAAACTATAGCTTTGGTGTAACCGAACAACTGATTTTCCCAGAAATCGATTATGATCAAATCGATAAAGTACGTGGCTTAGAGGTTACAATTACTACTACTGCTAAGACTGACGAAGAAGGATTCGAGCTTTTAAAGCAGTTGGGTATTCCGTTTAGAACGTGAAAGGAGAGATATCGTGGCGAAAAAGTCCATGATTATTAAAGCCCAAAGAAGTCCTAAGTTTTCTACACGCAAAGTAAATCGCTGTAGAGTATGTGGACGTCCACGGGGATATATGCGACGTTTTCAATTATGTCGTGTTTGTTTCCGGAATTTAGCTCATCGAGGAGAAATTCCGGGTGTTACAAAATCAAGTTGGTAATGTGTTGAGCCCGATGGTTGAAAGGAGGTTCCCGCATGGTTTTAACTGACCCAGTTGCGGATATGCTCACTCGTATAAGAAATGCAAGTTCGGTAAGGCATGAATCAGTTGATGTGCCAGGTTCGAAGTTAAAGGTAGAACTTGCTCGAATTCTTAAAGAGGAAGGCTTTATTCGAGATTACAAATTCATTGAAGATGGTAAACAAGGAACATTGCGGATTTATTTAAAGTATGGTCCGCATAAAGAGAGAGTTATATCTGGAATTAAACGTATTAGTAAGCCTGGTTTACGGGTTTATGCTAAAAAAGAAGAAATACCGCGCGTATTAGGCGGTTTAGGTATTGCGATTCTATCGACTTCTCAAGGAGTTATGTCTGATAAAGCAGCGCGCCAAAACAATATTGGCGGAGAAGTTATTTGCTACGTATGGTAAGGGGGGAAAAACATGTCTCGAATCGGAAAAATGCCCATTGAAATCCCACAAGGTGTAGAGGTCACCTTGCAAGATAATACAATCACAGTAAAGGGACCTAAAGGTACACTGGTCAGAGAACTTCATCCTGATATGATTATCGAAATCAAAGATGGGTCAGTAACAGTAACGCGTCCTTCTGACAATAAAGAACACCGGTCTCTACATGGTCTTACCCGTACCTTAATCGCCAATATGGTTGAAGGCGTTACTAATGGTTACCAACGTAACTTGGAAATCATCGGTGTAGGATATAGGGCTGCAAAACAAGGTAATGACCTTGTTTTAACAATGGGTTATTCACATCCTGTTGTAATTACACCGCAGGAAGGTCTCGAAATTGATGTTCCTGCACCGACTAAAATTACTGTTAGAGGTGCCGATAAAGAAGCTGTAGGTCAATTAGCGGCTAACATTCGCAACGTTCGTCCACCTGAGCCTTATCTAGGTAAAGGTATTCGTTACGAAGGTGAGCGCGTAATTAGAAAAGCTGGTAAGACTGGTAGATAGATAACCAGTTAGTAATTAGTTTTAGAGGTGGGGTGAGTTAGATGGCCAAATTGAGCCGGCGAGAAGCACGTAAACGCCGTCATATTAGGTTAAGAAATAAAGTATACGGAACTCCAGAGCGCCCTCGCTTAAGTGTCTATCGTAGTTTAAATCATATGCACGCTCAGATCATTGACGATACAGCAGGAAGAACGCTTGTTGCTGCATCTACTGTAGAGCCAGAACTACGCAGCAAATTATCTAGTACTAAAGATGTTAATGCTGCTAAAGAAGTAGGCTTACTGCTTGCTAAACGTGCTTTAGAAGCAGGTATTACAAAAGTTGTATATGATCGTGGCGGAAACCTCTATCATGGTAGAGTAGCTGCATTAGCAGATGGTGCTCGTGAAGGCGGATTAGAATTTTAGTTTGCAAGGGGGGAAATAGGCTTGGCGAAACGTATTAATGCCAGTGGATTGGAGCTAGAAGAAAGACTTGTTAGTATCAATCCTGTATCGAAAACCGTAAAAGGTGGTCGTTCTCGTTCGTTTAGTGCATTAGTTGTTGTTGGAGACAGAAATGGTAAAGTCGGAGCAGGTCTTGGTAAGGCTAAAGAGATTTCCGATGCTATTCGCAAAGCAGTTGATGATGCGAAAAAGAATTTAATTGAAGTTCCATTAGTAGGAACAACAATTCCACACGAAGTAAACGAAAGATTTAGCGGAGCTCAGGTATTTATTAAACCAGCTTCTGAAGGTACTGGTGTTATTGCTGGTGGACCTGTTCGTGCTGTTTTAGAATTAGCAGGAGTTAGGGATATATTAACTAAGTCCCTTGGCTCATCTAACCCAATTAACGTGGTTCGGGCTACAATTAAAGGGTTAGAGTCATTAAAAAGTGTTGAAGAAGTTTCTCGTCTCCGCGGAATTGATGCTTCAGAAATTTTAGGTTAGGAGGCGGTTACTAGTGGCTAAGTTGAAAATAACGTATAAAAAGAGTGCAATTGGCTACTCAGAGGACCAAAAGAATACAATTAAGGCCTTAGGATTAAGTAAGCTAAACTCTTATGTTATTAAAGAAGATCATCCTTCTATCAGAGGAATGATCTTTAAGGTTAAGCATTTGGTGGAAGTTGAGGAAGTTAATTAGGCAAGGGGGTGTAGGTGTGAGGATCCATGAATTAAAACCAGCACCAGGCAGCAGAACGAACCGTAAAAGAGTAGGTAGAGGAATTGGCTCAGGTCTGGGCAAAACAGCCGGCAAAGGACATAAAGGGCAAAAAGCGCGTTCCGGTGGAGTAAAAGGACCACACTTTGAAGGTGGTCAAACACCATTACAACGTCGTTTACCGAAACGAGGATTTACTAATATTTTCCAAAAAGTATATGCAGAAGTAAATCTTGAGGATTTAAATCGTTTCGCACCTGGTACTGTTGTAACTCCCCAATTGTTGCAAGAATCCGGGTTAGTTAAAAAACTAAATGACGGTGTGAAGGTTCTCGGCAACGGAGAGATTAAGCATGCTTTAACTGTTCAAGCACATGGTTTTTCAAAATCAGCGGCTGCCAAGATTGAGGAAGCCGGCGGCAAAGTAGAGGTGATCTAGTTGCTCGAAGCATTTAGAAACGCGCTGCGGATTCCTGACCTACGGAAGAAAATTTTGTATACACTTGGGATGTTAGCTGTAATTAGAATAGGTTCTTTTGTACCTGTTCCAGGGGTTGATGCAGTAGGCCTAGCTCAACAGCTTGGAGTTGACGGAGGTAATATCTTCGGTTTCCTAGATTTATTTACTGGTGGAGCTTTAGGTCGGTTTACGATTTTTGCCATGGGTGTCAACCCTTATATTACGTCATCAATTATCTTACAATTGTTGACCATTATCATACCCCGTTTAGAAGAATTAGCTAAAGAGGGTCCCGAGGGAAGCAAAATTATTGCTAAGTATACCAGATATGGTACAGTGGTATTAGGTTTAGTCCAAGCCTTTTCCATTACCATGATGGCAAGAAGCTGGGGAGTAATTGCGAACCCCAACGCATTCAGTTTAATTTTGATTATGGTTACTTTAACAGCAGGAACAGCATTTTTGATGTGGGTAGGAGAAAAAATCTCTGAAAAAGGGATTGGTAACGGTATTTCTTTAATCATCTTTACTGGTATCGTTGCCAAACTACCAACAGATGTGATAAATGCTTATCGGGCACTAGGTGAAGGTGGCATTACTTTGTGGAGCCTATTGATTTATCTAGTGCTGGCTGTAATTGTTATTGCCGGTATTGTTCTTGTTCAAGAAGGACAACGCCGCATCCCAGTACAGTATGCGAAAAGAGTAGTTGGCCGCAGAATGTATGGTGGTCAATCAACTCATATTCCGTTAAAAGTGAATCAGGCCGGAGTAATTCCTGTAATCTTTGCTTCGTCTGTTCTAACATTTCCACTTACTCTAGCTCAGTTCATACCTGCAGTTGGTGGAATTAATCGTTGGATAGGGTATGGCACATTTGGGTATAATTTCCTATATGCTGTAATGGTAATTTTCTTTACCTACTTCTATACAGCAGTAACCTTTAATCCGCAAGATATCGCTGATAACATGCGGAAAAATGGAGGATTTATTCCAGGATTACGCCCAGGACGTCCTACGGCTGAGTATTTGGAAAGAGTTATGACCAGAATTACATTGCCAGGGGCATTTTTCTTAGCATTCATTGCACTAACCCCTTATTTAATGGCATTAGTTACTAGAATTCCAGAGACTATTTTGAACTTTGGAGGAACTGGTCTGATCATTATGGTAGGTGTAGCATTAGATACAATGAAACAAATTGAGTCACATCTATTATTAAGGCATTATGAAGGTTTCTTGAAGTAATAAGGGGGAGGAGCTATGCGAGTGGTCTTGCTCGGTTTACCTGGAGCTGGTAAAGGCACCCAGGGCGAGCGAATATCCAAGAAATATGGCATTCCCCACATTTCCACAGGTAATATGATTCGGTCGATTATTGATTCTGGTTCCGAGCTAGGGGAACTTGTTAAACAATATACAACAGCTGGAAAACTTATTCCTGATGAATACGTTATAGAAATGGTTCAACAAAGAGTAGCTGAAGATGATTGTCAAAAAGGCTGGATCTTAGATGGATTTCCGCGCACTGTACAACAAGCTATTAGTTTGGATAAATCATTATCAGATAAATCCATTGAGATTGATTATGCTCTTGAGATCCGTATTTCGGAAGAGGAAGCACTTCGCCGAATTTCACAGCGGCGCGAGTGTAGTGAGTGTGGTATGGTGTACAATTTGATGCACAAAGAAACTGCTGTTGAAGGCGTATGTGATAAATGTGGTGGAAAGTTGTATCAACGTACTGATGATAATATTGAAACAGCTTCGGCGCGCTTGAAAGTCTATATGGAACAAACCCATCCGGTAGTTCATTATTATGCGCAAGCTGGTAAATTAATAAGTATAAATGGAGAACGGGATATAAATGAAGTATTTGCAGAAGTTGATGCTTTAACAGCTAAACTTTTGTCCCCGGGTCACCAAGGTGAAGTATTATGATCATTTTGAAATCAAAAGATGAAATAGAGTCTATGCGTAAAGCAGGACGACTAGTAGCCAGATGTCATCAATTAGTAGCAGAAAATATTCGACCAGGTATAACCACTAGATATTTAGATCAAATTGTTGAAGAGCTGATCCTTAAAGAGCAGGGGATCCCTGCTTTTAAAGGATACCAGGGATATCCGGCTTCGATCTGTGCTTCTATCAACAATGTTGTGGTACACGGGATTCCTAATGATGTAGTTTTGGAAGAAGGTTGGATTGTCGGAGTTGATATTGGAGCTTTCGTTGAAGGCTTCTGTGGAGATTCTGCTTGGACTTATCCTGTGGGCGAGATCAGTTCTGAGGCGCAAAGATTGTTACAAGTTACTGAGGCAGCTTTGTACGCAGGAATTGAGCAGGCTAAGGTAGGCAACCGACTATCAGATATTTCTAACCGGATTCAGACAGTCGTTGAGGAAAATGGTTTTTCAGTGGTTCGTGATTTTGTTGGTCATGGAATTGGCCGAAAAATGCATGAGGCGCCCCAAATACCCAATTTTGGTATTGCAGGAAGAGGCCCAAGGTTAAAGGAAGGAATGACTTTAGCGATTGAGCCAATGGTTAATGCAGGTAGCTACCATGTTGAAATCCTGGAGGATGACTGGACAGTAGTTACCGTTGACAATAGTTTGTCAGCTCATTTTGAGCACACGATCGCAATTACTGAAAATGGCCCGGAAATTTTAACCGTGCTATAGGAGTGGTATTATGGGTTTGGAAATTGGCCAGTTAGTCTCTTCTAAAGCAGGACGAGATTGGCGGCGTAAATACTTGGTCGTAGAATTACTTGATGACAACTTTGTTCTGGTAGCTGATGGTAAAACACGAAAGATTTCCAAGCCAAAGAAGAAGAACATCAAGCATTTAGTAGCTCATCCAGTAAAAGCTGCCGAAATCGCTGAAGCAATTAAAGCAAAAAGAAAAGTTACCAATCAGCAAATAAGGATGAATTTAGCATCGTTAATTGCGATGACGGAGAAACGAGAGGAGGGTTCGTCTAACAATGGCTAAAGATGATGTGATTGAAGTAGAAGGCACTGTTGTTGAACCACTTCCGAACGCGATGTTTCGAGTTGAGTTAGAAAATGGTCATAAAGTACTCGCCCATATTTCAGGGAAAATGCGAATGCATTTTATTCGGATTTTACCGGGAGACAAGGTGACTGTTGAGTTATCACCTTATGATTTGACCCGCGGAAGAATAACGTATCGTAAAAAATAGTCGCGGCTAAAGGGGGATTAAAATGAAGGTAAGACCTTCTGTGAAGCCGATTTGTGAGAAGTGTAAAGTTATCCGCCGTAAAGGCCGGGTAATGGTTATTTGCGAAAACCCTAAGCATAAACAAAGACAAGGATAAAATCCTAATTCAAGGGGGTGTTTGGTTAGATGGCAAGAATTGCTGGTGTAGATTTACCACGTGATAAGCGTATTGAAATTGGCTTAACGTATATATTCGGTATCGGACGTTCCAGTTCTAAAAAAATCTTAGAAATTTGTGGAATCAATCCTGATACACGAGTTAGCGATTTAACTGAAGATGAGGAACAACGTCTGCGGGAAGTCATCGAGCGACAATTTGTTGTTGAAGGTGACTTGCGTAGAGAGATTAATATGAACATTAAACGACTTCGGGATATTGGTTGCTACCGCGGTTTAAGACACCGTCGTGGGTTACCGGTTCGTGGTCAAAGAACTAAAACTAATGCCCGGACTCGTAAGGGACCAAAACGAGTGGCAGGTAAAAAGAGATAGTAGTGAGAGGAGGAATTAATTAATGGCAAAGCCTCGTAAGGGACAACGTACCCGCAGACGCGAACGGAAAAATATTCAAAGCGGTATTGCTCATATTCGTTCTACTTTCAATAATACTATTGTAACCATTAGCGATCTTCAAGGAAACGTAATTTCTTGGGCTAGTGCAGGGAATATGGGTTTTAAAGGTTCGCGAAAAGGCACTCCATTTGCTGCTGGTATGGCTGCTGAAAGTGCAGCAAAAGAAGCAATGGAACATGGAGTACGGGAAGTACGTGTGTATGTAAAAGGGCCAGGAGCGGGTCGTGAAGCCGCTATTCGCTCATTACAAAGCGCTGGTATAGATGTAAATGTAATTAAGGATGTTACGCCGGTTCCACACAATGGTTGTCGTCCACCAAAACGCCGTCGTGTGTGACCAGGATGGAGGTGAAAAAAGAAGATGTCAAGATATATTGGACCTGTTTGTCGCCTATGCAGACGTGAAGGTGAGAAACTTTATTTAAAAGGAGATCGTTGCTACACTAACAAGTGTGCTATTGATCGTCGTGCTTATGCACCTGGCCAACATGGTCAAAACCGTAAAAAACAATCCGAATATGGTTTACAGCTTCGGATGAAACAAAGATTACGTCGAATCTATGGTGTAACTGAACGACAACTAGAAAACTATTATGCAGAAGCAGCACGCAAAAGAGGTATTACAGGTGAAATTCTGATTCAAACTCTAGAATCTCGTTTGGACAATGTTGTTCACCGTCTAGGATTAGGCTCTTCTAGAGCTCAAGCTCGTCAGTTAGTAATGCATGGGCATATTGCTGTAAATGGTAATAAGGTGGATATCCCATCTTACTTGTTAAAAGCTGGTGACGTTATTAGCGTGAGGGAATCTTCTCGGAACATTGAGCTTATTAAGCAAAATGTTGAAGATGCTTCCGGAAGAGGTACTCCTGAGTGGTTGGAGTTTGATGCGGAGAAATTAGAGGGACGAGTTAAGGCATTGCCTTCAAGGGAGCAAGTTGATATTCCTGTAGAAGAGCATCTAATCGTAGAGTTCTACTCCAGATAATAGGTATCCAACCCTTATACCCTCAAAAGGTTCGAGTCCTAACGCTACAGAAATTCAAACTGTAGCTGCGTAAACGTGCATTCGAGAAGGAGGGTGTTTTTGGTAATGATTGAAATAGAAAAACCAAAAATCGAACAGCTTGATTTAACCGATAGTTACGGTAGGTTTGTAGTTGAGCCTTTGGAACGAGGATATGGGATTACGCTTGGTAATAGCTTAAGACGTATTCTCTTATCCTCGCTGCCCGGTACAGCGGTAACGTCTGTACAAATCGAAGGTGTATTACATGAGTTTTCTACCATACCTGGGGTAGTTGAAGATACAGTGGAAATCGTTTTGAATCTTAAAAACTTATTAGTTAAGATTCATGGTGATGACCCTGTAACAGTAAGAATCGAGGCCAATCAGGAAGGTCCTATTTACGCAAAGGACATTATAACTGGTTCAGATGTTGAGGTTCTAAATCCAGATCTATATATTGCAACGTTAGAATCAAATGCAACATTAAATATGGATATTACCGTAGCCAAGGGCAGAGGCTATGTTCCAGCAGAAAAGAATAAGCTGCCTAATCAACCCATTGGGGTTATTCCTATGGATTCGATTTTTACTCCAGTAACTAAAGTTAATTTCAAAGTAGAAAATACCCGTGTTGGACAGGTTACAGACTATGATAAATTAACTTTAGAAATATGGACGAATAAAACAATTTCACCCGATGACGCATTGAGTTTAGCTGCAAAAATTTTAGTAGAGCATTTGAAGCTATTTACTGATCTTACTGAGGACGCTGGAAATGTTGAGATCATGGTTGAAAAAGAGGAAGAAGCTATCGATCGCTTGATGGAAATGACAGTTGAAGAGTTAGATCTGTCTGTTCGTTCCTATAATTGTTTGAAACGAGCTGGTATTAATACATTAGAAGAACTAACTCGTAAGACTGAAGAAGACATTATGAAAGTCCGAAATCTTGGTAAGAAATCTCTCCAAGAGATTAAAGAAAAACTTGCAGCATTAGGGCTCTCGTTACGGGAATCTGATGAATAGGGCAGGTGAATGATAGATGAGAATGAGAAAATTAGGTCGCACTGCTAGTCATCGAAGAGCCTTGCTTCGAAACCAAGTAACTTCTTTGGTGCTTCATGGGCGAATCGAAACTACCGAAGCAAAGGCTAAGGCTATTAAGCCTTTAGCAGACAAAATGGTTACTTTAGGTAAACGTGGTGATCTTCACGCTCGGCGACAGGCAGCTGCATTCCTTATACAACCAGAGGCAGTTAAACGTTTATTTGATGAAATCGCTCCCAAGTACGAGGATCGGAATGGTGGTTACACTAGGATTATAAAAACTGGGCCACGTCGTGGAGATGCGGCGCCAATGGCTATCATTGAATGGGTATAAAAATATCACAGTACTAAGAGCAGATTCCGAGTATAGTTGCAGGTCGCAGAGGTATTACCTCTGCGTTCTCTGTTAGTGGTGGTGATTTTTGTGGCTAGTCCTTTAATTGTGGTGAAAGATCTTACCCATATTTATGCTGAAGGCTCTGAGCGGGAGTGGAAAGCATTAAAGGGCATCAATTTAGAAGTAAATAGAGGCGAATTTGTAGCTATTCTAGGACATAATGGATCCGGTAAATCTACGCTAGCTAAACACTTAAATGGGTTATTGTTGCCCAGTTCTGGTCAGGTAATTGTTGACGGTATCGATACTGCGGATCTCACGAGAACCTGGGAAGTTCGGCAAAAAGTAGGTATGGTATTCCAAAACCCAGATAATCAATTGGTAGCCACTACTGTTGAAGAAGATGTAGCCTTTGGTCCAGAAAACCTCGGAATCCCTTCAGTTGAAATCCAACAACGGGTGGCTGAAGCTTTAGCTGAGGTGGGGATGAGTGAGTATCGGCTACATTCTCCACATCAATTATCTGGTGGACAAAAACAAAGGGTTGCTATTGCAGGAATGATCGCTATGCGGCCAGAGTGTATTGTCTTAGATGAGCCAACAGCCATGTTGGATCCAGTAGGCCGGCAAGAGGTTTTAGAAACAGTTTTAACACTCAATAAAAAAGAAGGCATTACAATCATATATATTACTCATGCCATGGAAGAAGCAATCGTTGCTGATCGAATTATTGTAATGGAAGAAGGTCAAATCGCTCTTACAGGAACACCAAGGCAGGTATTTTCTCAAGTAGATTTATTATATAAATTGCGTCTTGATGTGCCTCAGGTTACAGCATTAGCAGCTCGTTTGCGAAACAGAGGGTATGACTTTATGCCCAGTGATGTATTGAGCATTGAGGAGATGGTGGGTTTGTTATGTCAATCAGAATAGAACAAGTTTCATATACTTACAACATTGGTATGCCTACAGAGAAACAAGCGTTAAAGAATATCTCGTTGGACATTGAGAAAGGTGAGTTTCTTGGTCTTATTGGCCACACCGGTTCTGGCAAATCCACCCTTGTTCAACATTTAAATGGACTGATTAAACCTAGCTCAGGCAAAATTTACATTGACGACGTTGATATTCATAGCAAAGAAATTAGTTTAAAGACAGTAAGACAAAAAGTAGGTATGGTTTTTCAGTATCCAGAGCATCAGTTGTTTGGTGAAACTGTCTATGAGGATGTAGCCTTTGGTCCAAGGAACTTAGGAGTATCAGAGGAAGAGGTTGAACAGCGAGTTAGGGAAGGATTAGCAAAGGTCGACTTAGATTATCAGCAATTAAAAGATCGGTCTCCATTTGAGTTATCTGGTGGTCAAAAACGCCGAGTAGCACTTGCTGGTGTATTAGCTATGAAACCGGAAATTCTAATTTTAGACGAACCAACAGCTGGATTAGATCCTCGTGGACGTGATGAAATCTTAGATCAAATATCAAGGATTCATCAAGCGGAAAAGACTACAGTAATCTTAGTTACTCATAGCATGGAAGATATTGCGCGTTTGGCAACAAAATTAGTGGTTATGGAGCAAGGTTCAATAGTGTTAGTGGGAACACCAAATGAAGTTTTTGAGCAGGCTGATTATTTAGAGCAAATTGGTTTGGGAGTACCTCAGGTAACAAAACTGTTGCGCACCTTACAGGCTAAAGGTTGTGCTGTACGACCAGATTTGTTTACCCTTGAGGATGCGGAAGAAGAAATAGTAAGATTATTGGAGACGAAGAAAAATGGCTATGCTTAGAAACATAACGATTGGACAGTATATACCTGGAGAGTCCCTCTTACATCGTTTAGATCCCAGAACGAAAATTTTAGCAACCTTTCTATTTATTGTGCTATTATTCTTAGTTGATTCTTTTGTAGGTTATGGGTTAGCAGCCTTGTTAATCTTTGCAGCAATTTATTTTTCTAGAATTCCACTAAAGTTTATCTTACGTGGGATAAAACCATTGCTGGTGATTATTATTCTAACCCTATCATTGCATTTATTTATGACTGAAGGTCGAGTAATATTTCAGATTTGGTTTCTAAAGGTTACTGTTGAGGGATTAGTTCGCGGTTTGATGATGGGCTCCCGTTTGGTGCTATTAGTTATGGGCACCTCAATCCTGACATTAACGACTTCCCCAATAATGTTAACAGACGGGATTGAGAGCTTATTAAAGCCTGGCAGAAAAATTGGTGTTCCAGCCCATGAGTTAGCAATGATGATGACTATTGCTCTGCGCTTTATTCCAACTTTACTAGAGGAAATTGATAAGATTATGAAAGCGCAAATGGCTCGTGGTGCTGATTTTGAAAGTGGTAATATAATTCAAAGAGCGAAAAGCTTAATTCCCATTTTAGTGCCATTATTTGTTAGTGCCTTTCGCCGTGCAGATGATTTAGCCATTGCTATGGAAGCTAGAGGTTATCGTGGAGGCGAAGGAAGAACTAAGTTTAGGGAACTAAAGTTTAGTAAAGTTGATGGGCTTGTGTTAACTTTAACCTTCGTCTATGTAGTTGTGGTAAGTATTTATTTTTAAGGTGCCGGAAATGAGTAATTACAAATTGACTGTGGAATATGATGGCAGCTGTTATCATGGATACCAAATCCAAGGGGATTTGCCAACCATCCAAGCATGTTTGGAATCGGCGATCTCCATGTTAGCTGGAGAACCAGTTAGAGTAATTGCCTCGGGTAGAACGGACACTGGTGTACATGCTTTAGCTCAAGTTATTAACTTTACTAGTACTAAGTTTTCTGTTCCTGTCGAACGAATTCCCAAAGCCTTGAACAGTGTGTTACCGCAGGATATTCGAGTATTAACGGCAGAAGTAGTTCCAAATGATTTTCATGCCAGGTTTGATGCTAAAAAGAAAAAATATTTTTATCAGTTATATTTAGCTAGGCAAGGCACAGCTTTTTATCGTAATTATGCTTGGTGTATTGAATCAGAACTAGACGTAAAGGCTATGTATAAAGCTGGTAAACACTTAGAAGGCACCCATGATTTTGCTGCATTCACTGCTAGTGGTGGCAGTGTATCATCGACTGTGAGAACCATTTATAATTTTAATTTAATTCAAGAGGAAAGACTTGTTAAGTTAGAGTTTATAGGCAATGGATTCTTGTATAAGATGGTTCGCAATCTGGTGGGTACTTTGGTTGAAGTGGGAATGGGCAGAAGGAAACCCGAATCAATTAAAGAGTTATTAGATTCTCGAAGCCGATCTCTAGCGGGGATTACAGCACCACCTCAAGGCCTGTTTTTAGAGCAGGTTTGGTATGAGGAAAACACTTGACAGAACTGATTTTCTCTATTAAAATTATAGTTGGTGAATTTTGAAGTAAACCTCCTTAGTTAGGAATTGTCCCGCCCCGTTCAATTCCAGAATAAGGTGTGTATACATTATTGGATTAGCATTATAAGGGGGGAAATACCTATGAAAACTTATTTCGCAACTCCTGAAACAGTGGAGCGTAAATGGTATGTAGTTGATGCAACAGATAAAACATTAGGACGATTAGCTAGTCAAGTTGCTAGTATTTTGAGGGGTAAACATAAGCCTACCTATACTCCCCATGTAGATACTGGCGATCATGTAATTATTATTAACGCTGAAAAAATTAAGTTAACTGGACGCAAGCTACAAGATAAGAAATACTATCGTCACAGTGGTTGGGTCGGTGGCCTAAAAGTTCGTACTGCAGGTGAAATCCTCAGTGGTAATCGTCCTGAGCAAGTATTAAAGCTTGCTATTAAAGGAATGTTACCAAATAACCGCTTAGGTCGAAAAATGTTCAAGAAACTAAGAGTTTATGCTGGTAGTGAGCATCCACATCAAGCTCAACAGCCTGAGATGCTAGATATCTAAGGGAGGAGGCTTAATAATGAGTGCAGTAACAAAGACTGAAACATATTATGGCACCGGACGGAGAAAAACCTCTGTGGCTCGGGTACGTTTGTTACCAGGCAACGGTAAGTTCATAATTAATGGTAAAGATATTGAAGAGTACTTTGGCCGCCCAGTATTAGTAACTATTGCTAAGCAGGCTTTAGTACTTACAAATACAGAAGGTAAATATGATGTTTTAGTAAATGTACATGGCGGTGGCTTAGCTGGCCAAGCCGGAGCTATTAGAGGTGGAATTGCTAGAGCATTATTAGAAGTTGATGGTGAGTTACGTCCAACATTAAAACGTGCTGGATACTTAACTCGCGACGCACGCATGAAAGAAAGAAAGAAATACGGTTTGAAAAAGGCAAGAAAAGCGCCTCAATTTTCAAAACGATAATTGTAATGAATCCAAAACCCCTATACCTTATTGGTACAGGGGTTTTTTATTGATTCGGATTTTGTTCCAATTCTTCCTCCGACACAGCTGGTTCAGGTTGAAAAGGTTGTTCTGGTTCTGGTTCGGTAGGAGATGGTTGTACTGGCTCTACAGGTGTTTCTGGCTCAGTAGGCTGTGGCTCGGGTTCAATAGGCACAGGCCCAGGTTCCTCAGTAGGAGGACTGGGCTCTGGTTGAGGTTCTGGTTCGATAGGTTGTATTGGCTCGGGCTCGATTGGCTCTGGAGTTGGTTCAGGTTCT
>ERZ773359.2995-NODE-2995-length-20206-cov-5.835740_pt1 | contig 20206 bp, 22 predicted proteins | sample MGYA00374955_ERZ773359 | MGnify/ENA primary metagenome ERZ773359 (study PRJEB29098, sample SAMN04486028) | biogas fermenter metagenome | study: EMG produced TPA metagenomics assembly of the Biogas fermentation microbial communities from Germany - Plant 4 DNA1...
CCCTTAGGGTTGGTGGGTCCTATTTCATCCTACAGTTGCTTGACACGATCTTTTTCTTAAACTAACTTGAATTTTATAAATAGCAATGTTATAATAAATAATGCTTTAAACTAAAGACCTAATAAGTGCCTATAGCTCAGGGGATAGAGCACCGGCCTCCGGAGCCGGGAGCGCAGGTTCGATTCCTGCTAGGCACGCCATTGTCAATGAAACCTAAATACTGAATAGTATTTAGGTTTTTTTGTAGGTATAATTCTGTTAAGGCTTAGAATATTCTAGGCCAGGGAGGTTAAGTGATGCTTGAATCGCTTGGTTTATTTCTGTGGTCAGTAGTGGAAGCGATCTTTTTTCCAATTCCACCTGATGGTTTGTTGATGGCGTTAGCTTTGAAGAAAAATGGCTTGTATTTAGGAGCTATTACCACCATTGGATCGATATTAGGTGCTCTAATCGGTTATTACCTTGGCATTAAGGGAGGCCGTCCCTTATTAAAAAAATGGGTGAATCAAGAACGTTTGTATAAAGTGGAGGCTTTATTCAACAAGTATGATGTCTGGGTGGTGATGGTCGCTGGATTTACACCTATTCCCTACAAAGTATTTGCTATTAGTGCTGGAGTTTTTCAAAGTCATATTCCCCGTTTTATTGTTGCCTCACTTATTGGGCGAGGATTACGCTTTATGTTGGAAGGGTATTTTGTAATGGTTTATGGAGCACAGATTATTGATTGGCTGAAAGAATATTTCGATACAATAAGCTTACTGCTTGTTGCGGGTATTATTGTTTTAGTACTACTGGTTACATACTTAAAAAGACTAGTTATTAAAAGGAGATAATTACTCCTATGCAGAAATAGAAAGCCAAAATAAATTAGGGAGGAAAATACATGGCACAAATAATTGATGGCAAAGGATTGGCACAGAAAATTAGAAAACAGCTCTCCCAAGAAGTAGAAGAATTAGTTAGATTAGGTAAGCAACCCTGCTTAGCCGTTGTGTTAGTTGGTGATGATCCAGCTTCGCAAGTTTATGTGAATAATAAGAAGCGTAGTTGTCAAGAAGTAGGAATTGAGTCTAAAGAGTTTTTATTACCTGCTACAGCCACTCAAGAAGAATTATTGCAGTTAATTGATGATCTAAATCAAGATAACACCGTTGATGGGATTCTAGTGCAGTTACCTCTACCTAAGGGATTAGATGAACAAGAAGTGATTGCTCGAATTAATCCAGCGAAAGACGTTGATGGCTTTCATCCAGTCAATGTTGGTAAATTATATATCGGTTTGGACACATTCTTGCCTTGTACTCCGGCTGGGATTATGGAGATGTTGAAAGAAATCAACTATGATATATCCGGTAAGAAAGCTGTTGTCTTAGGCCGCAGTAACATTGTTGGAAAACCTATCGCTCAATTATTATTACAATATAATGCTACGGTAACAATTTGTCATTCTCGGACGAAGAATATCAAAGAAGAGTGTTCCCAAGCAGATATATTAGTAGCTGCAGTCGGTCAAAGCCAAATGGTTAAGGCTGACTGGATTAAGCCAGGAGCAGTAGTAATCGACGTTGGTATCAATCGCGTGGACGGAAAATTAGTTGGTGATGTTGATTATGATGCTGCTTTCCAGGTAGCTGGTTGGATTACGCCGGTGCCTGGTGGAGTTGGACCGATGACCATTGCAATGTTACTGAAAAATACTGTGAAAGCTGCGAAAACAAAGATTGGTTTTTAGACGCTTGCTCAAGGTGAGCGTCTTTCTTAATATGAAAGGATTTCTTAATTGGGACACGAAATATAGTATAGAGAATTGTGATATGAGGAGTTACTAACATGATGCCTAAGATAACAGGGCCAGTGATACGGTTTTTTGAGCAAGTTGGACAAGTTACGAAACTGATTCTCGAAACTTTATATTATGTTATTTGTGGTGAAATTGATTTCAAAGAAGTTGTTAAACAAATGCTTGCCTTAGGTGTGCAATCAATACCGATTGTATTAACTGTTTCTGGTTTTACTGGTATGGTGTTTTCATTACAAGTTTCGCAAGAATTTGAGCGTTTTGGTGCTGCTTCATTAATCGGACAACTTCTAAGTTTAGCTGTGGTACGGGAGTTGGGTCCAGTATTGACGGGAGTGGTTGTAGCAGGCAGAGCAGGATCTGCAATTGCTGCTGAAATAGGAACCATGAAAATTACGGAACAAGTAGATGCTCTCCGTGCTTTAGCTACTAGTCCTACTCAATACTTGGTAGTTCCTAGATTTATGGCTTGTTTAATTATGTTGCCCGTATTGACTGTTTTTGCTAATTTATTTGGAATGATTGGCGGATATTTAGTAGCGGTCTACCAAATTGGGGTAGTACCGCAGGTTTTCTTTGAATCATCCGTAAATTTTATTCGTCTTTATGATTTGTTTTGTAGTTTGATTAAAGCAGCAGTGTTTGGTGTAATTATTGTATTTGCTAGTTGTGTTCAAGGTTTGAATACTGAAAAAGGTGCTCAAGGGGTAGGGGATAGTGCTATTGCCTCTGTTGTTAATGGGATGATTGGAGTTTTTATTGCTAATTACTTTTTATCGCTAGTGTTGTTTAAAAGCTAAGGGGGTAGCATCTTGCTAGAGCTACGTGATGTATATTTCACACCCGATGGCATTCAGGTGTTAAATGGAGTAAATTTACAAATTGATCAAGGTGAAATTTTTGTGATTATGGGTGCCAGTGGTGCGGGAAAAAGTACAATTTTACGGTTAATCAACGGTTTAATTCGGCCTGATGCTGGTGAGATATTTGTTGATGGCGTACTAATAAACAATTTAACTGAAAAAGAAATGGCGAGAATTCGCCGTAAGGTAGGAATGGTGTTTCAGTCAGCTGCTTTATTTGACTCTTTGACTGTTGCAGAAAATGTGGGTTTTGCTTGGCGAAACGAAAAGTTGCCCAGACCAGAACTAGAGAAAAGAGTCAAGGAAACATTGGAAGTTGTAGGTTTATCTAATGTTGAAGAACGGATGCCAGCGGAGCTAAGTGGTGGGATGAAAAAACGTGTTGGTTTAGCACGGGCCATTGCTATGCAGCCAGAGGCCTTGTTATATGATGAGCCGACGGCTGGTTTGGATCCAATGACTAGTAATACCATTCTTAAATTAATTAAAGATCTGAATACCCGTTTAAATGTAACATCTGTAGTAGTTACCCATGATTTGCCTGGAGCCTTTGCTATTGCTGATCGTGTGGCATTGCTGCAAAAAGGGAAAATCATTTTTGTAGGTACAGTTGAAGAATTGAAGAATTCTTCAGAGCAAAGCATCCAGGATTTCATTCTAGGTAATACGAACCAGGAAATGGCGGTTAAAATCGGGTAAGGGGGATTACAATGCGAATAAGTCCAGAAGCGAAAGTTGGATTAACAGTTATTATCAGTTTAATCCTGTTAGCAGCAATGACGATGGCGATTGGCAGAATTGATTTTGGTCAAAAAGAAGCCATTGAAATAGATGTGAAGTATCAAAGTGTAGATGGGTTAAGAGAGGGAGCGCCAGTTCGTTTTGCTGGTGTTAATGTAGGAAAAGTTTCAGTTATTGAATTGTTGCCTTACGGAGTGTTAGTACGAATCAAATTTGATCGGGAACTAATAATACCGGTAGATTCTCAATTTGTCATAGCTAATGCAGGCATTTTAGGTGACAAGTATATTGAAATTAAACCTGGTCTTAAGCAGGAACCACTAGTTTTTGGCACAGAAGTGATTGGTGTAGAGCCAATAGCAATAGACGATTTATTGGGTGAAGTGGAAGGGGCTTTACGAAATTTAAACTATGTAGTTAATAGTCTGACTGAATTTGCTGAATCAGAATCACTGCAAGAGAATATGGCAGAAACAGGAATTTTATTGAGAGAAACAGTGGCTGGATTGAAGAAAACGGTCGATCAAGTTAATAGTATAACTGTTTCTGTGCAAGAAGTAGCTAATCATGTGGAGGAGTTTTCGCAAGGTCTGCCATCTTTGCAGCTTAATGCCATGTTTAAGGATTTAGAAACCTTTAGCAAAAATCTGGCGACTCTTGACATATCAGCTATCAATGAGATTACTTCGGAGTTGAGTAAAGTTCCTTTTAAGGAGCTAGCTAGTGACTTGGTTCGGATTACAAATGAAATCGCTGCTATGGATTTGGCTAGCTTAGAACAAGATTTACGTCATTTTACGGCTAGCTTAGCTGCTTTAGATTTAACACCTTTAGCAGAGGAGTTAACTAAGATAACTAGTGAAATTGCTAGCTTAGGTATTAGTGATCGGGCAGAGGAAATTGCTCGTTTTACAGTTAAGCTAGATCAGCTGCCATTATTAGAGATTGCTGACGACCTAGCAGTAGTAACTAATAGTTTGATAAATATGCCTCTTACTGATATAGCCAACAATATTAATACTATTTCACGGGACTTGGCTAGTGTTGACATTCAAGAAATTGTAGCTGATTTAAGATTAGTTACTAACGAGTTATCTAAGTTTGGTTGGCAGGAAATGGCTGCTAATGTCAATGCTTTTACCCAACAGTTAGCTGCAGTTGATCTGGAAGGATTAGTTGCAGGGCTTACTCAAGACTTAGAAAAATTCTCTGGTAATTTAGCAGCTATAGAATTTGATTATTTAGCAAAGCAATTACATACAGCAGCGGATAATTTGGTGACTTTAAGCCAGGCAGTAGATGCTTCCACAGTTGATCGAATTATTGATGATATTTATAGTGTATCCGATAATATTCGCGCCGCTTCCATTGAAGTAATGGAATTTGCTTCTGGATTTAACAGTGATATTTCTCAAGTAACTGAAGAAACTCTAGTGATTTTCCATCAAATTCAAGCAATTGCCTCTAGCATTCAATACACGATTGATAGCGTGAATCTCTTTATTGATGATATGGTAGGCGATGGTACTACTGCTGATAGTATTAAACTAACACTTTCTAATATTAAAGAAAGCACTGATGAGTTAACAACTGTGTTACAAGATATTACGCAAGAAATGTCACTAAATGCTACAATGGATGATTTGAAGAATACTATGACTAGTATTCAGAAGATCAATGCTGATATTCAGAGTCTCAAAGGCATGAGTGAGAAAGTGGATATAGAGTCTTCTTGGGGCGTCTACTATGACATAAAAGGTGCACACGTCTTTTCACCTAACGTACAATTTGAATTTTCGCCACAGGAACTTGATTCATTCTACATTATAGGTTGGAAAGATATCGGTGGACGTAACTTATTACAATTACAATATGGTAAAGAAGTTGGTAATGTTCGTCAGCGTTATGGTTTAATCGATACCAAACTTGGTGTAGGAATTGATGGTCAGCTAGCTGATAAATGGGGCTTAACGGCTGAATTAAGTAATATAACTAAAAAACCAGTTTTAAGCTTACAAACGAGGTATCAGTGGTGGCCAGACTGGTGGTTTGGTGTGAGAATTGATAACGTCTTTGGTCAAGATGGGATTAATTTTGGTATCGAGAAAAAATTCTAATTAGGTTGGTTAAACTAAAGATACATTCGAAAGGAGGATGTATCTTTGGTTGATAAACGGCTTATTGCCCTGTTAGTTGTTGTTTTATTGGTAGGTTACGGATGGATATTAATTTCTAAGCAAGATGAATCATTACCTTTAGAGGAAGATATTGCTGAATCACAGGAACCCCAAGGAAATTGGCAGGAACCTGTGGTTTTAGCTGTTCAGCAAGTAGGACCTGCTACAGTTAAAATTGAGGCACTGAAGGAAAAAGTTGTAGATCAGTTTTTCTTTCAAACCTTTAAACAGCAAGAAGGAATTGGCTCGGGAATTATCTTTTCAGCTGATGGCTATATATTAACTAATGACCATGTGGTTGCTGATGCTAAAGAGATTTTAGTTAGTTTACCCGATGGACGTAGTTACGAAGCAAAAATTGTTGGGAAAGACGATTTATCAGATTTGGCTGTTTTAAAGATCGAGGCTGAAGATTTACCTGTAGCAACCCTCGGAAACTCTAATGAATTACGTGTCGGTCAACAAGTTATTGCTATTGGTAATCCTTTAGGACAAGATTACTCAGTTTCAGCAGGAGTGATTAGTGCTTTAGAAAGGGATTTGCTAATAGATCCTGAGAATAATCGATACTTGGAGAATATGATTCAAACGGACGCTGCCATTAATCCAGGAAATTCTGGTGGTCCTTTACTGGACTTGAATGGCCAAGTGATCGGGATTAACACAGCTATCATTCAAGATGCGCAAGGGATTGGTTTTGCGATTCCAGCTTCTATCGCTCAGCAAGTAGCCAGTCAGTTGATTGAGCATGGTAAGCCATTGCGGTTAGGGGTTCTTGGCGGTTCTTTAACGCCTGCTTTAGCTAATAGCATTCGTAAGCAAACTGCTATGACACTAGCGGTTGAACGGGGCGCTTTTATAACAAGGGTGATTGAAGATAGTCCGGCAGCTAAGAGTGGACTAAAGGCTGGTGATGTAATTGTGGCAGTCAATGGCCAAGAAATCGCTGGAATCCGTGAACTTGGTGCGGCGGTACAAGAGACTGGTTTTGGTGGGACTTTAGAATTAGATTATTTTAGAGGTGAAGAGCGTCAGCAGGTTAGTGTAAAATTAGAATAATACTAAATAATCCAGGTTAACGCCTGGATTATTTATGTAAGGAGTATTTTATGAATATTAGGATAATCGCTGTTGGTAAACTAAAGGAAAAATATTTAGAGATGGGAATCAATGAGTATCTTAAACGGTTGCAGACTTATGCTAAGGTGGAAATCGTGGAAGTAAAAGAAGAATCTTTTAGTGAGCCTCTTTCAGAAAAGAGCAGTCAACAGATTCTCGAACGAGAAGGGAAACGCATCTTAGATGCGATTCCTGAGAAATATTATGTAATTGCTTTAGATCGGTTAGGTAAGCAGCAGACGTCAGAGGAGTTAAGTAATATTCTGCAAGAACTGGCAGTCTATGGCCAGGGGAATATCGCTTTGATTATTGGTGGATCGCTTGGCTTATCTTCTGCTGTATTGGAAAAAGCTGACTTAAAACTGTCCTTTTCTAAGTTTACTTTTCCTCATCAACTGATGCGCCTGATTTTAGTGGAACAGATTTATCGAGCTTTGACAATCATTCGTGGTGAGAAATATCATAAGTAATTTGATAACTTACTGAACTGATTAAAATTAGCAGGAAATATTAGTATACATGCAGAAATTATTTGAGAAATTAGACAAACGGAGGTGTAATCCTTGCGCTGGAGAAAGATTTCTGATGCGGTAGTGCGCCGTTTACCTCTATATTTACGAGTGCTAGATGAATTAGCCAAAGATGAGAATAATAATTTGATTTCTTCTCAAGAACTAGGGGAAAAGGCCGGAGTAGGGCCAGCGTTAGTTCGTAAAGATTTGGCCTGGTTTGGAGAATTCGGTAAGCAAGGAGTAGGTTATGAAATAGATTATTTACGTTCTGAGTTACGCCGAATTTTAAATCTGGATTCTACTCATAAAGTGGTTTTAGTCGGTGCCGGAAGTCTTGGTACTGCCTTGACTCGTTATAATATGCGGCGTTTTCAAGAAGATGAAAGCTTCACTTTAGAATTAATTGGTCTCTTTGATTCGGATCCAGATAAAGTTGGTCAGGAACATGAAGGTATTAAGGTTTACCCAATTACTGAATTAGAATCTTTTGTGCGGGAAAATGAGGTAAAAATGGGAATTATTACTGTTCCAGCCTCTGATGCACAGGATGTTGCTAATCGTTTAGTAAATGGTGGTGTACGCGCTACTTTAAATTTTGCCCCAGTAACGTTAGATTTACCAGAAGGAGTTCAATTAGCTTCTGCTGATTTAACTTTAGAATTAAAACGATTAGCTTACTATATTAACGAAGTATAATAAGCCGGTTATAGGCTTATTATTCTTTAAATAGACCATCACTGAGTTTTTCGGGTAAGTTTAATTCTACCTTTTCTTGGAAGTAGCGCAACTCATCAATAATATCTTCTAACATATCTACAGTCTGTTCGATTTTATATGGCGTTAAGCTTGGAGAATGTTCCCACCATGCTTTTGTGGTTTCTAAGGCTTCTCTAATCCGAAATAAGCATGCCTGAGTATATTCCTGACGGTTCATCAAATCCATATTTCTTCCTCCTCACAACGTTAGCTTATCCAAAAAACTTGTTTATTTTCATGAGTGTTTTTGATATACTATCTTTAATGTGAAAAAAGCTTTGTCCCCCTGTAGTTTTCTATAGGGGTGTTCTTATGGGTTGTAGTAGGTTATAGGAAAGGAAGTTTTTTATGAGTGGTTTTACCAAACAAAAACAACAGCTAGCAGAGATTATCGAATCCGCTCTGCAGGTTTTGATTGATCAGAAGCAGCTTGAACTTGATAGTATGCCTGAAATTAACCTTGAGGTGCCCCGGGAAAAGGCTCATGGTGATTTCGCCTCCAATGTTGCTTTAGTATTGGCCAAGCCTGCCAAGAAAAATCCACGACAGTTGGCAGAGTTAATTGTGGCTAGTTTACCTGAACATCCAGTAATAGATAAGGTGGAAATTGCTGGGCCAGGTTTTATTAATTTTTATTTGACTAATCAATGGTTGTATGATGTTTTATTAACTATAGAGCAGGAACAATTAGCTTATGGAGCAAATTCCTTTGGTAATGGCGAACGAGTATTATTAGAGTTTGTGAGTGCTAATCCAGTGGGTCCGATGAATGTGGTAAATGCTCGGGCAGCTGCTATTGGAGATACCTTAGCTAAGCTTTTAGCTGCAGCTGGTTATTCTGTGGCGACAGAGTATTATGTAAATGATGCTGGGGTACAAACAGAAGTATTTGGCCGTTCCTTGGAAGCTCGTTTGCAGCAGCTAGCTAATCCTGATTATCCATTTCCCGAGGATGGATACCCAGGTGCCTATGTTAGTGAACTGGCAGAAAGATTAAAGGCAGAAAAACCTGAGTTATTAAATCAAGATTATGCTGAGCGAGTAGAGTTTTGCCGAATCTGGGGTATTGATCAAATGGTTGAATGGCAAAAGCAAGATTTAGCAGATTTTGGCGTTACTTTTGATCGCTGGTTTAGAGAACGTGATTTGCATGAAGCTGGTGCATTAGAAGACATCATTGAACGGTTAACAGAGCGAGGATATATGTACGAAAAAGATGGTGCATTTTGGTTCCGTTCTACCGTCTTTGGTGATGACAAGGATCGGGTAATTATTAAGCAAGATGGCACTTATACTTATGTAACAGCCGATATTGCTTATCATTATGACAAGCTTAAACGAGGTTTTACTAAACTAATTGATTTATTCGGGCCCGATCATCATGGTTATATTGCCAGAATGAAAGCAGCTGTCCAAGCATTAGGCTATCCAGAAGATGCTTTAGAGATTATGATTCTTCAATATGTAGCCTTGCTTAGAGATGGTGAACAGGTTAAAATGTCAAAAAGAGCCGGTGAGTTCATTACCTTACAGGATTTGATGGAGGAAGTTGGTCGGGATGCTGCTCGCTACTTTTTCTTAATGCGCAGTCCTGACAGTCATTTAGATTTTGACTTAACTTTAGCTGCAGAACAAAGTAACGAAAACCCTGTTTATTATATTCAATATGCTCATGCTCGGATTTGTAGCATACTACAGCAGGCTAAGGAGCAAGGAGTGACTTTGAAACAAGCTAAAGAAGTATCCTTAGATTTGTTAGTCCAAGAGCAGGAACTTGATTTGATCAAGAAAATGGCAGAATTACCAGAGGAATTGTTAATGGCAGCTACTCAGCGTGAACCGCATCGAATGGCCCGCTACGCTTTAGATTTAGCAAGCCAATTTCATTCCTTCTATACCCATTGCCATGTTTTAAGTGAAGCAGATGAGTTAAGAGATGCTCGATTAGTTTTAACTAATTGTGTAAAAATAGTTTTGCAAAGAACCTTAGGTTTGTTAGGAATTTCTGCTCCAGAGAGAATGTAAAAGGGGGAGGGCGATGGGTTTATCGCAAAGTTGGGCAATAATTGTTAAGAGCCTTAAGGCAACCTATGAGCATTTAGGTCTGGCAGTAGTCATTAATGTAATATGGTTTTTTCTATGGCTTTCACCAATGTTTCTGTACGCTGTCTCAGGTCTAGAAAATATAACTTTGTTTATCATAGCTAATATGTTAAGTGTGGTTTTATTTGGTCCAGCTACTGCTGGAGCCTATGCACTGCTGAACAAAATAGTTAATGAGGGCTCTACAGCAATTTCCGAATATAAGGGTGCCTTTCTTAAGTTTTTTTGGCGCAGCCTGCTATTAGTGTTAGTTTGTGGATTGATGTTTTTATTCATTATTTTAAACATTAGAGTTAGTTTAAATAGTCAAGTATTTCTTTTTCAGCTAATTGGCGGGATGTGGCTGTATGTATTATTATTCTGGTTTGCAATGATGCAATATGTATTTCCGTTACTTGTACAACAAAATGTTGGAATCCTAACCATAATTAAACGCGCGGTATTAATAACACTAGATAACATTTTGCTTAGTTTATTGATTTTACTAGCAAGTTTAGTAATAACTTTTGTATCAGCATTTTCCATGGTACTACTGGTGATTTTATGGCTATCACTAATAGGATTGTTACAGAATTTTGCGTTTGTACAAGTATTAAGTAAATATGATGATGGTAATGGTAATTAAGTAGGGAGGAAGCTTGTGATGGCCAAGTATATATTTGTAACAGGAGGAGTTGTATCTAGCCTAGGTAAAGGAATAACTGCGGCTTCTTTAGGGAGATTGCTAAAAAATAGAGGCTTAGAGGTTACGATTTTAAAGCTAGATCCATATCTAAATATTGATCCTGGAACTATGAGTCCCTTCCAACATGGTGAGGTTTTTGTGACTGAAGACGGTGCAGAAACTGATTTGGATTTAGGGCACTATGAACGTTTCATTGATACTAGCTTATCATGTCGCAGTAATGTAACAACTGGAAAAATTTATTGGTCAATTTTAGAGAATGAACGGAATGGAACCTTTTTAGGCGAAACTGTTCAGGTAATTCCACATGTAACCAATGAGATTAAGAATCGAATTAAATGTCTGGCAACAGATAGTCAAGCAGATGTTGTCATTGTAGAGATTGGCGGCACTGTTGGTGATATAGAGAGCTTACCTTTTTTAGAAGCGATTCGCCAATTTAAAACTGATGTAGGCAGAGATTCCTGTCTTTATATTCATGTTACTTTGATACCTTATATTAAGGCTGCTCAGGAGTTGAAAACCAAACCAACTCAGCATAGTGTAAAAGAGTTACGCAGTATTGGTATTCAACCTGATATTATTGTTTGTCGCAGTGAAAAAGAGCTGTCTAAGGAATTACGGGCTAAAATTGCTTTGTTTTGTGATATTGAGCCGGAAGCAGTAATTCCGAATACAGATGTAGAGACTATTTATGAAGTACCGCTTGATTTTGCTGAGTCTGGACTTGATCAGATCGTAGTTGACAAATTGAAATTGGATTGTAATCCACCTGATATGCAGGAATGGCAGGAGTTAGTAGAAGTCATTAAGAATCCTGAGCATACAGTGAAAATAGCTATTGTTGGAAAGTATGTTTCATTGCCTGATGCTTATATGAGTATTGGTGAGGCTTTACGACACGGTGGTTTTTATCATCGGACAAAAGTAGAAATAAAATGGGTAAACTGTGAAGAGCTTGTTGACCAAGATGTAGAACAAGTCTTTGCTGATGTTGATGGAATTATGGTGCCTGGAGGTTTTGGCTCTCGAGGTATTGAAGGTAAAATTAAGGCAATTGAATACGCACGGCGGAATGAAGTACCGTTCTTTGGTATCAGTTTAGGCATGCAATGTGCGGTGATTGAATTTGCTCGCAATGTTTGTGGCTTAAAATACGCCAATAGTGCAGAATTTACCGAGGCTGGCGACTTAGTAATAGACTTACCTGCGAATAATGATGATTCGATGCGACTAGGGTCTTGTCCTTGCCAATTACAGCCTAATTCTCTGAGTTATCAGGCTTATCAACAAGAGGTTATTTATGAGCGTCATCGACATCGCTACGAGTTAAACAATAAATATCGTGATACCTTGGTCGAAGCAGGAATGTTAATTGCTGGAGTATCCCCCGATAATTCTTTGGTAGAAATTATTGAGTTGCCAAATCATCCTTGGTTTGTTGGTTGCCAATTCCATCCTGAATTTAAGTCGCGACCAAACAATGCTCATCCACTCTTTAAAGACTTTATTCAAGCAACTTTGAATAATAAAAAATCGGTGTCGGCTGTAAAGAGTGATTTGAATTAGGGGGTGTTTGTAGTGGTTGAAATGTTTGTGGAAGCTATTGGACTGGATGCTATCACCTTGAATCATATTGTGATTCTTACAGATGAAATTGGTGAAGCTTTTCTGCCAATTGTGATTGGCGAAGCAGAAGCAACAGCCATAGCTTTGATTATGGAAGAAATCGAACTGCCACGACCATTAACCCATGATTTATTATTGTCTTGCATTCGAGAACTAGGCGGTACTTTAGAAAAAATAACCATCACTGATTTAAAAGATGACACATTCTATGCTCAATTAACAGTACGTCAAGCAGGGCAAGTAATTGAAATTGATTCAAGACCTAGTGATGCCATTGCCCTAGCTTTGCGAGAAGACGTTCCAATTTACGTAGCCCAAAAAGTTCTCGATAAAGGTTCAGATAAACATCCAACTATTGATGACAAAGAAATGGCGGATTTTAGAGCATTTTTAGATAAAATCACACCTGAAGATTTTCGAAAAAGGTCAGATTGAAAAATCTGACCTTTTTTGCATAACTTGCCAAATCTTAGTGCATACTCTCTGATAGAAAGGGGTATGCATAATGAGATATATTAGTTTATTTGTGATGACGATGATCTTATTTATTACTATTACAGCTTTTAGTTTGGCAGCTAACGCACTTCATGGCGAAATTTTAGAAGTTTGTCTAGAACAACAAAAAGTTAGGGTACTAATTGATGGCAAATTGAATATTTTAGAATTAGCGGCCGATGCAGAAATCTATCGCAATGGCCAATTAGTGGAACTATATTCGGTTAGGCCAATTGCTAAGGGCCGTTATCAAGAAGGACTATTTTTCTTAAATCACATGGGATTAGTGGAAGTTATGATTGTTGATTATTCTGTTGAAGAAAAACTAACCGAACAGGGTAGGGTTTTAATTTACTATGACATATTTGGCAATGTGAAAGAAGTCGAACTACTCACTAGCTTACAAAAGGAATTTACATATTAATAGCGAATAAGGATTTATTAGGTTTAGGGAATAGATAGGGGGGACGACAAGATTGGTACTTACAGGTGACAGGACTATGGCACTTTATTGTCCAGCGTGTGAGCGATTGCAGTACCATGAGTTTTCGTTTTTTGATATCTCAAGTTCTCCTCGGCCATTTCATTGCAGTTGTGGGTTTACTCAAGGACATATTGTCAAAAAGAAAAAGCGTTATGAGGTTCGACTTCTAAGTCCAGCCGGAGTTCAAGTCCGGTTGTTATATTCTTTTAGAGAATTTTGGGCAGCACCTTTGTTGACTTTTTATACAGCGGATGAAGACGAAGCTCTAGGTTATTTAGGAAATCCGCAAGATGTTGATGAAGCAGTGGCAGCATGGAACAATGATTTTGTAGAGCCTGGTGATTTTGATGAGCCGGAAATTATGTCGGCTATTTTAGGCTATTTACAAAAACTAGCAAGTTCTAATAAAATAGCTTGTGAATGTAATCATCCATCCGTTGGTATTGATGTATATCCAGATAAGGTAGAACTTGTTTGTTCATCTTGTTCCAGTGGAATTGTTATTGGCGCTACTAGTGCTAAGGATGTACAGAAGTTAGCCCAATTAACCGAAATCGTAATGCAGCCAGCTTCATACACATGGTTAGGAGAGGCGAAAACCTTAAACAAGGAGGAATTCTAGTGTTAGTATCTGGAAAGGAATTATTTGAAGATGCCCGTAGAGGCGGCTATGCTGTTGGTGCTTTTAATTTAAATAACATGGAAATCTTGCAGGCGATCATTGAGGCTGCTGAAGAAGAAAGATCCCCAGTAATTTTACAAGCTAGCCAAGGCGGATTAAGGTACGCTGGTTTAGAATACGTTGCTGCTATGGCTAAGGCTGCTGCAGCCAAAGCAACCGTGCCAGTGGCTCTTAACTTGGATCATGGCACTGATTTTTCTCAAGTTGCAAGATGTATCAGACATGGTTTTTCGGCAGTAATGATCGATGGATCACAACTGCCATTTGAAGAAAACATTGCTATTACTAAGAGAGTTATTGATATGGCACATCCCAACGGCATTTCTGTAGAAGCTGAGTTAGGAATGATTGGCGGTATTGAGGATGATGTAGTTGTAGCAGAAAAGGATGCAACATTTACTGATCCAGATCAAGCGGCAGAGTTTGCTGAACGAACAAAGTGTGATGCTTTAGCAATTGCTATTGGAACAGCTCATGGCGTTTATAGAGGAGAACCAAAACTAGATTTTGAAAGATTAAGTGAGATTAGCAAGAAGACTCCTGTTAATCTTGTGTTACATGGTGCTTCTGGTATTTCAGAAGAGGCCATTAAAAAAGCTATTCCTTATGGCATAGTAAAAATTAATATTGATACTGAATTAAGACAAGCCTTTGCCCAGGCTGTAAAAGAAACAGTTAAGAATAATCCTGATGAAATTGACCCTCGAAAAATACTCGGTCCAGCTAAACAAGCAATGAAAGAAGCAGTTAGAGCAAAAATGAGAATCTTTGGTTCTTCTGGAAGAGCTTAACAATTAAGCTCTTCCAAATTTGCCTCTAAGGAAATGAGGTGTTGGATTTTTGAATATTGCTGAGTTAGAGAGCAAGAATATTAGTGAATTACAAGAAATTGCGAAAAGTAAAGGTGTTACAGGTTATTCTCAATTACGTAAAAAAGATTTAATAATAAAGATATTAAAAGCTGAGACAGAAAAAGAGGGTTTGCTATTTATCAGCGGTATATTAGAGATAATGGCAGATGGATTTGGGTTCTTGAGAGTTGATAATTATACGCCGGGGCAGGAAGATGTTTACGTTTCTCCATCGCAAATTCGTAGATTTAGTATGCGAGTGGGAGATGAAGTCCTCGGTCAAGTACGACCTCCGAAAGACGGAGAACGCTATTTTGCCCTTTTGAAAGTTCTGGCCATCAATTTAGGTGATCCAGAATTAGCTCCTTCAAGACCTAATTTTGATGATTTAACCCCCGTTTATCCTTACCAGCGCTTACGCTTAGAGACAGAACCAGCTAAGCACACCACAAGGCTTATTGATATTATTGCTCCTATTGGCCTTGGACAGCGCGGTATGATAGTTGCCCCACCAAAAGCCGGTAAAACAACAGTTTTAAAACAACTGGCCAATGCTATTACGCAAAATTATCCAGATGTGGAGTTAATTGTGCTGTTAATTGATGAACGTCCTGAGGAAGTTACAGATATGGAACGCTCGGTTAACGGTGAGGTAATTAGCTCAACATTTGATTTACCCCCTGAAAACCATGTTCGTGTTGCGGATATTGTATTGGAACGAGCAAAACGCCTGGTAGAGTCAGGTAAAGATGTTGTGATCTTGCTCGATAGTATTACTAGACTAGCAAGGGCTCACAATTTAGTAGTACCTCCAAGCGGAAGAACTCTTTCTGGAGGAGTTGACCCAGCAGCCCTACATAGACCAAAGCGTTTCTTTGGGGCAGCTCGTAAATTGGAGGAACAAGGTAGTTTAACAATTTTGGCTACCGCTTTAGTGGAGACTGGCAGTAGGATGGACGATGTAATTTTTGAGGAGTTTAAAGGAACAGGTAATATGGAACTGCATCTGGATCGAAAGCTCGCTGAAAGAAGAGTTTTCCCAGCGATTGACATTTATCGTTCTGGTACACGTAAAGAAGAATTGTTATTATCAAAATTAGAGTTAGAGGCAATGTGGATCCTACGTAAAGCTATGAGTTCTCTTGGCCCTGCGGAAACTCTAGACTTGATTTTAGAAAGATTAAGTGCCACAAAATCTAATGAAGAATTGATTGATCTCGTTATTAATTCGAGTTTTGCGGAAAATATCAGGAATAAGTAAAGGATTTTTAACGTTTCCGTCGAATTTTTTGTTTAGGGAGGGGCACCTGGCAGAGGAGGATAACTATGAGCAATCGGCATCGTTACTTACGAACTTTAGCATTATTTGTACTCATGATTTTATATAGTGTATCAATTATGGGACATACTGACGAACGACTGAACATAGGTGGCTTTGACTATGACTTCGATATGTATGTTCAAGATACTGAAATTGATGAAAGCACTGATCTTTTAGCCACTAGAGTAGATCGGCTAGCCTTTGATGCAGTTTCAGGCACGATCATTGCAAGTGATCCTTTGGACGAGAGTTCTAAGTCTGATGCCAGTGAGAGTGTTAGTTTAGCTGAAGAGGATAATAATTTTGTAGCTGTTAATCAGTTGCCGACTATTGAAAGCCCAGTTCCCGCCGAAGAACGACAGAAACCGCCAATTTTGGTTCATAAAGTTCGCGCTGGTGAAACACTGTGGGATATTGCGCGTTCATATGGTATTACTGTTGATAGTATTTTATCGTCTAACAATATCCCAAATAGTAATCGGATTCAAGTAGGGCAGGAACTTCAGATTTTAACAGTTAAGGGTGTTCTGCACCCGGTAGCTTATGGCGAAAGTCTTTGGGAAATTGCTGAGCGTTACAAAGTTCCAATGGAAGAAATTATTAAGGCTAATAATATTGTGGATGCATCTCGCATTCAGCCCAATGATAAGCTAGTTATTCCTGGAGCGACACGGCTCTTGATTAAAGACGTGCTAGTAATTAATGGGCAGTTGCAAAAGGCCTTTGATTGGCCGGCTAGAGCTAGGATTTCTTCGCCATTCGGCCCGCGTTGGGGTGGTATGCATAATGGAATTGATATTGCAATTGTAACTGGTACCCCAGTTAAAGCGGCAGCTGATGGAAAAGTAATCTATAGTGGTGTTAATGGTGGATACGGAATTATGGTTATTATTGATCACGGTAATGGTGTAGAAACTAGATATGCTCACCATTCACGGAACGTGGTTAAAGTTGGGGATTCTGTTCATAGAGGTCAAGTGATTGCTTATAGTGGCAATACTGGTAACTCAACGGGACCACACCTCCACTTTGAAATCCGTTACCGCAACAAACCTGTAGATCCAATGCTATATTTAAAATAAATAATTAGTGATATTTTTCTTGCTGTTCGTAACAGACTATGATATAATGTTACCTGTTTCAACAGTAATGAGAGTGAGGTGAAGGTAATGCGTCCAGGTATTCATCCAGATTATCAAGAAGCTCAAGTAACTTGTGTTTGTGGTGAGAGTTTCACAACCAGATCAACAAAAAAAGAAATTAGAGTAGAAGTATGTTCAAAATGTCACCCATTCTATACTGGTCAACGTCAAACTGTGGCTAGCACCGGCGGACGAATCGAACGTTTCATGAAACGGTATGAAAAAAGAGCTTCAGATGCAAATTAATAAAAGAGTTAGCATAGATGAGCAGGGTAGCCCCCTGCTTTTTTATATTTTAAAGTGGTGATAGAAATGATTATCCTTGCGCCAATGGCGGGAGTAACTGATTTAGCCTTTCGCTTACTAGCAAAAGAGTATGGTTGCGATCTAACAGTTAGTGAAATGATCAGTGCTCAAGGTTTACTTTATAATAATGAACGAACTAAACAACTTCTACTTAGTGATCGGCGTGAGAAGCCATTTGTAGTTCAGTTATTCGGTCATGATCCAACAGCCTTAGGAAAAGCAGCTGAAATTGTAGCTAATGAATACCAGCCAGATATGATTGATTTAAATATGGGATGTCCGACACCAAAAATAGTAAAGAATAATGATGGAGCTGCTTTGTTGAAAGATCCTGCCTTAGTGGAAAGAATTGTTAATGAGGTTGTTAGTCGGGTGAACATTCCAGTAACAGTCAAAATCAGAATTGGTTGGGATGAACAATCAATTAATTGCTTGGAAATTGCTAAACGTATTGAGCAGGGAGGCGCTTATTGGATTACAGTTCATGGTCGAACTAGAGAACAGTTCTATTCTGGTCAAGCACAGTGGAATTGGATTGGCCTGGTTAAGGAAGCTGTCTCTATTCCAGTAGTTGGTAATGGCGATATTTTTACTGCGGAAGATGCTAGTCGGATGCTTGCCGAAACGGGCTGTGATCACATAATGATCGGTCGTGGCGCTTTAGGAGCCCCTTGGATCTTTCAACAGGTAAAAGCCTATCTGGAAAAGGGTGAAATCATCGAGCCTCCTAGTTTGCCTGAGCGAGTCGCAATTGCTTTGCGTCATTTAGAGTTAAAGATCAAATTCGACGGTGAACAGCAGGCGGTTAGAGAAATGCGTTCCCATTTGGCTTGGTATTTGAAAGGAATTCCTAATTCAAATAAGATTAGAGCTCAGTTAAATCAAGTTAGCACTTACCAAGAAGTGCGGCTACTTTTAAACAAAGTGATTAGTTGAATAGTCGAATAAATAGTCTTGCCCATTTTTTGCTTATTTGGTAAGATCAATGTGTACAGTGTGTGCACAGAGGAGGTTGTTTGGTGAGTTTTATACGGATTGGTGATAAACTGATCAATCGCGATAAATTGCTTCGGACCATCGAACGCATTCTTTCCCTGCGGTCATCTGGCTTGTCTCAATTAGATGTGGCGGAGCAAATTGGGGTAGATCGCACTTTTATCTCCCGATTAGAAGCATTGGCTGAAGTGAGAAAAGGTGGGCCAGTAGCTGTTATTGGATTTCCAGTCAAAAATAAAGAGGAGCTTTTGACAGTTTGCCAACAATATGGTGTGGAATATACGCTCCTAATGACTGAGAAAGAACGCTGGGATTATATTGAGGCCCAAAGCGGTTTAGAGTTTTTGAATCATTTGATGAAAATTATTGCTGATTTACAAGACTTTGACACCATTATCATGATCGGCTCTGACATGCGAATTCGTTTGGCTGAAGCAATGCTAGGTGATAAAGTGGTAGGGGTTGAAATTGGTCAGTCGCCAATTCGCGAGGATATTTTTGTGCCAGCTGACAAATTGATTAAATTAATTTCAAATGTTAAGGACTGAAGAGCATGAAACATGTGGTAAGTGTTAGTATTGGTTCAAGTAGTCGTGATCATCAGGCTGAAGTAGATTTTCTTGGTGAGAGAATTTTCATCGAGAGACGCGGAACAGATGGAGATATTAACAAGGCGATTCAGTTGATTAAAGAGCTTGATGGTAAAGTAGATGCCTTTGGTATGGGCGGTATTGATTTGTATATTTGGGCAGGTACGAAGCGTTATGTTTTTCGTGATGCCAAAAAGATTGCTAGAAGCGCTAAGCTTTCTCCAATTGTTGATGGTTCCGGTTTGAAGAATACATTGGAACGTAAGGTCATAATGGACTTAAGTGATCAATTCCCAGAGCTGTTTTATCAGAAAAAAGTGCTAATGGTTAGTGCTATGGATCGTTTTGGTATGGCCGAAGCACTATTAAAAACCGGTTGTGAGACTTTGTATGGAGATTTGATCTTTGCCTTAGGGGTAGACATTCCCGTTTATAGCTTGGATGTTCTACACAAATATTTAGCTCGCTGGGCAGCGCCAATAGTTGTTCAATTACCTTTTAAATTGCTCTATCCTACAGGAAAAAAACAAGAAAACATCCAAGCCAAGTCCAAATATGCTAAATATTATCATTGGGCGGACATTATTGCTGGTGATTTTCATATGATTAACCGGCATCTGCCTAAAGAATTATCTGGTAAGACAATCATTACTAACACAGTTACCGAAGCAGATGTTGAGGCTTTGCGGTCGAAAGGTATTAGCAAACTAATTACTACAACTCCTGAAATTCAAGGGCGTTCATTTGGCACCAACGTAATTGAGGGATTAATGGTGGCTATGTTAGGTAAGCCGCTGGAACAGATAAAATCTCAGGATTTCCTTGATCTGTTGGAGAAAATGCAGATAAAACCGCGGATTTTGGAGTTAAATTAATATTTCTTGAAAAAGGATTTGATTTTGATGTTGCCCCCTAAATCCGGACACGGAATTAGGGGGTTTTACTATGTCAAA
>ERZ773359.3001-NODE-3001-length-20185-cov-6.591307_pt1 | contig 20185 bp, 23 predicted proteins | sample MGYA00374955_ERZ773359 | MGnify/ENA primary metagenome ERZ773359 (study PRJEB29098, sample SAMN04486028) | biogas fermenter metagenome | study: EMG produced TPA metagenomics assembly of the Biogas fermentation microbial communities from Germany - Plant 4 DNA1...
GCATTACCATACTGGATGCTCCGCGAATGATTAGTTGCAACGGCGATAGAACGCCGGCCAAAGAAGTGCTGGCTACAAAGGGAGTAGAGTGAGATGGTCTCCAGAGATACACGCACTGGTTCTGTCCTTGAACAAATGGTTATCCCTGCATTAAACCAGGGTGGTTATGCCCATCAAACTCAGGTAAATATAGGCCGACGGCCAGGAGGAAGAAGACACATAATTGACGTTATTGCAGAACGTAACGAAGTTAAAATACTAATCTCTCTCAAATGGCAACAAATTTCCGGCACTGCTGAGCAAAAAGTCCCTTTTGAAGTAATTTGTTTATCGCATGCACTTCAGCAGGGAGCCTATAACAAAGCTTACTTGGTACTTGGTGGTGCAGGATGGTCTTTGCGTGATTATTATACTTCCGGTGGATTAGATGACTACTTAAAAATTCATCCCGACCTTAAAATAGTCAAACTTGAAGATTTTATTGCCCTAGCCAACCAGGGAAAACTTTAGCCAAATATAACTGTTTTGTTTTAAGCTAGTTTATGAAGGGAATTGAAACTTAAGGTGTCTTGAAGTGGGGTGTGGACATTTTGGGGAAGACTGTAGCTGCTAATGCATAATGTCCAGAGATAGAAGGCAATAAAAACTGGCGGGGATGTGTGCGATGGAGGGTATTGTAAGCAGGGTTTACTATGAAGGTGCAGACGGTTTCGTGATAGCCCGTCTTAGTATGGGCAACAACAGGAGCTGCACCATTCTTGGTGACCTGTACGGCTTGGAAAAGGGCGACACCATTAAAATATCGGAATATCGCATTGAAAACCATAAAGACTATGGCGAACAGGTGCGCGTGTTGTCCTGGAGCAAGGCTGTGCCTACGACCAGGCAAGGTGTGATAGAGTTTTTCCGGTCTGGCCTTGTAAAGGGCGTAGGCGATAAAAGGGCGCACCTGATCGTAAACGCCCTGGGCGAAGATGCGCTTAAAAGAATAAAAGACGAGGGGCCTGACGTTCTGAAAATAATACCGGGGATAGGGGAGAGACTGTCCCAGAACATTTATGATTCCGTGATGGAGTACCAGCAGCTCCAGGGGATTGTCCAAGATCTTTCGTCATTTGGCATGACTTTTAAAATGGCAATGAAGGCGTACAAGCATTTTGGTCCCGGGGTTGTTGACGTAGTTCGGCTGAACCCGTACAAGTTGATCGAGTTAAACATGGTGTCCTTTGCGCGGGCTGATGCCATCGCCCGCAATATAGGAATAAAGCCCTGTTCGCATTTTAGGATAAAGGCTGCCATTGATTACGTTTTTGCCCGTGAAGCGCAAAAAAGCGGGCATTGCTACCTGTTGCTTGACGAGCTCATTCATGCTGTACAAGATCTGCTTGGCGAGCCGGAAGTGGATGGCGACCACATAGGAGAAATAGTGGAGTCTTTGATAAGTGGCGGGGACCTGAAGCTGGAGGGGCTATGTTTGTACGGCAAGTCCTTTTATTATGCCGAGAAAGAGCTTGCCGAGGCCCTGCGAGAAATTAAAGGAACCCAAAAGGACCTGGCGGTTGTGCTGGGGGCGCTCATGTCGTGCGCTGACAGGATCGGCGTGAAGCTCTCACCGGAGCAGCAAAGGGCTGTGGAGATGGCTTTCGGCCACGGCGTGTTTGTGCTGACCGGCGGCCCCGGCACGGGCAAGACGCAGACCGTCAAGGCCATTATCGAGACGGCCAAGGTTTTGGGGCTTGAACGCATACTCTTGAGCGCACCCACGGGCCGGGCGGCCAAGGTTCTAAGCGCGGTGACGGGGCACGAGGCGCAGACGCTCCACCGTTTGCTTGAGATGCAGCCCGGGGGGCAGCCTGCTTACAATGCGAGCAATCCCTTGAGGTGCGATCTGCTCGTGGTGGACGAGGCGAGCATGGTGGACGTGTTCCTGGCGCGGGACCTTTTCGTGGCCCTGCCTAAGACAGCGCATGTAGTTCTGGTGGGAGACCGCGACCAGCTGCCGCCCGTGGGGCCGGGCAATGTGTTAAAGGACATTTTGGCGGCCGGCGTCCCTCAAGTCAACCTGACGCGCATATACCGTCAATCAGAGTCTTCAGCGATTGTATTAAACGCTCATAGGGTCAACGGGGGTGTTATGCCCGTCTTGAAGGGAGCGAGCGACTTTTTCTTTATCGAAAAGGTTGAACCTGCAGGCGTGGTGGATGTTATAGCGCGTTCGTACAGGAGGCTTCTTGAGAAGGGTTATTCTGTTCAAGACATACAGGTGCTGTCGCCCATGAGGAAGGGCGAAACCGGCGTGGAGAATTTGAACAGGGTGCTCCAGGCCGTGTACAATCCGGCGGCGCCGTCCAAGGGCGAGCTGGTTTGCGGCAAAACTGTTTTTCGGGTTGGCGACAAGGTGATGCAAGTAAAGAACGATTACAGCAAGCAGGTTTTTAATGGCGAGGTAGGGATAATCGAGCGTGTCGGCCTTGTCCCGGTTGAAGACGAGGATGGAGAGGTGCTGGAGCGGGATGGTCTGGTGGTTGGGTTTGGCGACCGCGAGGTGGCCTACGTGCGGGATGAGCTTGAGAACCTGGTTTTGGCGTATGCCGTGACGGTTCACAAGTCCCAGGGCTGCGAGTATCCCGTGGTCATTCTCGCCCTTACGACCCAGCACTATGTTATGCTGGCTCGCAATCTTGTTTACACGGCCATATCCCGGGCCAAGGAGATGATGGTTCTGGTGGGGACGAGGAAGGCGCTGGCGATCGGGGTCAAGAACGACCGCGTGCTGGCGCGGAACACTGGCCTTGCCGGGAGGCTTGAGGGGGCTTTTGACGAGGTTTACCGGGATGCGGCGGTGTTTTGACAGGCAATGTGCCGGGCGAGTATTGGGTGTATCGCCCGGTAAAGCAGAAAGTGGTTGTAATGATACACACCTTCCTGCCTGGTAGGAAGGAGCAGTAAAGTGCAGCTCGAAAGAGCTGCTTGAAGTTTGAATATAAGGGGTTCTTTCTTTGGGGCCCCTTGTATTAATAAAAAAATCGCAGGCCGGGAGCCCTTGCCGCATGCCTTGATGGCGACGCGGCCGGCGAGCTGGCCTGCGGAGGGAGGTACAAAAAATGAAAAAAGTGGTTTCAATGGTCAGCACTCGCGGGCAAGTGCCCGTGAGTGAAAGCTACAAGGCGCAGCAGCTATACGCTGCTGCGGCTAGTGTTTTCGCCCTGCCGGATTACCGGCAGGTGCTAGAATTTTTGGACGGCGGCCCGGAGCCTGAGCTTCCGGACGCCGTTCCGGGGCCCAATGGCTATTACAGCATTGGGCTTATGCGGTCGGTGTACGGAGGGGTTTCCGTCCGTATCATTACGGACGGAGGCCGGGAAGTTGTGGTAGAAAAAGACCGGGTGAAGGTCTTTTTCAGGACCGGCCTCAGGGATGCTTCTACTGAGGCCGCCCGTGAGGTGCTGGCTTACTTGCACCAGCACACCGGAGATCAGATCTGCGTCCTTGAGCTCGCCGATGGCCGGCGGGTTTCGGATGCAGATATCGCGCCGGACGAGCTTTTGGAATAGGCTCGTCCGGCGCGGGGTTTGGATACAAGGAGCCCCTCTTATGGGGGGCTCCTTGTATTAATAAAAAAAGGGATTAAGATGGAAAAGGGGGAAGGACATAATGGGTGCCGTGGTGCCTATGCACCTGTACCAGGAAGTATCGAACGAAGAAATGCGTTTAAGTTACTGTGAATATTGCGGTGCAACGGGATGTGTTTTCGAGACTCACCATATCAAGTCGAAGGGTTCGGGGGGGAATGAGTGCCGGGCGAATAAAATCAATCTGTGTGTGGAGTGCCATGAAAAAGCGCAACAGTACGTCATCGCGCCCTGGGAGCTTATTGTCAGGGTGGCGTACCGAGAAAAAAGCACTGTGGCGGAAGTGTATGCGGCCGTTGGTCTGCTGCTTCCAGAAAACATTGAAGAACTTGAAAAAATGCTTAAAGTGCCCCGGCCAATATTTAAGACTCTGGAAGAGCTCATTTCCATGCTGGTTTCTGCTGAAGAGACGCAGACAGAGCTGGAATTCTTTCGCGGGCAAGTAATGGATATCCTGGTCCACATGGGTTGTTCTGTGAACTGGATAGCGTCGCAAATTGGCAAAAGCTCAAGTTATGTCCGGCAAAGGCTCATTACTTATCGGGCCTTTCCCGAAGAAGACGAAAGGGCGAAGGACTTGTCCTGGACGCATCACCGCATAGCTGCTATGGCGACACATGATGGCAAGACGCCGGCAGAACTTTTGGACGAAGCTGTGGCAAACCAGTACAGCACCCGGGAAATGTTGCGGGCTATTAAGGGGTTGCCCGTTTGTGAAGAAAATGACGAGACTTTCAAAAAAGCTGAAAAGGTTTTGGATGATGTTAAAAATCTTCTTGAAGAAGGTGGAGAAGCCGCCTTTTGGTTGGACAGGGAGTTACGTAAGTTGTTGGGTGGCTGCGAGATGAAGAAAGGGGTGGCCTAGCTAGTTGGTTGATTATGCGAATCGTGGCATGGAATTGGAATCGTTAATTGATCACATGAACACAGTTTATCGCCATCGCAAGGTCGCGCTGATACAGAAGATACCTGCGGCGTGGTTGCCTGTTCGCGGGCGGGATGGTCGGATAGTCGCGGCCAAGATAGACAGGAAATCTGGCGTTGATTACATGGGCGTTTGGCACCGGGGGGCCATAGCGTTTGAGGTAAAGTCCACCATGAACAAGAACAACTGGAGTATAGGCAACCTGACTGAAGATCAGTTTCGTTTCTTGGTGGATCATAGTGTCGTAAACAGAAACGCTTTCCAGTTTGTTTTGTTGGGCTTTATGAGGTTAAAAAGGTGCTACTTGTTGGACCTGGATTTTATTCAGAAGGTGTGGGGGAAGTGGCAGGATGGCGGAAAAGCTTCTGTTACGGTTACCGAGCTTGAGGGGGTGCCCTCGATGCTGATAAATTACCCGTTTGATTATTTGCGGCTCGTCGAGGAGCGCTTTGGGTAGTCTTGCGGTATGTTGCAATGTTTCATAAAAGAGTTTTGAAAACTGGAGGAGCTTATGAATAGCAAGTGGCATTTTTATACTTCGCTGATTAAATCCTTGATAAGGGCGGCAGGCTGCTTGCTTGCGGTTTTGAGCAAGCGGTGGGAGGTGATGGCAATAACTTTTCTGATAGCGGAAATACTTGGGGTGCTGGAGGAGATAAAAGACGAGAGATAAGCTTTGTTGTAATACCTGGCTCATGGCTTTGAGTGGGTGAGACGGGGCCGGCAAGTTTGCCGGTTTTTATTGTTTGTTTAAAGAAAGGGGTGGGGCTATGGGGCGCAAGATGAGCAAGCGTGAATTCATTGAAAGGTATATGGCCGATGTCGCCAGGCTCTACATTGTGAAACGTGGCAAAGGCGGTAGGTGTGAATTTACGAAGAAGCAGCTGGAAGACATTTGCCGGCGCTGGATGTGTGGCGAAACGATTGTATCTATAAGCAAGCGCTATGGGTGCAGCGAAAAGGTGATCCGCGCAAGGTTAAAAGAGCTAAAAAGAACAGGTTAGCTTTTAGCGCAAGCTGTGGCGAGGGTGGTCGTCAGGCTGTCTCTTCTTTTATTTTTTTAAAAAATGCATGGAGGTGTCGGGGTGTTTTATGGAGCTTTTGACGGGGCTGCCATGGGCAATCCTGGGCCGGGTGGTGCAGGAGCCCTGATTGAAGGCCCCGGGGGAGAAGTGCTGGCTGAAATTTCAAAACCGCTGGGTTTGGTGACCAATAACGAGGCAGAGTACTTGGCGCTTATTTACCTATTGGAGCAGGCGATTAAACTCAACATCAAAAGCATGCGCATTCAAGGCGACAGCCAGCTTGTTGTTAATCAAGTAAACGGGAGCTGGCGTGTCAAGCAGGCGCACTTGTTCAGGCTTTATGGCCGGGTGCGAGAGTTGTTGGAGCAGATACCGAAATGGAGCCTTGTATGGGTGCCTCGTGAGCTTAATGAGGCTGCCAACAAGCTTAGCCAAAAGGCGGCGGTGGGGTTTGTGTAGTGTTTTTTGGTGAATTGACGGGGGGGTGATTGCTGTGATTTATGCTATAGCCGATCTTCATTTGTCTTTTGCCCAAAACAAGCCTATGGATGTTTTTGGTCCGGTATGGCGCAATCATGCAGAGCGCTTGCGTGAAAACTGGATTGAGGTTGTTAAAAAAGATGATGATTTGGTAATAATCCCTGGTGACATATCCTGGGCGATGCGGGCAGAAGATGTAAAAGTGGATCTGGAATGGATTGGAGAGTTGCCTGGCACCAAGCTGCTCATAAAGGGCAACCATGATTACTGGTGGTCTACAATGTCGAAAGCAAGAGAGCTGATGCCCGCAAGATCTTATGCTTTGCTGGGCGACATGTTCTTGTGGCAGGAAATGGTGATCGTGGGACTTAGGGGCTGGGTGTGTCCAGGGGACACGGCTTTTAGTGCCAAGAAAGATTACCGGATTTATCAACGAGAGTGCGACCGTCTTGAAAAGGTCTTAAGAAAAGCGTCAAAGGTGAAAGCTAAAGAGCTTATAGTTGCCATGCATTATCCTCCCTTCAATCATCTGAAGGAGCCGTCTGGTTTTACCCGGTTGATGGAGCGTTGGGCGGTGGATCTGTGCGTTTACGGCCACCTGCACGATTATGCGCTCAAATATGCTTATGATGGAGTATTGGACGGTGTGGAGTATCGTTGTGTGTCGGCAGACAAGCTGCTGTTTAAGCCTGAACCGTGTTTACCGATCAGAACAGACAGAAAGGATCTGTTGCGCCCAACATTTTCTATTTAGCAAGTGAGGGGTTAAATATGGATTTTAATGGCAATAGCGAAGTAATCAGGGCGCTTAAAAGTAAGCTGGCAAGTGCTTATCCGGGTTTTGTGTACGTGAGGGTGGTGTGTATGGGCGGCGAGGCAAAAAGGTATGGTCTGGCTTATATGCGGACCGGCCTTTTGGCGGCCGGCGAAGTTGATGTGCCTGTTCGGTTGTGGTCGTTTTACAGAGATGTGGAAGAGTTTTTTACGGCGGTAGTTGGTGAAGGAAGATGTACATTAGTTGTCTAGCGAGGGGGTGGCTTTGTTATTGCGTGGTGTGACGCATGCAGCGATAGGTGCTGCAGGTGTGTTGTTGTATGAAGTTTTGATGATGGGCGAACCGGAGCCGGAAGCTGCAGCGATGGCCATGACGGTGGCGGTTGCGGGTGCGTTGTTACCGGACATAGATCATCCCGGTTCGCTGGTTAGCCGTAAGGCTACGCTTGTTTTGAAGGGCACTCGCCTTGGTGTATGGATAACGGCGGTGGTGCTGCTGGTAATGGGTTTGTATGTGTACTGGCCCCTTATGGGGGTGGGGTTGTTCATGTTTGCTGTTAGTCTTGTGCCCCATCGTGGTGTTACGCATTCACTGGTAGGGGCTTTAGCGATTGGATTGCTGCTGTGGGCTTTTGCGGGAAGCCATGTTGTGCCATTTATGATTGGCTATCTTTTGCATTTGCTGGCAGACATGTTTACAGGTGGTGTGCCGCTGCTTTGGCCTCGCGAGAATCGTATAGCTATCATGCATGCTAAAACCGGCGGGCTGGTCGATTATCTTTGCTTGTTTGTTAGCCTGGGCTTTGTATCGTACTGGGTTGCAAACAGGGTTATCTGATTAACCTATTTGCTGATGCGGGAGGTGAGATTATGGATGCATTAACTCCTTTGCAAACGTTTCTTTCTAATTTGGCAAGTTTCATTGCGGGTCTGGCCGGCATTTGTTTTACGATTGCTTTTATTATTTACGGAATAAAGCTTGCTGGGTCTGCTGGCAATCCTCCAGCGCGTGCCAATGCTATTGCAGGCCTGTGGTGGACGGTGATTGGGGCCATTGTAAGTTTCGGCGCTTACTTTATCGTAGACATGTTGAAAGGCGTGGCTGGCAGTGTTTGATAACGCATTTGCGGCACAGGCGGGGGCATCGTTGTTGGAGATGCCCCCGTTCTATTTATTTATGAAGGCAGTTTAAAAGCGTGTGTGCTGGGGGGGTGTAGGGTTGCGCTATTACAAGGTTCCTCAGGATTTGCATGGTGAAGAAAAGTTGATAGGCGGGGTTGCTTCTCTCCGCCAGGCTGCTTATGTGGTGGTCAGTTTTATCGTGGGTGTGCTTGTGGCTTGGCCGCTTCCGATTAGCCTCGTAAACAAGGCCGGGGTGGCGTCTTTGTTGGTGGTGCCGGGCATAGCCTTGGGCTTTGTGACCGTTCAAGGCATGAATTTGGATCAGTTTGTTGCTCTGTATTACAAGTATTATCGCAGAAGGAAGCATTTCAAGTATGAGCGAAGGAGGCGGATATGGTGAATGTGGTTGCCGGGGTTACAATGGCAGTTTTAGTGGTTGCATTTATTGTGATTTATTTTAAGGTAATTCGGCAGTCCGCTATGACTCATGAAGAAGAGCCTATGACCATGCAGGACTTGCTGGGCATATCGGAGATAAGGGACGGAGTGGTGTCTATCGGGAAAAATCGTCATTGCAAGGTAATTGCCGTCGGATCTATAAACTATCATTTAATGTCTGATGAAGAGCGCGATAGGGTTGAGGGTGCTTTTGGCAGCCTTTTGGCCTCGTTGAGTTTTCCCATTCAAATATATGTCCAGACAAGGCTTCTGGACTTGTCCCATGCCATTGAGGACTTGTCCAGGGATATTGAGAACGCGCCGCGGGAGCTGCAGCCGTATGGGTTGGCTTTGAAGAATCATCTGCAGAACTGGATTGGCGTTCGTTCTGTCATGTTGCGCCATCCATATGTGGTCGTGATTTGTGAAAACGACAATTACAGGGAAGCCCGGCGGGATTTGGAGCATCGACAGCAGATGGTTGTTGAGGGGCTGGCTCGCTGTGGGCTTTATGCTCGCTGCTTAAATAATGAAGAGATAGCTGATTTGTTTTATGCCATTTACAATTCTAAGACAAGGGCATTGATAGCGCCTCTGCGGAATGCGTTGGGCGCTTCTTCTTCAATGTATGTGCGGGGAGTACCGGCGAAAAGTAAGGCGGGAGGTGGGTTGCTTGAGGTGGAATCGGAAAAAGAGCAAGCGCGGGTCGCAGGACAGTGAATGTCTGCCGCTGACGATTGACGGCGGTATACCTTCGATAAATGACATCATTGTCTCTGACGGGGCAATTATCGAGATGGATCACATGCGCATAGGGGAGCGATATGTGCGAACCTATTTCGTTGTGCAGTGGCCGAGCCAGGTGCATGTGACCTGGTTTGACGAGGTGTACCAGATGGGCGACGTAGATGTGGCTTTTCATATCCACCCGGGCGAGAACCATGCCGTGGTTAAGGAACTGACGCACCGGATCACGCAGTACGAGTCGCAGCTTATGATAGAGCAGAAAAAGGGCGACATTTACAATGTGTCCTTGCTGAGGAACCGCATTGCTGATGCCTGGAACTTGCGTGATTCGATCCAGCTTAATCGTGACAAGATGTTTTATGTTTCGGCGCAGATCATGGTGTCTGCAGACAGCCTGGAAGAGTTGAACCGCAAGGGGCGGATTTTGGAAGAGAAGCTTGGCGGGCGAGCAACCTATGTTCGCCAGGCCTTTTTGCGCCAGCTGGAGGGTTTCCGGAGCGTAGCTCCATTGGGGAAGAACTATATATTGGATGCGTATCGTAATTTTAATTTGGGTGCGACTGTGAGCCTGTTTCCGTTTAACAATGCTGAACTGACGCATACTGGTGGGGTATTGCTGGGTACAAACAAGGTTACGAATGCTCCTGTTTTGTTTAATGCCTTTATTGGGCCGCCGGTCCTTTTGAATCACAATATGGCCGTGTTCGGGCAGGCGGGAAGCGGCAAATCCAGCTTTATCAAGCTTTACGTGGCGCGGTCTGCCGTATCCGGCGTGCGGACGGTGATCATAGATCCTGATGGCGAATATGGCCCCCTGGTAAGGGCGTTAAACGGTGTCATGGTCCAGTTTGAGAACGACCGGCCGGCGATGATTAATCCTTTTGACATAGAAGAAGAAGTGGATAGCGATGGCACCAGGAGTGTTCACCTGGTCGAGAAGATACTTGAAATGAAGTCGCTTATAAGCGTGATGGCTGAGGGGTCGGGAAGCAGTCTGACGCCGGAGGAACTGTCAGAGATTGAGATTGCGATTCGCGAAGAGTATGTGTCGCGGGGCATAACAGAAGATCCTGATTCGTTGCGTGAGCCGCACACTGCTCCCGATATGATCGGTTACAAGAAGAAGAAGATGCCTACGCTGTCGTCGTTTTATGAGCGGCTGAAGAAGATGTTTCCCGAGAGTCGGTTGTTGGTTATTCTCAAGCCTTTTTTGAAAGGCGGCACGCTGGGCATTTTTGATGGTCCTTCCCAGGTGCAGCTCAAGGACGTTCCTGTTATATGTTTTGACGTGTCTCACCTGGAAGACAAGTTCATGCGCCCCCTGGCGATGCATGTTGTGCTGCAGTGGATATGGGAGAAGTTTATTAAGAAAAATCCCAATGTCAAGAAGCATGTTGTTGTTGACGAGGCGTGGCATTTTATGAAATATGAGGACTCGGCCAACTTTTTGGAGAACATGAGCAGGCGTGGTCGCAAGAGGGTTGCCGGTTTGATAACGGCGACTCATGGTTTCTACGAGTTCACGGGGTCCCAGCAAGGCAAGAGCATACTGACAAACTCGGCAACGATGATGCTTATGAGGCAGAGCCCGGCAGACATAGATGCGATTAAGGAGTTGTTGAATTTGCCAATGGGGCAGCTGGATGTCGTGCGCAGGCTGGAGATAGGCGAGGGGTTGCTGCGTCTTGGTGATAGGGCTACAGCCGTGCGGGTAACTGCCATGCCGTTTGAGTCTGGCTTGATCCAGACGGGCGTTACGGCCATGTCGTAAGCGTGTTTAGGCCGCCTGTTGAAGAAGCAGCAGGCGGCTCATTTTTTATGAAGGGGGTGGTGAACTGTGTCCAAGAGCACACGCCAGGCAGCGTTTTTGTTTTTGACGTTGGCAATTGCTATGGTTTTGATAGTATGTCCTTTCATGGCAGGTGTTGCTTACGCGGGAGGAGCGCGGGGCGATGATTGGGAGGAGTTATATGGCGATTGGTTTGACAATTTTAATCCCGAAAGATTTAGAGACGAAGATGGCAAGAGCCTGACCTGGTTTGAGAAGACGGTTGCGCGGGGTATGTATTCTTTGCTGAAGGCAGTAGTCAAAGGGTTGAATCTGGAGCCTATAGAGGCTGTTGTTTTTAAGAGGCCTGTGGGCGAAGAGTATCCAGAACCTCTTTTTAGGCCCTATGGTGGATTCCCGGAAGTAGGGGGTGTGTATTACGCAAGCGAGTGGGAAAATGTTATAAAGCCTGCCCATGGTTTTTTTAAGAATATATCGTTTTCGATACTGCTGATTTCGGTTTTGCTGGGGGGGGTAAGCATTGCTTTAAAGTCGGGAAACCCTGTCGAGAGGGCTCGCGTCAAGGAGATGTTTTTCAACTGGATCGTAACTGCGGTTATGATTGGCGCGATGTTGACTTTAACGGTAATTGCTTTTGACCTCAATTCCAGGTTGGTGGTGGCTGTGGAGGGGATAATCAGGCAATCGCTCAATATACAAGACGGGTCTTATCCCACATTAAAGTTGGCAGAAAGTTTGACTACCGGCAGCTGGTTTTTTACGTTTCTTAGTTTTGCAGGTTTTATTGTGCTAACAGTTTTCTTTAATGTGTTGTATCTGTTGAGGAAGTTCATAATTTCAATTTTGCTTGTGGTTGGTCCGCTGGTAGTTTTGGCTTGGGGCAGGGGCCGCCAGATGTCTTTATACTTGTGGTTGTCGGAGCTTGTAAGCAACATATTTATGCAAGCGGCTCATGCTATAGCGTTTGCGCTTTATTTGCTTTTGGTAACGATATAAATCCGTGCAAGTGAGAGGTGTTGAATATGGGCTTTATAAGTTCGCCTTTTGCCAAACTGTTGATGTTGTTAATGCTTGTTCCCGTGGGGTCGTTGCTCCGTCAGTTAATTACTGGATGGTTTGGTTTGCTTGGTCTTGAAGAGGAGCGAACTGCTGGCGGGATGCTTGGCAGTGTGATTGGTGGTTTTGCTTCGATTGGCAGGATAATTAAAGGAATGGGCAAGGGCGGTGCGGGTGCTGTAGTGGGCGGCGTAGCGGGATTTGCGGTGGGCGGTCCCTGGGGGGCTGCTGCGGGTGCCTTGGCTGGAGGCGCCAGTGGCGCCCCGGACGTGCTGGGTGGTTTTACTGAAGCTGGCGGCGTTGCCGGTGCTTCCGTACAGAACTTCGGGATGGGAGGGGCGTTGGGGGGCATAGGTAGTTCTGCCGGCAGCGTTTTAAGCAGCGGTGGGACAGTGGCAACACGGTTGATGCCTGCCGGGGCACAAGACGGCGATATTGGTCCGCAGAGCGGAGACGTGGGAACGGTTGTATCTTACAGCGGCAATCAGATGGTGATAGATCGTCCGGGTGCGTCGCCTGTTACTGTGCCTGTATCAAGCTATACTGGTGATGATGGGTCGCCGGCTATAGGGCAGACTGTTCGTATTGAGACGGCAGCCAGCGAGCTTGGTTCGACGTACGTGTCCGAAGTAGTTCCCATCGGGTTTGGTACGTATAGGGATCTGGGCAATGATGCTTTTGGGGTTATTGAGATGGGCAATGGCAGCGATATATATGTTCATCGTGACAACTGCCCAGGGGGGCGGCTTCCGGTGGATGGCCAGCAGGTTACTTTTGATTACCAGTTTAGCGGTTGGCTTCCTGAGGCGGTTAATGTCCAGTATCGCGATTCGGGAGGCGACGCCAGGCGTTAATAGCTGTTTGTGAATTGGATGTGGGGCTTGTTGTTTGAGGCAAGCCCTTTTTTTTATGAAGGGGGGTGTCCTGCCTGTTGGAGCGGGGCAACTGCTTGATTGGCGTGCTGGTGGTTTTGGCGTTTGTGGTTTTGATTCTTGCGAGCCCCGGGCTTTTTTTGAGCTTTGCGCAGACTCCCGTAGCCGGTTTCCATCCGGATTTGTATGGGGATGCTGATGTAGACGAGATTTACAGTCATAGGGAGCTATATGAACAGGCGGCGGAATTTGCAAACCGGGATCTGATGGGGCTGGCTGCCAATTACGGCTTGGGTTGGGGGGTGTTGGCAGCTCTTGATTTGGTGGCTTACGACAACGAGATAAAGGGGCCCGAGTATGCCGAGCTTCTGCGCCCTTATGCGGAGTACATGGAGGCTGCATGTGTTACGACATATTGGAAAAGATCCGAGAGTTCTCTTTCTGGATCTGCCGGGGAAATGCAGGATGACGGGGGCGGTGAGGAGTTTGATCTGAATGATTTTTATGTAGTGGATACTGCAACTAAGACCGAGCAACTGGTTACTCGCGTTGATACCTATAGTGGGGTTTTTGTTTTTAAGTACGAGCAGACGGAGGAGTCGGTAATTACCGGGTATTCGCCGGAGGGCGAGGTAACGGATGTCAAGGTTGTAAAAAAGCATGCGTTGCGCAATGTTGTGTATGAGGCTGACTGGTCACGCTTGAGGGAGGCGCTCCGGCGTCGCTGGGATGTCAGCGACGTTGATAGCATTTCGGACGACGATGTTATTTTTGTTAATGAGTGGGCCATGCAGTTGCAGGCTGGTATTATGGAGTTTGTTACGCTGGAGGCCGCCACTTCTCTTGATTTGTACCGGGGAGGAGCGGTCCTGGTTTATATCAGTGAAGACGGGTATGTGTGGCCCGTTGAGGGTTGCTATACCTTAACGAGTGTTTTTGGTGAGTACAGGGACATACCGAGCATTGGCGTAAGGGGAATACACAAGGGCATAGACATACCGGCGCCGGTAGGCACGAATGTCCTGGCGGTTACGGCTGGTGTTGTAGGTGCGATATACGAGACGGCCGGAGGCGGACGCCAACTCCGCCTGGATGGTTATGACGGGCGTTCGTATTATTACCTGCATCTGGCGCACTGGGCTTCGTCCTATGTGGGCATGCCTGTTGAGGCGGGACAGGTGATAGCTGCTTCGGGCAACACGGGGAAGTTCACCACGGGTCCTCATCTTCATTTCGAGGTTCATGTTAATGGGGTGCCGGTTGATCCTCTGGTGGCTTGCGGGTGGCTTGATATGAGAGAGCCGGTTGGGAGGTAGTACTGTGCATATAACAATTTGTCTGGCGGGACTTGTTGTGTTCTGGTTAACGGGTTTTGTGATAGGCTACAATCTTCCGAGGGGGTGAGAGTTCATGCAGATGCTTCGCGTGGTGTTTGTTGCCGTTATGGTGCTGGTGCTGCTTCTGCCGGCTTCCGGGGCAGTTTGCGCCAATCAGTATCTTGAGCAGCTTGCTGGGGATAGCAGTGGTGCAGATTATTCCTGGGAGCGGCTTGAAGAATGGGTGGCGAACATTCTTATTAGGTTTATTGAATTTTTGCAGAACACATCTCCGCTATTCATATTATTTGCTGTGTTTGTTGGTGCTGGTTTATTGCTTGTGGGGGCCTTGTTTGGAGCCAAAGCGCTGAGGGGGGCTGGTATTGCCGGCATCCTGGCAGCCGTGGCGGCTTACCTGATCATCAGGAATGCCCCGGCGTTATTGCTGATGATTCATGATCTGGCAGGCAATTAATTAAGGTAATTGGTGGGTTTATTACTTGCGTAGAGGGGCTTAAAGCCCCTCTACGTTTGCTTGTTTAAAAAAATATTTTAAAAACCAGAGGTGGTGAATGCATGAGAGCGTTGTTGGCGATAAATTATCCTCAGCTGGTTGAACAGTTGGAGAGGTATTCTAGCCTGGAGGTGACTCCGGCCAGCGACGTTTGCTATCTGGATGCAGTTAAAGAAGCAGTGTTGACGGATAAGCCGGATATCTTGATCCTGTCTGCCTTCTTGCATGGTTTCGACTTGCAGAAATGTTGCGATGCCGTGCTGGTGGCCAGGGAAAACGGTGTGCGGGTAATCCTGCTTGCGGGAAGCCTGGAGAAAGACGATCCTTTGCTTTTTGAGATGGTCAAGCTGGGCGTATATGATATTCTGTTCAACCCTTGTTCTCTTGACAGGATTTTAAATCTTATCAAGAATCCGGCTACCTTTAGCGATGTTTCTCATTATTTCAAGCGGCCTGTTTCTTCTGTTGGGACAAGGATAGCTTTGCCGGGTGAACATCGCCGGGGAATGGGAAAATCCGAGGGGGGCGGCAACCTGATAGGCAAAATCAAGGCTCGCCTTGCAGGCGAATCTTTAGGGCAGGGCTTTGCGGAAAATAGCGATGTGAAAAGCGGAATCAGTACGGTTCCTGTGCAGGACGATTTGCCGGCGCCGGGAAGTGGCAATGTTGACGAAGCAGATGGGGTGCTTGTCGAAGATGGGAATGCAGAAATGGAAGAAACTGAGGGAAGTGTTGAGGAGCCCAAGGTAGATGAAGTTGCCGAGCATGAGGTGAAGGCTGTTGAGCCGGAACCGGTTAAGCAGCCCGTGGGCGGGACGGTTGGCGGGACGGTTGTTAGTATTCAGCCTGTTGCAAAGCGTGATGTTTTGGTTCAAGAAGAGCGTTTTGAGAAAAATCGGCATGCAGGTGTATTTGCACCCAGGTCCAGGCTGGAAGGGATGTCTGGCAAGAAGGGGGTCGTAGTGGCCTGCTGGTCGCCTGTGCCGGCGGGCAAGACGTTTGTGGCGGTAAACCTTGCGGTGGCGGCGTCAAAAATGGGCAAAAAGGTGACGTTGCTGGACTTGGATTTTGCCAGGCGTGCGGTTTATGTCTGGCTGAACATTACCGGGCAGCCGGATAGCATTTGCAGGCTTCTGGATGGGGATCCTGCCGGGTGTGCTAGTTACGGCGATATGGATGTATATGGCGCTGATCCTGCTTACAGGTTTAACGGTGCGGACCCGGCACCCGGCATGGGCGAGATATTGGATCGCATTGAAAAAAGAAGCCTGGTGGTGCTGGATATGCCACGCGATTTGACTCCCTGGCATGAAGGCTTGCTGGGTGAGTGTGATTGTGTGGTGATGGTGGCAGATCCCGACTGTACCAATTATGAAAGCATAAACCGGGAGATTGCGCGTTTTGGTAATGCAGTTCTTGTTGTGAATAAGCATGTTGAGCTTGGTGTCCCCTTTAGCTACAAGGATCTGTTCGGGGCGGAGCCGGTGGTGGAAATTCCGCTTTTGGGCGATGTTTACCGCAGCATCTTGTTTGGCAGGCCGCTGGTTGGGGAGAATGCAAGTCTGATGCGGTGTTTCAAGGTGTTGTGCCAGAAAATAAACCTATCCAGGAAAGGAGTGTTGAGTGGTATTGCCAGGTAGTGTTGCAGATAGTGTTGTTGGATAAGCAAGGTGTTTAATGTTGTTGGTGCTGTATATGGCGATGCCGTTTTAGTTTTGGTGGCATTGTTTTTTGTGCTTTTAGAAGCAGTTTGTCAAATTTATTAAATCAAGGGTGAGGTGCTTAATTGTGTTCAAGAATCGCAGGTCAGGAATTGCCTTTTTGCTTATGGCTGTAGTGTGTGGCCTGGCGGCGGCCATCATGACGGGGTGGCTGCTGGTGTCACACAGCAGGACGGTGGATGTCCTTGTGGTAACGAAAGACATTGAGCCTTATGAGCGGCTTGACGGCTCTGTGATTGGTGTTGTATCACTGCCGGCTGCTGCTGTCCCATCCGATGCCGTATTTAATCTTGAAGATGTGAATGGAAAGCATGTTCGTTTTGGCCTGGCGCGGGAGTCGGTTCTTCGCAGTAGCCACCTGCTTGATGGGGAGTACGGGGGGCCGCTGGCGGCTGTTTTAAGCAGCACTGAGGAGCCGCAGGCGCGGGCTTTTGCGTTGCCTTACGGGGAAACCGTTGCCATTGGCGGCGCTGTTCGCAAAGAAGATCGTATTGATTTGATCGCCAGTCTTTCTGTTTCCGGGATTTCGATGGCGAAAATTATTGCCCGTAACGTGCGTGTTATTGATGTGGTTTCGGGGGGAGAAGGTATTTCGTCGATAGTGGTTGCGGTGACCCCGGAGCAGGCGGAAGAGCTGGTTTTTCTTCTGGAGAACGGCAAGGTGTATGCCGCGCTGAATCCCTATGATGCGGATTTGGGAGCTGCAGCGACGCAAGGCTTCTACACGGCGGATACCTTTTTGTCCAGGCACCAGGATGCGCCTGAGGTGCCCGTGCCTGAAGAGCCTTTTGAGTTGGAAGAATTTGAGTCGGAAGAAGAGGGAGAAGAGGTTGTTGAAGAAACCAAGCAGTCGAATTAATTGGATTAAAATGGAGGGATGGGGATGTTGCTTAAGGTTTTGCTTGTTGACGGGGATTACGATTGGGCGGATAGGTTTACGTCTAATGCCTTTTCCAGCGACAAGCTGACGGTGGTGGGTATTGAGTCGGATGTGCACGGGGCCGTTGATCGCATCATGGAGTATGGTCCTGATCTTGTGCTGGTGGATCAGTCGGCCCAGGGCGGGAACGGCCTTGCCGTGCTGGAGCGTTTATCGAAGGAGTTTGATAGCATACCCTTTGTTTTTACCATGTCGAACCGGCGCAATTTACTCGTGTGGCGGAACGCTATATCCAAGGGCGCGATTGATGTTTTGTTCAAGGATTACACCATTGAAGATGTATGCAATGCAGCGTCCAAGATCCTGGAGAAGAAGGAGTCGCTTCGGATTGTGCCTGACGAAACTGCTTCCATGGAGAAGCTGAGGAATGTTGTGCAGGGCAGCGACCGGCAGGAGCATCGGCTGGTCAAAACGAGCCAGGGCGGTGTTTTGGTGAAGCAGGAGGTGGTCACCATCTATAGCCCCAAGGGGGGTGTAGGCAAGACCACTATTGCCTGCAATCTTGCAGCGGCGCTGGCTGTAAACAAGACCATTCCTCTCAAGGTGTGTCTTGTTGATTTGGATGTGTCGTTTGGAAGCGTCCTGGCACTTATGAACATCGGTTCTACCAAGCATAGCGTGTTGGATTGGGACCGGTACCGGGAGGATGAGTTTGACCGTTGTCTTGTGGAGCAGCTTGTGGTAAGGCACAAGTCGGGCGTAGATATTGTTCCATCGCCGGGAAGGGCTGAGGAATCTGCCTTGATTAACCGCATTACGGATAACGGTATACGCAAGGGCAAGGAGATTGCCGAAAAGATTATCAGTGTCCTACGCAACTATTATGACATTATCGTGATAGACGTAGGGCCGTCCCTGCGCGAGGACAGTACGGTCACGGTTATTGACTGCGCCACGAAGGTAATAATTGTGGGGGTGTCCGATATTCCCACGTTAAGGAACATCATGAGTTGCCAGCAGACGTTTGAGAACCTGGACATAGATCAAAGCAAGATGCGGGTAGTGCTGAACCGGATAATCAGGGGTGACGGCCTTGATTCGGCGTCGCTCAGGGAAATTATTCCCTACATGGTGATTGGGAAGATTCCCGAAGATCCGATTGTGCGGCGCCTATCGAATGAAGGCAAGCTGCCGGTTTTGGATGCGCCAAATTCGCTTCTTGCCAAGGCGATAATCGAAATAGCCAATACCATTGTGCCGGTGTACGGTGCATCTTCTTCTCGTAATAAGCCGGGCTTTTTTGCGCGGTTGTTTGGCAGGCGTCGCAGGGGGGCTATGTGATGAGCATACTTGAAGAGCGTGCTTTGAGGAAAAGGGAGCAGGGCTTTGCGGAACCGCTTATTGCAGCACGTCCCCAGGTGAAGATTGATCCGAACGAGCTGCATCGCATTGTACGGGAGAAGCTGATTGCCTCTGGAGACATCAGCGTGATTTACACCGAAGAAGGCAAGGAAGACCTCAAGAAGAGGGTTTTTGAGCTTGTTGGCGAGAAGTATTCCGGCTTGACGCGGCTGGAGCGAGCGCAGATAGCCCAGGAAGTAGTAATGGACATAACAGGCTATGGCCCGATCCAGCCTCTTATTGAGGACAAGGAAGTGTCTGATATTCTCGTTAACCGTTTTGACCGGGTTTATTATGAGAAGGGCGGAAAGATGATGCGATCCAGCATCCAGTTCCGGGACGAGCAGCATCTTCGAGATTTGATAGAGAAGATCGTTGCCAATGTGGGCAGGCGTATTGACGAGTCGCAGCCCCTGGTGGATGCCCGGTTGCCGGATGGCTCGCGTATAAATGCTGTGATAAGGCCCGTCTCGGTAGATGGGCCTACTCTTTCTATCAGGCGTTTTAACCATAGCATCACGGCAGAGGAGATGATCGCGCAGGGTGCCATGACGAGAGAGCAGTATGAGCTGTTTGGCAAATTTGTCCGGGCCAGGTTGAACATGATTATAAGCGGGGGCACCGGCACCGGGAAGACCACGTTTTTGAACATTTTAAGCCAGCTGATACCGGAGCATGAGCGGGTGGTAACTATCGAAGAGGTTACCGAGCTTAAGCTGAAAGTTCCGAATTTGATTCGCCTGGAGACGCGTGGTGTGAACATCGAGGGCAGGGGGGAGATTGATGCCAGCCAGCTTGTGGCGAATGCCTTGAGAATGCGGCCAGACAGAATCATCGTTGGGGAATGCCGGCGTGGCGAAGCGTTTGACATGCTTCAGGCAATGAACACGGGTCATGAGGGGTCGATGACTACGCTTCATGCCAACTCGCCGCAGGATGCCTTGTTTAGGCTTGAAAACATGGTAATGATGGCTGGCTACAACCTGCCCGTGCAGGTGATACGGGAGCATATTGCCAGCGCTATTCATGTTGTTTTTCAACTGACCCGGTTGTCTAATGGTCTCCGTGTAGTCAGGCAGGTGGCCGAAGTGATGAAAGATGGTGATAGCCTTGTTACCGTGGATTTGTTTGTCAGGGAAGGGAGCCGGCTGGTTGCCAAGAACGAGCCCAGCCTGAGGCTGCAGCGGTTGATGGAGGTGGAGCGGTAAATGCCGAATGTAATTTCCTTTCTTGTGTTTCTTTTGGTGCTGTTTGTTGCGCTTGCTATACGAAATTTCCAGCTTGAACGTGAACGGAAGCTGTACCGCTTGCTGGGGCAGGGTGAAGAAGGCAAACCTGCTGACTGGTCGCTGCCAAAGCTGAAGTCTGTGGAGCGTCTTGAACAGTGGATGCTGCAGGCGGGTATTGTGATGCCGGTTTATCGTTTTATGGGCTATGTTGCGCTGGTTGTAGGCGGTTTTTTTACTTTTGGTTTGGTGCTGACGTATAACTTT
>ERZ773359.3004-NODE-3004-length-20170-cov-4.802635_pt1 | contig 20170 bp, 17 predicted proteins | sample MGYA00374955_ERZ773359 | MGnify/ENA primary metagenome ERZ773359 (study PRJEB29098, sample SAMN04486028) | biogas fermenter metagenome | study: EMG produced TPA metagenomics assembly of the Biogas fermentation microbial communities from Germany - Plant 4 DNA1...
AAAATATGTTATTATATCTCTTATCTTATTCCGGACAAGGTGAAACCTGTGAAAAGTTTCATAATAACCAAAAACGACGCCGGGCAAAGACTGGATAAATACCTTACAAAGAGTTTCCCTAATTTGCCCCAGTCGCTCATGTACAAATATATAAGAACAAAAAGGATAAAGGTCAATTCAAAAAGGGCTGAAATATCCACCAGACTCATGGAAAATGATGTTGTAGACTTGTACATCAACGATGAGTTTCTTGGAGTGCGGTCTGATAAATTCGATTTTTTAAGCGCGCCAAATAGCCTTAATATAGTCTATGAAGATGAAAATATCCTGCTTCTGAACAAGAAGGTCGGGCTTCTCTGCCATCCCGATGACAAAGAATATGTTGACACGCTGATTTCAAGGGTGAAACGCTACCTTTATGAAAAGGGAAGTTTTAACCCCATGGATTCCATGTCCTTTACCCCCGCTCTTGTAAACAGAATTGACAGAAACACATGCGGAATAGTTATTGCTGCCAAAAACGCCGAAGCTCTAAGAATACTTAACGAAAAAATGAAAAACAGGGAGCTTCGTAAGTTCTACTTATGTATTGTCCACGGGAAATTGGAAAACCGAAGCGGTATTCTTGAAGGCTACCTTGTAAAGGACAAGGATAAGAACACGGTAAAAGTCTTTACTAAAAAGCAGGAAGGCGCAAAGTATATAAAAACAAAATACGAAGTAATTGCCGAAAGCGAAAACTTTAGTCTGATTGAAATAGAGCTTCTGACCGGAAGAACACATCAGATTCGCTCCCACTTTGCCTCAATCGGCCATCCGCTCTTAGGCGATGGAAAATACGGAATAAACAAGCTTAACAGAGGATACAAGAAGCAATGGCTTTGCTCCTACAAGCTTGTTTTTGATTTTAATACCGATGCGGGCATTCTCAATTATCTCAACCAAAAAGATTTTGAAATTGATGTTGACTGGATGAAAGACGAGTTTACAAGGCTCAGCCAAGAGTAATATTGCATTTTGCGTGGTAACACAAATCACAGGACAGATATATATCTCAGTAAAAGGTGCACTGGTTGAAGAAGGTTACAGTTGTCTTCCGCAATAGGGGCAAAATCTGAAATGGGGTTCAACTTTTACATTGCAGGCTGAACAGTATTTGAAAGGCTCCCCATGGAACAAAGGACGCAAATTCTCATTTCGTATTTCAGTATAAGCCCCTTTTTCAAACTGGCGCCCTGTCTCCGGATCCAGCTCAAAGACGCTATCGCAGCAGGTTGCCTTAACCAGATATCTGTTATTCCATCTGAATGTAGGTATAAAGAACATGTGCAGATATGAGTAGGTTTTTAATATTTCAAAACGCGTCAGCTTTCCGCAAGAAGGACAAATCGCGTTATTGTATACCCCTATTGGTTTTTGCGCCTGGTTCACACCGAAAACACCAATAAAGAACATGAGATGTACCCCCTATTGTATTGGTGCTCTTTTTGTTTAATCGTCATAATCGTCATCATCGTATCTGTAATCTTCCTGTTCTTCCTTTTCCTCACGCAGTAATATGATATTTTCCTGTATTGAGAAGAACACCATGACAAGCTCGAACATGGCACGAAGAATAATTTCAAGAATAATTGTACCTATAAGGCCTATCAGGAAATTTGCCGCGAACATGGCCACAATGCCTATTACAACCAGAACCAATGCAAAGGCTATATAAAGAATTTTTGCCAGAGCGCTGGTGACCATGACCCTGAAATTCAAAACATCATTAAGATAGTCCAAAAAACTGTCATATCTCTTTGTTTTCCTGGGCACAAGAAAGAGGAAATACACCCAAATACCCGCAATGACCGCTGCTGTGATTATATATGGCAGAGAGCCTCCCAGAGCTTTAGTGACCTTCTCCGCCATAGAGAAAAAACCGAGTCTTAAAAATCCTTCCATGCCAAGCCTCCATTGTTTTTTATTTGACAAGTTCCTCTGCCAGCTTTACAGCCCTGTACGCATCATGGGCATAATACGCGCCAATACTTTCAGCGTAGCTGTTGTCCAATACTGCGCCTCCCACCATCAACCGGCATGTCATACCTTCGCAGTCCATGAGCTCCTTAACCACTTTCATCTGGTTCATGGTCGTGGTCATCAGGGCAGAAAGGGCTATAATATCTGCATTATGTTTCTTTGCAGTTTCTATTATATGATTAGCTTCTACATCTTTTCCAAGATCAATTACATTAAAGCCATAATTTCTTAGAAGCATTGCCACAATATTTTTGCCTATATCGTGAACATCGCCTTTAACAGTGGCAATGACTATTATACCATGATGATGGTTATTGTTGTCAGAATTTTTAACGAGTTCGGGCTCAAGAACTTTCATTGCCTTTTCCATTGCCTCTGCTCCACGGATAAGCTGGGGCAGGAAATATTCTTTCTTCTCGTAAAGTTCGCCAACCTTTTGAATTGCAGGAATCAGCACCATGTTCATAATATCTTTTGCAAGCCTTCCTGCGATAAGCTCCTGCCGCACCGCCTCTTCAACCGCGTCCCTGTCTCCGGCAAGAATAAGATCATACAAAGTCTTGCCTGAAGCCTGGGATTTAACAGTATTATTCTCTGATTTAGTCTGCCCGGAATAAAAATCTATATAATTTTTGGCATCCAAATCCCTTGCCATTAACACATCGGTTGCCCTTACATTCTGCATCATACTCTCGTTATTGGGATTAAGAATGGCCGTTGAAAGGCCGTTTGCCACAGCCATGGACAAAAATGATGCATTTATATGCTCCCTTGCGGGAAGGCCGAAGGATACATTGGATAAACCAATTGTTGTGTTAACTTTGAATCTCTTGCTGCACCATGAAATGACTTTGAGCGTTTCAACGGCGCAGGACTGGTTGGAGGCAACCGTCATTACAAGTCCGTCCACCAATATATCTTCCTTGCCGAATCCAAATTTTTTCGCTTCGTTATAAACTTCCCTGACAATATCAATTCTCTCTTCCGCGGTTTCCGGAACGCCCTGGTCGTTAACGGGGAGAAGTATAAACATTGCCCCGTATTTCTTTGCCAGGGGAAGGAGTTTTTCTATTTTTTCTTTTTCACCTGAAATGGAATTAATTATTGCCCTTCCGGGGTAAATTCTAAGGGCAGATTCCAAAGCCTCTGCATTTGAGGAGTCCAGCACAATTGGCACAGATACCGTATTGCACACTGTCCTAACCATTGCTTCAAGGGTCACTTTTTCGTCTATTCCGGCTACCCCCGCATTAATGTCGAGCAATCTTGCACCGGCTTCAACCTGGGATCTTGCAATCTCTGCGACAAGTTCCATATCCCCATTTTTCAGTGCCTCTTTAAGGGCCTTTTTGCCGGTGGGATTAAGTCTCTCCCCTATAACGGTAAAGGGCAGGGAAGGATGTATTTCCACCGTCTCCCGGTTGGAGCACACAAGGCTGTAAGGCTTTGTTTCTCTTTGCACAGGTCTGAGGCTTTGAGTACACTCTTTGAGCTTTTCAATGAATAAAGGCGTTGTCCCGCAACAGCCTCCAAGTGCGTCAGCTCCTGCTTCTACCAGAGTCCCCGCATAGGAGGCAAAGGTGCCTGCGTCCATATTAAACACGGTTTTTCCCTGTTTGAGTGTAGGTTTTCCTGCGTTGGGCTTTGCAATCAGGGGTACTTTGGCATAGGGTTTCATCTTTTCGATAATTTCCACCATCTCGGCAGGTCCCGATGAGCAATTGCACCCCACAGCATCGGCGCCCAGGGACTGGAGGGTCACCAGCACACTTACAGGATCGCTTCCCATAATGGTTCTGGGCCCGTCAAAAGTCATTGTCACCATGACAGGAAGGTCACAAAGCTCCTTTACAGCTATCAGCGCTGCACGGGCTTCCTGGAGGTCCATCATGGTTTCTATGACAAAAAGGTCGACCCCGCCTTCAAGAAGGCCCTTAACCTGCGCTTTAAAGCTGTCCACAGCCGTTTCAAAATCAATATCCCCGAATGGAGACAGAAGGCTTCCGCAGGAAGAGATGTCCCCGGCAATTTTTGTATTCCTTCCGGCTGCCTTCCTTGCAATCTGTGCAAGAGTCCTGTTGAGTTCTACAGTTTCATCGGATAAACCGTAGTCTGACAGCTTGAGTCTGTTGGCTCCGAAGGTAAAGGTATAAATAATGTCCGAGCCTGCCTCCACATAATTTCTGTGGGCTTTAATAAGTAAATCGGAATTTTCGGCCGCCCATTTTTCCGGGCAGACACCGCCCGGCATTCCGGCTTCCTGCAAAAGGGTGCCCATTCCGCCGTCCAATAAGACAATTCTATTATTAAATAGTTTTCTGAATTCCTTTTTGGTCATGTAATACCCACCTTTATTTTACTTTCCGATAATCCCGGCTATTGCAAACACCGATTTCTCCGGGATAAGCATACAAGTATCTGTAATGCTGATTCCCAGGGTTTCCCCGTCAAGGAGTCTGTAAAAATCCCTCTGCTGTGTTATGTCAAAGTCCCCGTAACCAGGGCTGAACCTCATTTTGGTCAAAAATTGCCCTTTAGGTCTTAAATATTGCCCGACCATATTCATTACAAGATCCAAAGCTGAGTCTGTGATTTCAGAGGCGGCCGCGTCAACTATAGCCGCCTCACTCATTTTACCCTCAGCCTGGAGCCTTTCTATCAGCTCCATGATCTTGCTTCCGCCTGTTGCGCACATAATAAGCGCCTCTTTGCTGTCTTTTAATAGTTCGGACAATTTCATCCCTGAAAGTACCGTACCATCACTTAAAACAACCTGCGGAGCATCTATTCTTATAATATCCATGACACGATAAGCAGCTTTCAGGTTTAAATTTTTTTCGGTATACAAAATCAGCCTCTCTACTTCACGCATGGCTTCACCCGAAAGCACGGTACGTTTTTTGTCATAGCCAAGTCTTGAAAGTATGAGGCTTTTATTGTAAACAGGTTTCAAGCATTTCAAAACTTTTATCTCATGCATTTAAGCGTTGCCTCTTACCAGATTTTACTTAATTTTTTTCATATTTTATCATAACCGATACCTGAGAACAAATATAACCATACCTATTTCTTTATTTTTTGAACAGCAGATGATCGGGACAGGTGAGTATGTAAGCAAGGGCAAATTGGAAACTCAAAAATTTGCTTAATCCGTCTCCCCTCAAGTCTTACGCAATTTCTCCCGTATGTCCCATCAAAAAATTAATCATTAATTTTATGGTTTTGACAATATTCAAACTTACGATATACTTTTATTAGATGCTGTCCATTTTTCTTCACGGAAAGCACATCGAAACGGAGATGCGATATGCAAACAAGCAAAAAGAATCTTTATCTGTTTATGATTCTGAACCTTGCCACAATTGCTTCTGTGCCATTGTTAAGCTCTTTTCTCCCCATGTATTTTGAAAGAATAGGCTACAATCAGTTCCAGATAGGTTTGTTGACATCCCTTGGCCCCCTTTGCTGTATTATAGTACAGCCGTTGTCAGGTGTGATGGCCGACAGGGCAAAATTCAAAAACACTGTCTTGCAGGCCATATATATCGGATGTGCAGTAACAACTTTTGCACTGATATTCCGCCAGGATTATTACTATGTGTTCATTGTTATGTTGCTTCAGGCGGTTTTCCAGGCGGGAATGGTATCCCTAAATGAAACCATAACTCTGGAGTATCTTGAAAATACACCCTGGCCATACGGTATCGTCAGGGTCTTTGGTTCAGGCGGATACGCATTGTTTTCAATGGTGTTGGGGGCTTTATCGGGTTCTTACGCCAAATCAATTTTTATAGTCACTGGTTTGTTCGGTCTTGTATGTATATTGACAATGCTTAAATTACCCCGTATTGAAGGCCATCAGTCGAAGGAACAGAAAGTTCCTTACAAAAAGCTGTTCACAATCCCCAATCTGATGGCATACATATTCATACATATTATTATTCAGGCAACATTGAGCTTTCACCTGGTTTTCTTCCCAGTCTACCTGAAAGATCTGGGAGGAAGCGATAATTTTTACGGGATTATTCTGTTCTTTCAAACCGTTGGGGAATGGCCTTTCCTGATATGGGGGGACAAGATAATAAAGAAGTTTGGAGTCACCCGGATAATAATGTTTTCCGCCATTGTCTCCACTTTAAGGCTCCTTCTTGTATATTTTCTTACCGACCCGCTTCTTGCCCTTCCTGTTAATATGCTGCACGGTGGCACCTACATTGTTATTACTTATACTTTGGCAGTATATATCAATAAGGAAACACCGGATGAACTTAAAGCCTCCGGTCAGGCTTTCAATAATCTCACGGCTCAGGGAGCCGGCAGAATGGCAGGCAGTTTTCTTGGGGGGATTCTAAGTCAGTATTACGGAATAAAGCAAACTTATCTTTTTGCATCTATTCTCTCGATTCTTGGCATCTTCGCATTTACTCTGATGATTCAGTACAATAACAGGAAAAAAGAGGCTGAAAAAACAGCCGCCCCGGTTTAAGGGCGGCTGTTGCATTTGTTGGTTATTTACTTAAAACTGATTTATTTTTGGCCTATGATTTCTCTGTCTCACTTAAATTTCTCAGACTCTGCAAAATTTACTTTTATTCTTCCTCTGAAGCTATTGCAGGAGTCTCATTATATCCATTTTTAAAGATTTCTTCAAACTCATCTGCTTCAAGGCGTTCTTTGTCAAGCAGCGCTTTTGCCACATCCTCAAGTTTCTGTCTGTTCTCAGTGAGAATTTCCTTAATTTTGGCGTATGCGTCATCAATAATTTTCTTGACTTCAGCATCTATCTTGGCGGAAATATCTTCACTGTAGTTGCGGGCGTGGGCATAGCTCTTACCCAGGAATACCTCATCATTTTCATCGCCGAATACAAGATTGGTAAGTTCATTGCTCATTCCATACTTGGTAATCATATCGCGGGCAATCTTATTGGCATATTTCAGGTCATTGGAAGCACCGGTGCTGATCTCACCAAGAACAAGTTCTTCTGCAGCTCTTCCTCCAAGGCTTACTATAATCCTCTCTATGAGCTGTCCCTTGGTCATATACTGGCGATCCTCATCAGGCTTGTAGGACGTAAATCCGCCTGCCCTGCCCGAAGGTATAATTGTAACCCTGTCCACCTTAACGGTAGTTGATACAACACGGACCGCGATGGCATGACCTGCTTCGTGATAAGCTGTGAGCTTCTTCTCTTTTTCGCTTATTACCCTGCTCTTTTTCTCGGGTCCCATCATAACCTTGTAGTTGGCTTCCTTTATTTCAGCCATGGTAATGCTCTTAAGGTTTTTGCGGGCTGCCAGGAGCGCAGCTTCATTGAGAAGGTTTTCAAGGTCCGCGCCTGTAAATCCGGGAGTTGTTTTGGCAATATCTTTGAGATCCACATCAGGACCCAGAGGTTTGTTCTTGGAATGAACTCTGAGAATTGCTTCACGGCCCTTTATATCAGGGTAGCTTACAACAACCTGTCTGTCGAATCTTCCGGGACGCATAAGAGCCGGATCCAGAATATCGGGACGGTTGGTAGCAGCAAGAATAATTACACCTTCATTTACTCCGAATCCGTCCATTTCAACCAGGAGCTGGTTCAAAGTCTGTTCACGTTCATCATGTCCGCCGCCAAGACCGGCACCTCTGTGTCGGCCCACAGCATCGATTTCGTCTATAAAAACAATACATGGCGCATTTTTCTTGGCCTGATCGAACAAGTCTCTTACACGGGAAGCACCTACACCTACAAACATCTCAACAAAGTCGGAACCGCTAATTGAGAAGAAAGGTACACCCGCTTCGCCGGCAACAGCTTTGGCAAGCAAGGTTTTACCTGTTCCCGGAGGTCCTACAAGCAGCACGCCTTTCGGTATACGTGCGCCAAGTTCCACATATTTTTTGGGCTCTTTAAGGAACTGGACTATTTCTTCAAGCTCTTCTTTCTCTTCGTCAGCACCTGCTACATCACTGAAACGGACTTTTAGTTTCGAATCCTCGGCAACCCGTGCCCGGCTTTTTCCAAAGGACATGACACGGTTTCCGCCACCGCCTTGTGACTGCTGAATAAAGAAGATCCAGAAGAAGACAAAAAGTATGACCATCGCAAACATTGGCAGCATCTCAAGCCACCATGGCGGGGTCTGAACAGGCTCAATCTCATATTCGCCAATCTTGCCTTCATCCTTGGCCTTATCAAGAAGTGCCCTGAAATCATCATGAGAAAGATAGCTTACTGTATACCGCTGATCCGGAAGGAACAATCCCGATGCCTTCTCCAGAATTACTTCTGCTTCATAGGTTTTTACAAGTACATATTTTACATTCCCGGCATCCAGTTCATCCCTGAACTCCGAATACTTCATGGTTGTAGGATTACTGATACCATTGTACATCATTATAACCAGGGCCATAATTACAAAAATAATGATATAAAAACTCAAGCCCCTAAAATTTCTCAAATATATTCAACCTCCTGTGAAGGCCAAGACATCTATATAAAAACATAATACGGCCATCATCAAAATATTAATATTATCATAATATCGTAACATAACTATAGGCAAAAAACAATAAATATTACTTTCCGGGAAGTCTTATAACTCCTCGATTACACATACATCCGGAAGATTTCTGTAATGTTCTTTATAGTCCAGGCCATATCCGATAACAAATTCATCCGGAATAATTATGCCCTGATAATCCACTTCTAAATCTACTTTCCTTCTGGATGGTTTGTCCAAAATGGTGCACAATTTTACACTGGCACAATGCTTGGCTTTAAACAGGTCCTTAAGGTATGTAAGCGTAAGGCCTGTATCAATTAAATCCTCAACTATAAGAACGTGCTTGCCGGTAATATCATAGTCTATGTCCTTCAAAATCCTTACTACCCCTGAAGATACTGTTGAGTTACCATAGCTGCTTACTGAAATGAAATCTATGCTCAGGGGCAGATCAATGGCCCTTGCAAGGTCGGCCAGAAATACGAATCCGCCTTTTAATACTCCTACGAGCAATAAATCTTTTCCTCTATAATCCTCTGTAATCCTTTTTGCTAATTCCTCAGTTTTTGCTTTGAGCTCTTCTCTGCTTACCAGAACTTTAATTTTTGGCATTTTTCAATTTCCTCCATCCTGTAAGTCTTTCCACGAAAGAACCAAAACGTTTTGTGCGTCCCTTCGTGCTCTGTAATCATTTGAAGTTCTTTTCCCAATAATCCATATAATTTCATTTTCAATGGCAATAAGCGGGATTCTGTCCCGTTCTTCCCTGACTATTTTTTCATCGATAAAATATTTCTTTAGTTTTTTCTCCCCCCTTGATCCGAACGGTCTTACTACATCGCCGTTATTGCGGCTTCTGATGACTATATCATTTTTCAGCTTGTCATAATCGAAAAGCTGTATTTTACTGTTTTCTTTTATATCCTCCGGAAAACCGTATTTTTTAAAGGCTTCTCCGGAAGGTAACACTTCTGATATTAATATTCCCCTAATTTCATCCACTTTTGTTATTCCATCTATAATTACAGGATAGGAAAAAGTTACAGCGCTCTCATCCTGTTTATGCGCAATTATAAGGGTGTCATAGGAAATCTTAGCCTCTGTACTTCTGGGAAGCTCAACTTTCTTGCCTGTAATGCCCTTCCGGCATAAATCAAGAACCTGTTCCACATGTACTGACTCAAAATTTTTGCGGCAGTTATTTATTTTCTCCCAGGCAATTCTTATTATCCTCTTTTTTATTGCCCGGTCAAGATTATTAAAGTTATTTAATGAAATAATTATTTGATTATTATCATCCAGAACCACTTCAGAATATGCCTTCAGCGCAACTGCTTCCAAAAAAGCCTGCTCGTCCTGCATAAGTTCGGAAAGCCTTACAAGCTGATTGGCCGGATTTACGCCGAACATTTCTTTTATTTTGGGGAAAAGTTCATTTCTTATTCTGTTTCTGGTATACTCCGAATCAAGATTTGTACTGTCGGTACGATAAGGAATGCCGTTTTCAGACAAATACTTTTCTATGTCATCTCTTGAAATGTTGAGAAGTGGACGGATAATTCTGCCCTGCTTGAATTTCATCCCGCAAAGCCCGTCAGGACCCGTGCCTCTAAGGATATTGAGCATAACGGTTTCAGCCTGGTCCTCTTTTTGATGGGCCACGGCGATAAAATCCGCTTTTTTTTCTTCAAGAACCTGGTTGAATATTCTGTAGCGGGCATTTCTGCCTGCTTCTTCAAGGGAGATCCTGTTTATGAGCGCAGTTTTCGCGATATCTTCTTTAAAGATCCTAAGTTCAATATCCCATTTTTCACAGAGTTCCCGGACAAATTCCTGGTCTCCGTCCGATTCCTCTCCGCGAAGGCAATGATTCAGATGAACTGCCGTAAGCTCGAGGTCATAAACATTTTTTAATTCAGATAAAACCTTCAGAAGGCACACCGAATCGGCCCCTCCTGAAATTCCTGCAACTATTTTGGAGCCTTTGTCAAAAAGTTTGTATTTTTCAATATTGGTTACGACATCACTTATGAGGTTCTCTGTGTTCATTATTAATTAAAACCTATGGCGCAGAAACACGCTCATCATACAAGCGGTTTCCGAACTTGGTATACTGCGGTATCCATGCCAGTTCCACTGTCCCTGTCGGACCGTTACGGTGTTTTGCGATTATTACTTCAACTATGTTCCGCTTTTCAGAATCCTCGTTGTAATAATCGTCACGGTACAGGAACATTACCATGTCGGCGTCCTGCTCGATTGCTCCCGATTCTCTCAAGTCGCTTAATACAGGGCGATGGTCATTTCTCGTCTCAGGAGCACGGCTTAACTGGGATAACGCAATTATGGGCACATTAAGTTCTTTGGCCATTATTTTAAGCGAACGGGAGATGTCGGATATCTCCTGCTGCCTGTTCTCACTTCTTTTTCGGCCTTCCATAAGCTGCAGATAGTCAATGATAACAAGGCCAAGGCCCTTGTTGAGTTTAAGCTTGCGCAGCTTTGAAAGCATTTCCATTGTATTTATACTGGCATTATCGTCTATGTAAATAGGGGATTTTGAAAGGGGACCAAGTGAAAAGCCGATCTTTTTCCAGTCCTCAGCCTCAAGTTTTCCCGTTCTCATTTTTTCAAGCTCTACCATTGACTCCAATGACAGAATTCTGTTAACAAGCTGTGTCTTTGACATCTCAAGGCTGAAGATCGCAACGGGGAAACCTCTCAGAGCCGCATTAACTGCAATGTTGAGAACGAATGAAGTCTTACCCATTGCCGGACGGGCGGCAACCAGAATAAGATCCGAATTCTGAAAGCCGGACGTTTTTCTGTCCAAATCAATAAATCCGCTGGGCACGCCTGTAAGTTCGCCCTTGTTCTGACAGAGTTCCTCCAGGTGCGAGAAAGTTGTGTCCAATACTGAATTAATATGCTCAAGACCGGTCCTGTTCATACCCTGGGAAATCTCGAATACGCTCTTTTCGGCCTGGTTTAATACTTCCACGCCTTCTGCCACGCCCTGGAAAGAAATATCCATGATTTCGCCTGAAACCTGGATCAGTTTTCTGAGCAGGGCCTTATCCTGCACTATATTCACATAATGCATTACATTGGCTGTGGTAGGTATGCTGTTTGCAAGCTGGGCAATGTAATCCAGATTCCCCACTTTTTCAAGAGTGCCTCTGCGGGAAAGGGCATCGGAAACAGTGACAATATCCACCGGGAGACTATCTTCATAAAGGGAAATGATAGCTTCATATATTTCTTTATGCTTTTCCAGATAAAAATCTTCTGGCTTTAGCTTTCCACTTACTTCCGACAGGGAATTCCGATCAATTAACAGGGCTCCCAAAATTGATTGTTCCGCCTCGATATGGTGGGGCGGAATCCTTGCGATGTTTTCCATTTCAACCCCCGAGAAACTGAACTTACTGTCCGTCTTCCACTTTGACCTTTAACTTTCCTGACACACCCGCATAAACCTTGACTTCCACTTCGGTAACACCAAGAGTTTTAATTGGTTCTGGAAGTACCAGCATTTTTTTGTCTATTGAAACCTTGTGCTGTTTTTCAAGTTCACTTACTATATCTTTTGCGGTTATTGAACCGAACAGTTTTCCGCTGCCCCCGGCCTTGGAGGTGACCACCACTGTCAATTCTGAAATCTTTTTGGCCAAAGCTTTGGCTTCTTCCAATTCTACTTCCTTACGGTGCTCAGCAGCTTTTTGCTTTGACTTGGCTTCATTTATTGCCGCAGGAGTAGCTTCCACGGCAATGCCCTTTGGAAGCAGAAAGTTTCTTGCGTAACCGTCGTTGACATCTATTATTTGATCTTTTTTCCCGAGATTCTTAAAATCCTGTTTCAGAATTACCTTCATTGTGCAACCTCCATTTATCCTGAAATGGTGAAATGTCGGCTGCCCGGAGAATCTTAGGAAGCATCCCCTGTTTTTAAAGATCTGAGACGGGACAGGGCAGACAAATCACCAAAATATTTTTCTGTTTCATGTTCCTGCAGCAAACCAAGCCTAATTTTTGCCGAAATCTGTTTTTCCAGCGCCTGGTAGTCCAGGCCAAGCCTTCTTGAAAGAAGGTAGCTGATTATTATTGTATCCGATAAAGTATCAAGTGCTACAGGTTTTATATCATCGCATGTTTCTGAAGCCATTTCGGAATATAGGGTAGATATTGAAAGAAGCAGCTGGCTTTTAAGTCCTTCAATCATCCGCATATTTCTGGTGATATCCATGCCTCTGAAATTCATTCTATCACTTCCATCCCATTTGTGTGAAATCATTATAGCATTGGGATGGATTAAGTTCCAATTTCCCGAATGGATATAAAATGCGGAAATTCAAATACAGCCTATAGATATCTATCTATAGGCTGTTTTAATTGTTAGTCAGTTGTATAAGGTAATAAAGCAATGTGGCGAGCTCTCTTTATGGATACTGTCAGTTGGCGCTGATGTTTTGCACAACATCCTGAAATTCTCCTGGGAAGAATCTTCCCCTTCTCTGACAAGTATTTTCTGAGTTTCAGAACATCCTTATAATCTATTGAAGCCACTTTATCGACACAGAACTGACATATCTTACGTTTAGCCCTTCTCATGCCCTGGCCTTTGCCGCTCTTAGGGCTCTTTTCTTTTTTTGCTTCAGACATTTAAAGAATGCCTCCTTCCAAGACTTTTTCTGGTTACTTAAGGCATACACGCTATCTTTTTATCTCTATCTGCTAATTATTATATATCCGTCATGCTACTTTACATAGCTAAACTAATATATCACAAACTGTAAACCGTGTCAATCCATTAGCTTTATAACCAGTTCCTCGGGAATGGGTTCACTGAAATAATAACCCTGGATCCTCTCGCATCTCTTTCTGGCAAGGTACCTGAACTGGTCTTCGGTCTCCACACCCTCGGCTACAATGGACAGTCCAAGCCGTCTTCCTATTTCAACTATTAAACCGGTAAGCAGGCTTTTTTCCTTCTTGCCTCCAATATTATCCACAAAACTCTTGTCCAGTTTAAGTGTGTCCAGAGGAAGCTCGGTCAAATAATTAAGCGAAGAATATCCTGTTCCGAAATCATCCAGGGCAATTCTTACGCCATGGTCTCTCAGAAGCTTTATATTCTCAAGCACAAGTTCGACTGATTCCATCATTCCGGATTCGGTTATTTCCAGCTCCACACATGACGGGGGTATATTATACGATTCAATCAGTTTTAGCACCTTTTCGGAAAAGTTTTTCTGCAATAACTGGACAACAGAAATATTTACCGACATAATAAGGTGTTCATATCCCATATTATGCAACTTTCTTAAGAATTTTATAGCTTCTTCCAAAATCCAGTCTCCAAGAGGAATAATAAGTTTGGACTCTTCGGCTATGGGAATAAACTTTGAAGGGGGAACGGACCCCAGTTTTTCGTTATTCCAGCGGCACAGTGCTTCAAAGCCCATTATTTTTTTGTCTGAAGATCTGTATTGGGGCTGATAATATAGTGTAAACTCATTTTTTATAAGTCCGAGTTTAATATGGTTTCTGATGTCAAGCCTTTCGGTGATTTCATCATTCATGCCCGGCTTAAAGAAAAGGTATTTGCTCTTCTTTTCGGTGGCCCTGTACATGGCTGTATCGGCATTTCTCAAAAGCACATCAACATAATCGCCGTCTTCCGGATATCTTGCAATACCGACATTTGCTCCAAGGCTGAGATTATAATCCTCCAACTGTATTATAGCTTCAAGATAATTAATGAGATTTTCCACAAAAGAGAGCAATTCTTCATCATTTGTGTCGGGCACCAATAATGCGAACTCATCCCCGCCAAGCCTGGAAATATGTATTTTCTCACTGCAGAACCTCTTTAACCTTGTGGAGACCTCTACCATAACCTTATCTCCAATTATATGGCCGTAAAAGTCGTTGATGAGTTTGAAATTATCCATATCAATGTATATCAGGGCAATGGTTTTAACTCCATTGTTTTTCATGGCTTCAAAGCGCTCAGTCAGCGAGGAACTGTTGGGAAGACCTGTCAAAGTGTCATAATAGGCCAGTCTGTTGATTCTTTCTTCAATCTCTTTTTTCGCGGTAATATCGGTATCGGCACCCGCCATTTTGATAATGCTTCCGTCAAAATCCCATAAAGCCTTGCCCACTGAATGAATCCACTTAATCTGGCCATCGGGGGTTTTTATCCTGTATTCACATTCAAATTGGGGGGTTTTCTCGGCAATATGCTTATCAAAACAACGCCTTAGTTTAGGATAGTCTTCAGGCAGAATCAAGGTTTTGTAGACGTCATCTTCTCTTCCGGCCACATCATTTTTGTCCAGCCCGAAGATCTCGTACCATTTATCAGCATAAAAGCTGGTCCCGGCTTCACTGTCTTTTTCCCAGATACCTATATTGGATGCTTCAATAACAAGGTTGTGCCTTTCATCTTTTTCCTGAAGCATTATTTTTTGTTTAATAAGTTCATCCAGCTGATCTTTGAGCTCTTCTTCAGATGCGGCAAGCTCCTCATAAACAGCCGTCAGTTCCTCATGCTTTACAAACAGCTCATGTTCGGAGGTGACCCTGTCGGTGATATCTATGCCCATTAATTCATAGACTTTAATATTATCGTGGTCTAAAATATGCAGATGGGAAAGTAAATATAAGGAATCACCTTTCTGGGTGTGTATGCAAAGCTCAAAATGCTTTTCGGTATTGACGTCATTTACCTCATCCAGCAGAGTTCTGAGCTTAAGCTGCTCTTTTGCGGGTAAAAGATCAAATATTCTGTGGGTTTTTACTATATTCTCAGATTTATACCCAAGTTTATCTTCGGCGTTGTTGTTAAATTCAAGAATAATTCCATCTTCCAAAAAAGTGATGATTAATATATTGGCAGCTTTGATTGCGTTTTGTGACAGGGCCTCTTTTCTTCTCAATTCTTTATTGAGTCGGAAAAAATATATGGAAATAGTGACCAGTGCCAGGCAGAGAATACTCAGGATACAGGTTAATAAAGTCACTATATTGACTTGATAAGGACCATCTGCGGATATGTTTATTAAATTGGAGTTAAAGCAAAAAAATAATAATATTTGAAGTACTGCCGTAAATATTATCGCCCTTGAATATTTACGCACAAATTCCCGTATTCTTTTAAGACATTCCATGGTGCCCTCCAATTTGTAAATTTTGTAACCCCGAAGCACATAAAACAAATATACCCAAAAACTTAAATCCTAAAACAAAAAATTTCGACAAAAAAAGACATACTTTTACAAAGTATGTCTTTTTCGAGTGGAAGGAAATGTCACCATGACCTTTTGTTGTAACGGTTTGGGCAATTATTTATCCTTAGTATTTTCCTCCCCGGAATTTTTATTCTCTTGAGAAGAATCAAATATTCTTGTTGGAATTACCGGCTTTTTCGCACTGTTTTCAGCTTTGTTACTGTCCGCAGGTTTTTTCCTGGCTTTCTTAATAAGCAGCACAACAATGATAATTATTGCGCCGTAGAAAATGATGGCAATCCACGAACCGGCAAACCAAACTATAACGTTTTCAACTGTTCTGCGGAAATCCTTAATGGACCTGCTGAACGCTCCGGAGATTCTGTCTCCAAGGGTCCTGGCGACAGGATCACTTTCTGTTGCATCGTCAACTTCCTGTATATGTATATTGATTCGGCTGAAGGCCAATAATCTGTCGTAATTTCTCAGGGTGTTTTCTATACTCTCAATTTCATATCTGACTTCTGAAATCCTTTTCTCCAAAGTAATTACGTCCTCCAGCTTTGTGGACTTTTCCATTAATTCCAGAAGGGTTTCTTCCTGAACTTTGAGTGTCCGTACCCTTGTTTCGTAATCAACATACTGGTCAGTAATATCGGTTCCCTTTGAGTTGGATTCAAGAACTGTCCCGATACTTCCCATATCCTGCATTACTGCTTCGAATCTATCGGCAGGCACCCTGATTGTATAGTAGGCATTGCGCAAAGCCCGGGAATTCTGGCTTCTCCCGCGGATTGTACGGGATTCTGCAAACCCTCCGAAATCTTCAATAAGCTGGTCCAATGCGGTTATTGCCTCATCAAAGTTTTTGGTTTCAAGGGACACGTCCCCCTCCATTATTATCTTTCTTTGTGCCATTAAATCTGTAGAAGTATTTGTTGCAGAGGTATATCCAGGCTTTGCTTCCCCGTCATATTCTGCCTGAGGTGCTACTGCAGGCGCAGCAGAATCCCTGGAAACCGATACCGAATAATTGGCGCCTCCGATTCCTACTTCATCGAAGTAAACATTTTCTTTGGGAGCTGAAGCCTGTGTAGCTTCATTTGCACTTTTACTTGCGCAGGAAGTCATTATAAGCGTAAGTACAAGCAAGGACGCAATAAGAATACTTTTTCTCTTTATAAAAATTTTTCCTTTCTTCATAGGGCATAACCTCACTTTCACTATATTTGACGTCCGGCAAGGAAAAAAGTTCAATTTTTTTAAGCATTTGTTGCAAACTGACCCCATATCATTAACGGGCATAATTCTGTTTAAATGGTCAAGTTACCCCTGCCTTATGAATAAACTTCTATAAAGAGGTGATTGTATGTCCCAGGACGATTTCCTTGCTGGAACCTATGTGTTTAATGACGAAGTAATGTATGAAGGAATTTTCTCAGAAAGTACAAATCCTGATGTGGAAACCTTAAAAATTCAGGATTGTTACCTATATAATGCCGACTATCAGAGCACGGAAAAAAACGATGCGTTTGAGATAGACCTTCGTTTTTCCATCGGCATACTTTATGATTGCCGGAGAAAGTCATCCTGGTTAACTGAGACCGAATTTAAAGAGATCCCATGTGAAAAGAAACTTATTCTTAACAAAAAGAAATTATCAGAGCGAGTTTACGATAAGAATACCAAAAAGTATTTTGTTCACCATCTTAAAAATGTCCGGTTCAATACGCGGATTCTGGACGAAAATAAGGTAAAGCTTACGGTTACGGCAACCATTGAAGGAATAATACTTACAAAATATCACCACAATTTCTGGATATGTGATGATTTTAATCCCAGGCCTCCCTCAAAGAGCGAAAATCTTGACTGGAAACAGGTCCTTGAAAGCATAAATATCAGGGATACTGTATTAATGTTTGAAACTCTGCTGGCTCTTGTCAAAAGATTATGCTCCGAAAGGCAGGACTATACTTGCAAAAGGATGAGAAAAACCTCTCACAGCAATCAACCCGCAAAAGAACCGCCGAATTGCGAAACTTGTACAAATGCGACCAATTGCCCGAATCAAGAGAATACATGTGAGGAATTGTATAACATAATCAGAAAGCTTAACGATGAGCTCAAAGAAAAGGACTATATAATTGACGGCTTGTTAAAATGCCTTTAAAAATCTCCTTCCCTTCAGCCTGTGATAAGATTCTTACCGGCAAAGAGAAGGAGTTCTGGGCGAAAACCATACTTTATTCATAATAAGCTCCCCCTGCGAAAAAATCCTTCGGTCGGAAGGATTTTCTCTGCCCGCAGGATACAATAATAATATTTGAAATTCGGTACTTATCCTTAGCAGTCACAGCGATATTCATCAACTTTACCCTGTACTACGACATCCTGATCGATTCCCAGCTTATCAATGATATCCTCGGTTACGGTCAGTTCGACTATAGTAGTCCAGACAGATGTCGTATCTGACGTTATAACCTGGAATGTATCCAGAATATCTGCATCATAGCGGAAACATTTCAGCAGTATGTAGGACTGAAGACTTGGATCATCAATATAGCAGTGCTTCAGTTTCGGTTTGAACTCCGAGAACGGAATTGCTACGGTATATTCAAAGCTTGTATAGTTGTTTACCCCCTGAGATACGATAATAAGTGACTCATGTGGTGTCTTCCGGTTCTGGCGCTGAAGGACCGGTACGCCTGCCGCGTCAATCACTGTTGAATCCACAAATGCCTTGGTAATGGTCGGGTCGTATTGCAGCCTGTTGGAAAGATTCCTCGGTAAGGTTAATACATCGAAATTTCCATTTTCATATTCAACAAGAAGCACCAATTCATACCTGTGAGCTATCTTTGATTTGCTTCCGCACAGCAATGTATTTCTTGGATAATCCGGCTGGATAATCCTCTTGCAAATCTTTACACAAACAACGGGAGACCCTTGTACCGGTTGCGCATCGGGGGTACTGCCATCATTGATAATATAGATTCTGAATGTTCTCTTATTCCCGGTAGGCACTCCTGCTGTGTACTCCTCCTGCCACAGGGTGTCGGTGTCAGGCAGAACCTTCTTGCCCAAGACCTGCTTCGCGAATATGTCAATGTAGTGCAATTCGGGCTTAACGTCAGGCTTACCATCAGGTTTACCGTCAGGTTTGAATTCGGGCTTAACGTCGGTCTTAATAGCTTCTTCTGACATACAAATAACTCCTTTTAGAATGATTGCTTTCTGCTTTATATTATGTAATTGAGATTGTAACTGCTACTTAAAAAATCTTGAGAATTTGCTGCCAAATGCATTTTTGTGAGGTATTTCCTTAAAAATTTCCGTATTGGATTGGATATTATCAAGAAGTTCCTTCATCAAAATTATTTCGTTCTGAAGCTGATCTATTTTATTAATAATTTCTGCATAGTTCTTCTCATATTCCCTGTTTTTTTCGGCAGGAACCTGAACCGGATTATTTATGGATTTTGAGCCCAAGCTTTGTACGCTTATTCCGACAGGGTCTTTATGTGGTTTCTCTGTAAACGAAATCGGGTTTTTTGTATATATTTCATTTTCTTCTCTGAGCATCCTTTTCCAGCCCGAACTATAGGCTGATCTGTCAACGAATTCTTCCATATTGCTGTCACCTTCCATTTTGCATCTTTTATATTATATGAGGAACTTCAGAAATATCTTCTGTTTCATCCCTCTTAAACACCTTAAGTCTGGGCATAGGCACACATTTTTTTAAATTCCTTGCATCCGGGCAAATCCGAGTCCCTGTAGATATGATAAGCCGGATATGTGGTATCCACATAAAGCTCAAAACCGTTAACCGCCGCGCGGACACAAAAGTGGCGGTCCTCCCCGTTAAAGCTAAGATTGTATATGGGCGTAAAAGACACCTTGCTATGAAGTACTTTTTTGCTTAACAAAGTACAGCCGCCAAGTCCTCCCACTTTATATACTCCGGGTTTTCTCAGCATGTCGTAAAACTTTTGGGTCCTCTCCCTTATTTGTCCTGCATTAAATAATTCTTCACCTTTCATCTCATACTGGGTGTAATTGTCATACAGCCAGACCTGGGGGCAAAGGGGTCCTGCATGGGACCATCTGGTCCAGTAAATTTCGGAAATAATATCCTTGTCCAGTTCAATTAAATGCTTCAGGGTATCGGGGTGGAGAAGCAAATCCGAATCCACAAAAAAGAGCCCGTCAAAATCCCTGTCCCTTGCATATTCAAGTATCCGGTTTCTCAGTTCCCCCACCCTGAAAGTGCTGATTCTGTTCCATTTGTGCCGGCTGTAAGGTTTATTGTCCTCTTTCATATACTCAGGAGCCAATAGGCTTCCTGCTTTCAGCACAGTGCCTTTAAGAGCCCTGGCTATATTCTGCAAAACCAAAGATGAGTCAAGCGATATATTATCA